>OILX01000091.1_pt1 | contig 36357 bp, 25 predicted proteins | sample 1584721 | NCBI WGS metagenome assembly OILX01 (sample SAMN02674605, study PRJEB24791) | human gut metagenome, SKBSTL067 | isolation source: stool | host: Homo sapiens | place: USA
CCGGACCACCCGCTGACCGAATTCTATCTGCTGCTGCAGCACGGGCTGGACAAGGCGGGCGTTTTCCACCTGCCTGCGCTCTATGCCAGTTTCCGGGCACCGGCCCGGCGCATCTATGCCGACGAGGCCGCCGGGTGCCTCACCCTCAGCGAAACGGCGGATGAGGGTGCTGTTCTGCTCTCTGCTCCCCGGAACCTCCAGCTGCTTTACAGCAGCCTGCATGTGGAGCCGGATGGCTCCCCCGCCGCCCTGCTGCTCACCGAGGAGTGTTCCCGCGCTGTCTGCGCGGTGCAGCTGCTGCCTCCCTTTGTCTGGGAGGACCCGCTGCCGCCCCTGCCGGATGTCCCTGCCGCTCTGACCCTGCAATTGACCCTGCAGGATGTGGAGGCCATCGACACCGACCCTGCCGCCCTTGCCCGCCGCCTGTGCCAGACCACCCGGCAGAAGCACTGGCTGGCCCACCCCAAAGCAGATCTGTATCTTGCGGAGAAAATTGCCCTTTTCCAAAGGCTTTATCGTTAATGCAATAATCCGTGCGCTTCACCCGTATATGGGGTGAAACGTCCCTTTGAAACAGTTGTTTCCACCAGCCCCGCCCGGGGCCGCAAAGGAGAGAAAGAGACTTATGGGACAGTTGACCAAAGACGAAGTTTTTGCGCTGGCTGTACAGCGATACAGCGACACCGTGTTCCGCGCCGCGATGCACAATTGCAGCTGCGCCGCCGACGCGGAGGATGTGGTGCAGGATGTGTTTGAAAAGCTCCTGCGCTACGAAGGCCGCTTTGAGAGTGAGGAGCACCTCAAAGCCTGGCTGCTGCGGGTCGCCATCAATCGCTGCCGGGATATCACCCGGGCCGCGCGCCAGAAGGACACCGAACTGGACGAAAACATTCCTGCCCCGGAATCCGGAAATGACGGCAGTGTGCTCGATGCGGTGCGCACTCTGCCGGAAAACTACCGCAACGCCGTGTACCTTCATTATTACGAGGGCTACACCGCCGCCGAGGTAGGCCGGATGCTGGGTGCGCCCACCAACACGGTGCTCAGCTGGCTGCGGCGGGCACGCGCCCAGTTACATACGCTGCTGAAGGAGGAGATCGAAGATGAGGTGGTATGAATACAAAATGGAAGTGGACGATCTGCACGCTTCCGATGACCTGAAGGCAAAGCTGCTTGCCTTGCAGGCCAATGCCGCCGAGACCCCCGGTGCCAAGAGCATCGCCATGCCCGCGCCTTCCCCGACCCCCAAAAAACAGAAAAAGCCCCTCCGCTTCCCCGCCCGGCGCTGGGCCCAGCTGGCCGCCTGCGCGGCAGTCTGCGGGGTCTGCCTGTACGGTGCCGTGTATGCCTACGAATGGAAAGGGGTCACCCTGCTGGGCGGCGGCTCTTCCTCCAACTACTCTGCCGCCGCCACCAAGGCAGCCGCCCCGCAGGCCGCTGTTTACTCCATGGAGGACACCGAAAACGCCACCTACGGTTCTGCAGACAACGGTATCTCCTCCTTCAGCGCAGAGGACGGCTACCGGTCAGCAGACACTGCCGCCGGCGGTTCCCTGCTGACCTCCGGCGAAGCGGAGAGCGATGCTTCCACCCGCACCGCCGACAGCGCCAAGATCATCTATACTGCCAACCTCACGCTGGAGACCCGGGATTACGATACCGCCCGTGCGGCACTGGATGCGGCCCTTTCTGACGCGGACGGCTATATGGAATCCAGCAGCGAGTACACCAACACCGACAGCACCCGGAGCGTCAGCCTGACTTTGCGGGTGCCCCAGGACAGCTACAAGAGCTTTCTGGCCGCCGCTGCCCAGTCCGGCAGCGTGACCTACCAGAACCAGCAGGCGGAGGATATTACCACCCGGTATATGGACACCGAGGCCCGGCTGGCCAGCCTGACCGCCCAGCGCACCCGCCTGCAGGAGCTGCAGGCCCAGGCCGACACCCTGGCCGACCTGTTGGAGATCGAGTCCAGCCTGAGCGATGTGCAGTACCAGATCGAGAGCTGGCAGAGCCAGCTGGACTGGTACAGCAATCAGGTCTCCTGCTGCACCGTCTATATCACCCTGAACGAGGTGGAGACCCTGACCCCCACCAGCACCAGCTTCGGCGCAAAGCTGCTGGCCGCCCTGCGCAATGGCTGGACCGGCTTCGTGTCCGGTGCACAGGCCGTGGCGGTGTTCCTTGTGGGCGCATGGCCCGCCATCCTCATTGGCGCGGTCTGCGGCGTGATCTACTACCGTGTCCGCCATCCCAGAAAGAAAAAGTAAAAAACTTTTCCAAAACCCTTGACATCCACCCGCCTCTGTGGTATTATACTTGAGCAGTCAGCGAACAGCTGATGCAGACAAGTAAATATCGCGGGGTGGAGCAGTCTGGTAGCTCGTCGGGCTCATAACCCGAAGGTCGTTGGTTCAAATCCGGCCCCCGCAACCACCAAGCATCTTGATTTCATCAAGATGCTTTTTCTTTTGTTTTCCGCATACGAGAAGAGGGACTGCACGGTAAGCGCAGTCCCTCTTTTGCATTATGTTACAGCATCCCGTGCCGACGCTGCTCGGCTTCCAGCTCCTGATTCAGAGCCGCCTTGCGGTGGTCCAGCAGGAGGTCTTTGTTGTACTGGAAATACCGCTCACAGCCGTTTTCGGCGATGAACGCATGGGCGGCGGGCGACAGGGTCAGCTCGGTGACGAAGACCACCATCTCCTGACTCTCGGCAAAGGCCTGCTCCATGAAGTCGAAGGCCGCCTCCAGCGCGGCGCTGGCCCCCTGCTGGGCCGTGTCGCGGGCCTCCGACAGGGTGCCGAACTGCTCCCGCAGCACCTTGAAGGCGGCGTCTGCGTCCGGCGCGGCGGCACGCAGCAGCGTTTTCTCCCAGCCGCGCAGGGTCTTGGCGGTCTGCAGGCGGGCTTCCAGCGTGGGCTTGTCCAGCAGACCGGCGGTGCGCTTTTTCTGGGTCTCGGCCTCGTAGTCGGCGGTCATCTGGCCGAAGAGCTGCGCCCAGCAGTTCGGCTCCTGCGCCAGCTCTGCGGGCATCCCGGCAAACGCCTTCTTGGTCTCCTTCAGGAAGGCATAGCAGCCGTCGGCCACCGCGTCGGCCCGCCGGGAGGCGGCAAAGCGCGTCTCGAGGCCGGACAGGAGGAGGCTGACAAGGCTCAGTCTCTCGTCGAAGGGGGCCTGCAGCAGCCGCGCAAAGGCGGCGGGCTTTGCCTTACCAGCCAAGATGTCCTCCACGCCGTAATCGTCGCGGTACTTGTAGTAGAGGTCGAGATAGGCCGCAAAGTCCTCTGCAATCTTCTGGTGCTGGATATACTGACGGATCAGCTCCTCGTCGGCCTGCAGGCCCAGCGACTCGTAGGTGTTGAGCAGGTTGGACAGGTCCTCCCAGCCGCGGGCGGTGACGAACTGGGTGCCGTCCACGTCGGCGTTGATCTGGTAGAAGTTCTGGGGGTGCAGCTCGAGATAGCTCAGGATGGCGCTGTGGAGATGGGCTGCGCGGGCGTAATCCTTCCAGACCGGCAGGTCCGGCTCGATGTCCATCCGGCGGACGCGGTCGAGGGTGACGATGTCGAAGTCGCGGACAGATTTGTTGTATTCCGGCGGATTGCCTGCCGCCACGATGACCCAGCCCGCAGGCACGGCCTGATTGCCGAAGGTCTTGCACTGCAAAAACTGCAGCATGGTGGGGGCCAGCGTCTCAGAGACGCAGTTGATCTCGTCGATGAAAAGGATGCCTTCTTTCAGGCCCGTGGCCTCCATCTTGGCGTAGACGCTGGCGATGATCTCGCTCATGGTGTATTCGCTGACCTGATAGCACTTGCCGCCGTATTCCTTTTCTACGATCACAGGCAGACCCAGTGCGCTCTGGCGGGTGTGGTGGGTCATGGAATAGCTCACAAGGCCAAGCCCCATCTCATCAGCGACCTGCTGCATAATGGCAGTCTTGCCCAGACCTGGTGCACCCAGCAGGAAGATGGGCCGCTGGTGCACCAGCGGAAGTCGGTAGCGGCCCAGAGCGTCCTTCTGTAGGTAGATCTGTACGGTATTTTTGATCTGTTGCTTTGCACTTGCTATATCCATGATTCGGTGTCCTCCTCGGTTCGGGTCTTCTGCGGTTCAAGCAGGCGGATGTTGTCAGTGGTAAGTACAGCCCGGATGGCCCAGCTGGGAACGTGAGGGCTGATGTGGTCGTCACGGTTAAAGATGAAGGCAGTCTTGTAGGCAGGGGATTTTTCCGGGTAGGTGCCCACGCCGTCGGTAAAATAGAGCAGGCCGTTGAGGTTCGTCAGCTTTTTCTCTTCCAGCAGCCTGTCTACATAGGCGAACACCGGCCGGAAGTCGGTACCGCCGAAGCCCCGGAGCTTCAGCCGGGGGATCAGCTCATGCAGCTGGTCCAGACTGGTCAGCCGTTCCACGCTCTGCACCTCGGCATCGCATTGGATGAGATAGATCTCTACCCGCTCGGTGAAGGAACCACTCTGCCGCAGAACGTCGCAGGTGCGCTGCAAAAAGCTCTGAACGATATCGCCTTGAACACTGCCGGAGGTGTCGATGGCAATCACAAATTCCCGGATGCGCTTGTCGTCCCGATATTCCAGCGGCTCGACCAGGGGAACGTTGCCGTAGGTGCGCAGACCGTAAGTGTAATAGATGAGGTCAAATTCGTCCTCGGAAAGCTGCAGCACCTCGTTTTGTGCCCCGAACCGGCGAAGAAAGTCGGTATAGTCGCATTCCTCAAAGGTCACAGGCTCTAACCCATCCATCAATGCTCCGGCACGTTTGCCGTGACGGCGGCTGAAGGTCTCCAGATCAGTCTTGGCCTGGCGGGCCAGCTGCTTCCATTGTCTGCGCAGGGCTTCCTTCTGCCGCTGCTGCATCTGCTGCAGCGTTTCGTCCCGGGTGTCGGTTTTGCGCAGTTCGGTCTCGTTGGTGATATCCTCATCCTCCCCGGCGGGCAGCAGCTGTCCGTTGGGGGCCGGACGAGAGCCGGGCCGTGGCGCAGCATACCAGAGTGCATGGTTGTCCCGGGAAAAAAGCTGGGTCAATTCCGCCAGAACATCGGCGGGGTACTGCCGTTCCAGCAGAAAATTATAGATGGCTTCTGCCGTCAGGTGAGGGCAGGCATCCCGTAGGCGGCTGCGCCAGCTGTCCTGCATAGCATCATCCGGCAGGGCGCAGGAGGGGATCTCCAGTTCCCGGATGACTTCCTCTGCGGCAATATCGCAGGCAAGGTTCCATAGGCGGTGATCCATTTCCTGCCGTTGGAAGGGATGCCCCAGAAGAAAGTGCAGGGTGACATGCAGCAGGGCGCGTGTGGGCACAGACTGCTGTGCCCGGAATGTGCGGAGCAGCGTTTCAGGGCAATAGTATAAGCAGCGGCCATCCCCGGCAAACAGGGTGTCCAGCGCAGGGACGGGAATCGGCTTCAGCTGTTCCAGAGCGGAGGATAAAAAACGCAGGTCGGCAGTTAACCGACTCTGTGCCAGCAGCAGCACCTGTGCGGCCAGTTCGTCCGCCGCAGGAACAGGAGTCTGGATGGGCTCGGGCATAAGAGAAAACTCCTTTCTGCCCCAAGGGCAGGGTGGTATCCTTCAAAAACGGCAAAACCAGCCGACACCACCCGGAGCACCGGGTGGAAGCCTGCTGGTTTGCACGCATTCCGTGGCGTGCTGCGGGTACTCCGCCCGGCAGACGTTTCGGAATCAGAATGAAGGAATGGGTGAAAAAGGAGGAAGGTGTTTCTTTTGGTGAGACCTCAGAACAGCAGCCCACAGGCTACGCAGCCCACAGCGACCATAATAGCAGATGCAACCCATGCGTAGGGGAGGGTGTGCTTCTGGTGGTCGCCCAGGTCCTGGCCGGAAAGGCCCAGCAGCAGGAAGGTGGCACCCGTCAGGGGACTGAGCGGGAAGCCCAGCGTCATCTGGCCCATGATGGAAGCCTTTGCCACAGCCAGTGCGTTGCCGCCCATGGCGGAAACAGCGTTGGCGATGACCGGCATAACACCGTAGTAGTAGGAGTCCGGGTCAAACAGCAGGCTCAGCGGAACGCTGAACAGGCCGACGATGGGGGCAATGAAGGTGCCCATGCTGGTGGGGATGATGGAGACCAGAGCGTCGGTCATGGAAGCCAGCATACCGGAATTTTTGACCACACCGGTGAATGCGCCTGCGGCAAAGACGATGGAGACCATCAGGAATGCGGCCTGTGCATGACTGTTGATGATCTTGTGCTGCAGATCCACACTGGGGTAGTTGACGATGAGCAGGACGCAGTAGCCGATCATAAAGGTGACAGCCGGGCTGAGGCGGTTGGTAACGAGGATGTACAGGATGACCAGGATCAGTGCCACATTGAAGTACCAGCGCCAGCCGGAGCGGGCCAGTTCGTTGGAGGTGTTGGTGGTCTTTGCTTCGGTCAGACCAGTGACCTCCTGCGCAGGGATGCCTGCAGCAATGCGCTTGGCTTCCTTTTTGCCCAGGAAAGCTGCGACGAGCAGACAGGTCACCAAGCCTGCGATCCAGGCGGGCATGATGCCCACCCACAGCTCGCTGCCGGTGACTTCATAGCCCAGGCCGGACATGGCTGCGGCTGCACGGACTGTGGGACCGCCCCAGGGCATAACATTCATGATACCAGCGGCCAGCGCCACGATGGTAGCCTCTACCCAGAGGTTCATTTTCAGCTTCTGGAACAGGGGCATACAGGCGGGGATGGCAATCAGGAAGGTGGTGGCACCGGAGCCATCCAGATGGCAGATGCAGCCGATGAGGAAGGTGCCGATACAGACCTTGACGGGGTCTTCGCCGGTAAACTTCAGGATGCGGTTGATGATAGGATCAAAGACACCGGCATCCGAGCAGGTACTGAAAAACAGGATGGCAAAGATGAACATGACACCTGTGGCAACGATACTGCTCAGGCCTTTGCCCATATAATCTGCGCTGAGGATGGAAAGTGCCTTGGTAAAGCGGGTGCCGAACGTGATGACCGGCTCAACATAAGCAGTTCCGGCCTTTTCGGCAGCAGCCTGTGCGGCTTGGATGATGACATTGGGGGCGTTGATGAATGCTGCGATAAAGCCGGTGATGGCGGGAACAAAGATCAGAGCTACAAGGGTAGAGACCTTCTTGCTCATGATCAGTGCCAGCACCAGCAGAATGGTGACGAACCCTAATACTGCCAGCATGTGATTTCTCCTCGATAATGTGTGTGAAGGTGGTCAGAGATCAGAACACCTGCTTCTCGTGCAGAGTGTTGAACTGCTCTTCGGTCATGCCCAGAACACCCTCAAAGATGTCCCGGTTGTTCTGCCCCAGCTGGGGAGCGGGTGTGCGCACAGAGGGCTTGGTGTCCATCAGTTTGATGGCACAGCCGTTCACGGTGACCTTGCCCAGGGTGGGATGATCCATCTCCACGAACATCTCGCGCTCCTTGACATGGGGATCGTCCAGGATCTCCTTGATGTTCATAATGGGGCCTGCGGGGATGCCGTGGGCCAGTACCAGCTCGGCGGCCTCGTTGGGGGTCAGATCCTTGATCCGCTCCTCAATGACCTCGGCAATGGCATCCTGATTGGCCAGACGGCCCGGCATATCCACGAACCGGGGATCGGTGATCATGTCCGGGCGTTCCAACACCTCATTGCAGAGCTTTTCGTACAGCTTCTGGTTTCCGGCGGCAATGATGACCTTGCCGCCCTTGCAGGTGAAGCTGTCGTAGGGGGAAACAGCGGCATAACGGTTGCCCATGGGGGCCGGGATGTTGCCGGTCTCGATGTACTTCAGGGCAGTGTTCTCAGTGGCAGCGATCATGCTGTCCATCAGACTCACGTCCACCCGCTGCCCTTTGCCGGTAATGGTGCGGGCGTTGACTGCGGCAAGGATGCCGATGGTTACATGAAGTCCGCCCAGAATATCACCCAGCGCCGAACCGGCACGGGTGGGCTCCCCGCCCTTGGAACCGGTGATGGACATCATACCGCCCATGGCCTGAGCCAGAATATCATAGCCCGGGCGCAGGTGGTAGGGACCGTAGCAGCCAAAGCCAGAGACCGCCGCATAGATGATGCGGGGATTGATCTCCTTCAGGACATCATAGCCCAGCCCCAGCTTGTCCATCACGCCGGGGCGGTAGTTTTCCACCACGATATCCGCTTTTTTGACAAGCTCCTTGAAGATCTCCTTGCCCTCAGGGGCCTTCAGGTTCAGGGTGATCCCCTTTTTGTTGCGGTTGATGTTGGCAAAATAGACGCTTTCCCGCTCACCATTCAGATTTTTGGCGCGGAAGGGGGGATAGCTGCGGGTGTCGTCACCGCCTTTGGGGACCTCGATCTTGATGACGTTTGCCCCCATGTCAGCCAGCATCATGGTGCAGAAGGGGCCGGCAAGCACACGGGTCAGGTCGAGAACGGTCAGGTTCTCCAATGCCATATGTTCACTCATGTTACAGCTCTCCATCCTCAACGTGGATCTTCATGCGCATCACGGCACTGCCCATGGATTTGCCCAGGCTGTCCAGACGCAGGCTCATGGTGGCACCGCCGCCCAGAGCGTGCTTCATAACAAAGTTGAAGCCGTTCAGGCTGGGCACGTCGTAGCGGGTGATCTCGCCCTTGACCATGTCGCCAAAGTAGGCTTTGAGTTTTTCGGGGGTCACCTCGCGCTCAATGATCTTATAGTATTCCGGTTTGCGTGCATACACACAGACATTGCTGGTATCACCCTTGTCGCCGGAGCGGCCGTGAGCAATATCGTTCAGATAGATCTCTGCCATCTTACTTCACCTCCAGAATGTGACTTTCGACCTGTACGGCATCGCGGGGCACGGTGGTGGGCCACAGTGCCATCACTTCCTGCACGCGGGCGCGGCCGCCGAAGAAGGAGGCACCCGGAGGGCCGTTCAGCTGCAGGGGGCTGATCTCGGGAATGATCTTGGCGCACTCGCTCTTGTCCTCGCTGAACACAGCAATACGCAGGACACACTCGTTCAGGTTCTTCAGTGCCTCTTCGCTCATATCGGCCACGCCCAGATGCAGGCTGTTCAGGCCGATGTAGCTGATGTGGATGTCGTCGGCCTTCATGCCGCGGCGCTGCATCTTCTTCATGATGACCTCGGCGCAGTACTGAGCCTTTTCGTAGGCATCAGGCCATGCAAAGCTCAGCATGGAAACAGTCTTCCAGCCCTTGTGGTAACCCACGCAGAGCTTGAGCGTGTCGGGGCGGGGTTTGCCCTTGACACCGCCGATGCGGACACGGTTGTCACCCACCTGGGTGATGGTAGCATGGCTGATATCCACGTTGACATCCGGGGTCAGGTAGTTGGCGGGATCGTGGACCTCGTACAGGAACTGCTCCTTGCAGCTCTGTTCGCAGATGATGCCGCCGCAGTCGGGAGCCTTGGTGATCTCAAAGGTATCATCGGTCAGCTCTGCGATGGGGAAGCCCAGCTCGTCCATGCGGGGGACATTGCGCCAGTCGTACATATAGTTGCCGCCGGCACCCTGACCGCCGCACTCCAGCAGATGGCCTGCCATGATGCCGCGGGCCAGATTGTCCCAATCGTCAGCAGCCCAGCCAAACTCGTACTTCAGCGGAGCCAGGAACAGGGCGCTGTCAGCCGCACGGCCGGTGATGACCACATCGGCACCCTCTGCCAGGCATCCCTCAATGCCCTCATGGCCGATGTAGACATTGCAGTTGTAGATCTTGTCCAGAATATCGTTGAAATTGCCGTCGTAGTCGAAGTTGGGGAAGGTCCAGCCATCCTTCAGCAGCTGCGGGATCTTATCCTTGATGTTATCGCCGGTCACATAACCGATCTTATAACCGCTCATGCTGTTGCCTTCTGCCCACTGGCGGATGCCGTCCACGCAGCCATTGATGTTCATGCCGCCTGCGTTGGTGCAGATCTTGATGTGCTTGTCCCAGGCTTCCTTGCCGGCCTCCTTCAGGATGCGGGTGGTGAAGTCGGGCGCAAAGCCCTTGGTGGGGTCCTTGAGCTGCTGCTTTGCCATGATGGAAAGGGTCAGCTCTGCCAGATAATCACAGCCCATATACTGGATATCGGCATTGCGGATCATGTGGATGGCCGCGTCCGGGCTGTCGCCCCAGAAGCCCTGGCCACCGCCGATTGCAACTTTCTTCATTCGATAGCCTCCTTATAAATGAAAAGGTGATATCAGCGCCAAACATTGGTACAACGTTTGACTCAATCGTCGTACTGAGTGTAGTACAACGATTTACTAATGTCAAGAAAAAAACGAAGTTTGGAGGAAAAGAAATGCAACTTTGTTGAAACGGCTAAAAAGGAAAAAGAAAAATATACAGAGTGCACAAAAACGGCTGGTTTGAGATTCGAGAGGCTTTTTTGGCTTGTCAATATACAGGGAAACGGGTACAATAAATCTGATATCATAAAAAGGTGGGAAGAGCATGGTTACGATCAAGCAGATCGCGCAGGAGGTCGGGATCTCGTCCAGTACGGTCAGCATTGTTTTGGGCGGAAAGGCGGCAGAGCGGAAAATCAGCACGGCCACGCAGGAAAAAATTTTTGCGGCGGCGGCACGGCTTGGCTATCAGCCCAATATGGCTGCCCGGAGTCTGCGGGGCGGCAGCGGTGCAAATGAGCTGGTGGTGGCTATGTTCTGGGCACAGGATTTCCGGGCCAGCATGATGCTCCGCTTTTGGGATGGTCTGCGGGCCGAGATCGAAAAAACGGCACGTCCGGTGCGGCTGGTCATCTACCCGTATGTCAACGACCACCTGAAGGAAAGCGAGGCACTGACCAGTGGCGCAAACTGCCATGCGGCCATCATCTGCAATGCGTCCTATGCGGACTTGCAGTTTTTGGAGGACACGCAGCTGCCGATCCCGGTGGTGCTGTACAACCGTGTTTGCAATGGGTATTGCAGCGTCAATGTGGATGATCTGAAGATGGGTGCTCTGGCGGCGCGGGCTTTTGCCGATCAGGGATGCAGGACGGCGGCAGTCCTGACGAACAGCCCGGTCTTTGAGGGGATGGAAAACCGGATGCATGGGTTCCGGCTGGAAGGGGAGCACCACGGGTTGACGATCCTGGACAACCGGTATTGTGAAAACGGCATACGAGGCGGTTACGAGGCGGTTTCGCATCGGCTGAGGCATGAGTGGAAGCAGCAGCTGCCGGACGCAGTGTTCTGCGGTTCCTCGGCCATTGCGCACGGTGCGCTGCGGGCTTTTTGTGAGGCCGGATATATCGGCGAGAAGCTGCCCCGGCTGATCGCTGTAGGCAACGGCCCGGAGGAATCCGATGCGTTTTCGATCCCGAGCCTGAGCGTGGTCTATCTGCCCATGGAGGATATGGCGCGGGAATGCATCCAGCTGGTGCTGGGGCAGCTGGATGGTCGGATTGCCACGCCGGAAAGCCGGCTGCTGCCGATCGAGTATGTTCCCAGGGAGAGCTGCGGGCCGCTGACAGAATACGCCGCACAATAAAAAAGCCCCGCACCGGCACGCAAAACGTGCGCAGTGCGGGGAAGAAAGAGCAGTCAGCCCTCGGCGCTGATACAGTACATGGAAAAGGTGCTGGAAAATAACAGGGTGTCGGTCTCGTCTGTGATCTCCACAGCCACCACACAGATGTGCCGGCGGCGGCTGACCGTCCGGCCGCGGGCTGTCAGGTGACCGGCTTTGACGTTGTGGATGAAATTGACCGAAGCATTCTGGGTGACATACTGCCGTCCGTCAGAGCGGGCAGTCAGCCCGGCACAGCAGTCGGCCATGGTAAAAAATGCGCCGCCGTGCACATAACCGTAGATGTTGGTGGTGTCTCGCCGGATGTCCAGCGACATGACGGCGCTGTCCGACGTTACCGATACGATCTCGATGTGATTGTACTGCATGAATGGATTTTCAAGCATTTGTGCAATGTTCTGTTCCTGCATAAGGAGCCTCTTCTTTTTGATTTTGGTACAACGTTGTACGGAATGAGTTGGACGGTTTTTATTATAATCGTATTTTCCGCAGGATGCAAGCAGCAGGAGGTTTGAAATAAATGGAACGACCATCATTACGCAGGCAGCTTGTAATGATCTTTCTGGGGATCGCCATTCCCATTGGGATTCTGCTGGGGCTGCTGCTCTTTTTTTTCAGGGCTTTATAGCCGCAACCGGCTGGCAGCTGCGGCATCCGGCGGCCTTGATATGTTTACCACAAATTTTGAGAATCAGCTGGATTCGGTGGAAAACTACCTGCTCAATCTGTCGTTGAATGATGCGACCTTTCGCAGCCTGAGCGAACAGACCGACCACACCCGCGCCTACCTGGATGCTTATGAGATCGCACAGGGGTTTCCGGCGGTATTGGCTGCCAACGATGCCCTGATGGGTGTGGTGTTGCGCAGCGGCTCAGGCAACCTATATGTGGGGCGCTACGGTGCAACTGCCCAGCAGCTCAAGCAGAAACTGAATCTGGAAGCGTATCTCGGCCAGCCGGGCCAGACCAATAAAATGATGACAAAGGGATGGTATCTGCGCACCATCGGCCAGCGGCTATACCTGCTGCGCAGTGTTTTCTACCAGAAAGCCAGCCTGACCGCTGCGGTGGATCTGCGGCTGGTGTTTGAAGAACTGGTGGAGGACTATGGGCTGGACGGTCAGGTCATTGTGATGAACGACAGCGGCAATGTGCTGGTGGGGGATGCCAACCTTCTCCCCACAAAAATGGAGTGGAACAGTGAGGGGTATTGCCTGACAAAGGTGGGCAGGGACAGCCGACTGGTGGTGCGCAAACAGGTCAAAACGCTGACGGTATTGTATCTGGTTCCCTACCAGCATTTCGGAGTGGACTTTGCGCCGTATCAGATCTTGCTGGTGATGGGCGCTGTTTTTGTTCTGCTGGCGATCCCGTTCCTCCTGTTCTATATGAAGCATGAGATCTTTGCCCCTATGACGGCGTTGGTGAGCACGATGGACAGGATCGGCCGTGGTGAACTTTCGGTGCGCTCCAGTGTGGATTATCGCAACGCTGAGTTTACGCAGGTGAACGAGACCTTCAACCGGATGATCGACCAGATCACCCAGCTGAAGATCGACGGTTACGAAAAGGAGCTGGAAGCCCGCCGCAACGAGATGACCGCCCTTAAGCTGCAGATCCGGCCCCACTTTGTGCTCAATTGCCTGAAAAGTGTCTATGCCATGGTGCAGACCGGCAGCCGCGAGGATGCCCAGCAGCTGATCCTGCTGCTGAGCCGGTATCTGCGCTATATCCTCTCCTTTACAGCGACCACAACGCCTCTGCACACCGAGATCGAGCAGTGCTGCAATTACGCGGAACTTTCCAGCGTGGGGCAGAACGATCCCGTGGAGGTAGTATGCGAGATCGACCCGGAACTCAGCGAATTGCCCTTGCCGTCGGTCTCGCTACTGACGCTGGTGGAGAACAGCGTCAAGCACGGCAAGATGATCGGCAAAACGCTGAAGATCACGATCACTGCAAAGCTCCTCGAAACGGAAGAGGGCTGCATGGCTGATCTTTCGGTGGCGGACAATGGCACAGGCTTTACGGCAGGGGATCTGAAGCAGCTGAACTGTGCAGCCCCGCAGGAGGAGAATGGACAGCACGTCGGGCTGTTCAATGTGGTACGGCGGCTGCAGCTGCTCTATGGGGAGCAGGCAGCCATCGCCTTTACCAATAACCGCCGGGGCGGCGGTGCCAGGGTGGAGCTGTTCCTGCCGATAGATCCCGTCTTACAGAAGAAGGAAGGAGAAACTGCATGAAACTGCTGATCGTAGACGATCAAAGCACCGTGGTGCAGGGGCTTTTGCACTGCACCAACTGGGCAGCAATGGGATTTACTGTGGTGGATACGGCTCTGAACGCTGTGGATGCCAAGGCCAGCCTGCTGCGGCAGGAGGCCGAGGTCATGCTCTGCGATATTGAAATGCCCATGGAAAGCGGGCTGGATCTGCTGGACTGGCTCCGGCAGCGAGGGATGACCACCCGCTGCATCTTCCTGACAGCCCATGCTGAGTTCCGATATGCGCAGGAGGCACTGCGGCTGGGCGGTTTTGACTATATCATGCAGCCCGCCCCTTACGAGCAGGTGGCGGATGCAGTGAGCCGTGCGCTGGAAAATGTAAAGGAGGAACGGGCGGCGCTGGAGCTGCAGAGCAGGGGTGCTGTTTTTGACGACCAGAAAAAGGAGATCGTGGAGACTATGCTGCGAGGCTTCCTGTTAGGCAACGCCCCGGTAAGCAGCCTGACCGCGTTTGAAGAACTGAGCCTTGTGCCCCGGCAGGAGCGGGAATGCTGGGTTGCCCTGATGCAGCCGCTGCGCTGGAAGCAAGGCGAGGAGCCGTGGGAGCTGAGCCTGCTGAGCACGGCAGTGGGGAATATGAGCAGCGAGGTGTTCACGCCGCTGCAGGTGCTTAGTGTGACGGTGGCGATCCCTGCGGAGCAGTGTCTCGTTCTGGTGCTGCAAAGCCGGGTGGGGGAGCCGCTGGAGGCAGACTATATCACCCGGCAGCTGAATTATCTGCAAAGTGCGTGCGCGCAGTATATCCACTGTGAAGCGGCCTTTTATCCGGAGGGGCCGCAGCCCTTTGAACAGGCACCGGAGATCTACCAGAAGCTGCTGCAGCAACGGAGCGAGAACGTGGCCCTGAAAAGCGGTGTTCTGCTGGGCCGCCCGGCGGAAAAAGCGCCGGAAGTGTTCCGTATCCCGCAGATCGGTGCATGGCAGAAGCTGCTGCAGGCGGGATGTGCGCAGGCAATGGAGCAGGAAGCCTGCCAGCTGTTGGATAAGCTGACGGTCAACAATCAGCTGAACAGCCAGACTTTGCGGTATTTTTATCAGGATTTTATGCAGATGCTCTTCTCTTTTCCGGAAAAGAAACGGCAGGGCGATATGTTCCGGGAGCCGGAAGCGTTGGAACTTTACCGCAACGGCATGAAGACCGTGCCGGATATGAAGGCGTTGGTCCATTATGTGGCCTCGGTCTGGGATAACGAAACGGAAGAAAATAGTCAGAGTACCGTGGAGATCATTATGGCTTACATTGCTGAGCATCTGGAAAACGAGCTGCGCCGGGAAGAACTGGCCGAGGCTGTCCACCTGAATCCGGATTACATGGCCCGGCTTTTTAAGAAAGAGACCGGCTTGAACCTGAAGGATTATATCATTCAGCAGAAAATGCAGGAGGCCCAGAGCCTGCTCTGCACCACCAATCTGCCCATCAGCCTGATCGCGGCAAAGGTTGGGTATACGAATTTCGGGCATTTCTCCACTTCTTATAAGAAGTTCTATCACAAGACCCCACAGGAGGAGCGCAGCGCAGCATTATGAGAGAAACAAGGATGGCTCGCAGGACATTTTTACAGCTGACCGGTGCTGCAGCCGGAGCAGCTCTGCTTGCTGGCTGCGGGGAGCGGGCGGCATCGACGGCGGAAAGTGGAACAGGGCCCATGGTCACAGTGCTGATGCCGGGCCAATCGGATGAAACTGCCTGTGTCCGCATTTCGGCGGCGCTGAGTGAAGTCACAAAGCAGAAGCTGGGCTTCAGCGTTTCCATCGAGCAGGTGGCACCCACCAATTACTCGGCAGAGCTGTGGAAACGGATGGTCTGCCAGACTATGCCGGATCTGTTCTTCCTCACAGAGGATCAGCCGCTGGATGTTTACCTGAATCAGAACTGCATCCTGCCTCTGAGTGCGCTTCTGGAAGAACAACCCGGTCTGAAAGCACTGTTCTCAGAGCAGCAGTGGGCGAGTAGAACCTATTACCGCCGTATCTATGCGGTCCCGGCACGGGCAGTCTCGATGTATCAGATCGGCTTTCTGGCCCGGGCCGACTGGATGCGGGAGCTGGATGCCAGACCGGAGGAGATCACGGATCTGGATGCCCTGCACGACCTGCTGATGCAGGTCAGGCAGCGTCGGCCCAATGCAGAGGGGGTCCTGCCGGATAATGGACAGGTTTTTCCTTTTCCGGAACTGGATCCTCTGGGAGATACCTTTGGTGTTCTGACCGAAGAAAGCGGCACCACCGTTGTCAACTGGTATGCCGCGGATGCTTACAACAGGCTTTGCAGAACCATGCATCAGTGGTATCAGGAAGGATTGATCCTGCGGAATGCCAGCCTGCGGGATGAACCGGCCACCGATCGGATGCGGCTGGGCAACAGCTTTGGCTTTTTTGCACGGCTCAACCGGGATTCACTGGACTGCTACACCCGGGCCTGTGGCACAGAGCTGACTGCCATCCCGCTGGGGCCGACCATTCAGAACGGCTCCATCCCGGTGGAGAGCTGGTGTCTGCCGGTGACCAACAGCCACCGCAGGGAGGCACTGGCTCTTCTTGAACTGCTGTACACAGATGCATCCTGCTACGATCTCTTTGCGAAGGGAGATGGGAAAGAGGAGCAGTTCCATCCGTGGCAGAATCTGTATCTCAACGCCAGCGGACTGCTGCCGGAAACAGACGAGCAGCCGCAATGGGTCTCTCCGGCCTATGGGTTCAGCTTCAACAACAGTGCAGTTGCCGCAAAGCTGGATGCCTGCCGGGCACTGAAGAATAGCTATCACAATGGGCTGATGTGCGGCTATCTGGATTCGGAAGAGGCACTCCCGGAGTTTTTGGAAAAACTGGAACAGGCCGGGATACAAGAGATCCTTCAGGCAAAACAAAGCGCATTGGATAATTGGCTGAACGCATTGCATTGAAACGGGCAGGGCTGGGAGACCAGCCCTGTTTTCATTTTTTGACAAAAGAAATCTCTGAAAATGAAAAACAGAGGTCGGAAACTTGAAAAAATGCTGCAGCTTTCGGAACAGGAACACGGAAAATGAAAAATTAGTTTCGGTTTTTTGGTAGCTGGAAAAGCTCCCGGTGCGTTAAACTAAATACAACAAAAGCACGGCAGACACAGAACCGTGCAGATGAACGCAAGAATAAGAAGGACAAGAAGGAGAAACCACTATGAAACGTATCTCTCGTCGGAACTTCCTCAAGGCTATGGGCATTTCTGCAACGGCCCTGACACTGGCCGCATGCGGCGGCTCTTCCAGTTCCACCGCAGCCGGCACGGCTGGCTCTACAGCCGCCAGTGCAGTGGCAACCGGTGAGCCCAAGGCTGGCGGCACCCTGCGCCTGTGCTATTCCAGCCCCATTGCCACTCCCGGTTACACCCCCCGTGCCACCGGCAACGCGGCCATTTACTACCTGACGCTTTCTTATGAAAGCCTGACCAGCTATGATGCCGAGGGCAATATGATCCCCAATCTGGCAACGGAGTGGGATGTGAACACCGATGAGCTGAGCATTACCTGGACTCTGCGGGAGGGCGTCAATTTCGCCGACGGTGAGCCTTTCAATGCAGAGGCCGTCAAGCGCAACATCGAGGAGTATCAGGCCAACAACCGTACCGAGACCGCAAACATCGCTTCCTGTGAGGTCATTGATGACACCCACATCAAGATGATGATGGCAGAGCCCAACTCCTCCACGCTGGAATCTGTGGGCTTCTTCGTCTACTACATGAGCCCCAAGGCACTGGAAAACCCCAGCAGCCTGGATGCCGCCACCTGCGGCACCGGCCCCTTCCAGCTGAGCGAGTTCGAGAACAACGCCTACGCCATCTACACCAAGAACGAGAATTACTGGAAGGAGGGCCTGCCCTATCTGGATTCCGTGGAGGTGACCCTTGTCACTGAGTCCAGCACCGCAAACACTGCTTTCCAGGCCAACGAGTACGATATGTACTGGGTAGGTCTGGCCAATTCCACCATCCTGCAGCAGCTGGACGGTGCAGGCATCTACGTCAAGGAAGATAACCAGAACGGCATGGGTGTCGAGAGTCTGGGTCTGATTCCCAACAGTGCCATTGACGGCCCCTGGGCCGATGCCCGTGTCCGCCGCGCCCTGTGCTACGCCATCGATGTGGATGCCATCAACGCAGCATTCCTGATGGGCATGGCACAGATGACCGACCAGTGGGCAGTTCCCGGTTCCGCCACCTACAACGACAGCCTGAATCATTTTACCTATGATCCGGAGAAGGCAAAGTCCCTGCTGGCAGAGGCTGGCTATGCCGATGGTTTTACCACCAACATTATCACCATCAGCGGCATGTCCGATATGCTGACGGCCATTGCCAACATGCTGGACGAGGTGGGCATCCACTGCAACATCCAGCAGGTGGACGGCGCAACCAACAACCAGTACATGAAGGATGGCACCTGGGAGGGCCTGATGCTCCACTTTGCAACCATCGCTCCCGATCTGGGCCTGTACATGGGTCGTCATCTGGACAAGAACGGCGCTTACTACGCCAAGGGCATCCAGCATCCCGACAAGGAAATGGAGCTGCTGGAGGAGATCCGCCGCTGCATGGATCCCGATGAGAAGCACAAGCTGGAAAAGGAGCTGCAGGCAGCAATCTACGATGCCGAGGATGGCTCCTGCCTGTTTGGCCGCGTGCTGTACGTGAATAAGTCCTCTATGTACAAGTACGATTACGTCATCGACGATCACGCAACCGAAGCCTTCACTGCTTGTTGGGATCTGTCCGCCTGCTGGCTGAACAAGTAAGCAACCAACTTTAGAGTATCACGACCGGAATATATTTCTCCTTATTTCGGCAGATCCCGGCGCAGTGATCTGCGCCGGGATTTGTTTTAGAAGGGGAGAAAGGTTCCGCAGGAAATGGAGCGAACTATGAAATCGAACAACCTTGCCAAAATGATCGGCAAGCGTGTGGTGCAATCCTGCATCACCATCCTGCTTGTCACTCTGTTCGTCTTTGCCCTCATCCAGATGGTTCCGGGCGACCCCGTAGCCAACTATCTGGGTGCAACCGCCACCGAAGAGCAGATCGCCTATTACCGCCACCTTTATGGTTTCGATCGTCCGGTCATCGTCCAGTATCTCAGCTGGATCGGCGGCCTGTTCCGGGGCACCATGGGCCAGTCCATCAGCTATCAGTCTGAAATCGCTGACATCATCCTGCCCCGTCTGGGAACAACCCTGACCATGGTGATCCCGGCTTTCATCATCGGAACGATTACCGGTATCCTGTTCGGCATCATTGCTGCCAAGAACCGCGGCAAGACCATTGACAGTGTGATCTCCTTCTTTGCGAACATCGGCGTTTCGATGCCCATGTTCTGGCTGGGTATGATGGGGATGCTGGTGTTTGCCCTCAAACTGCGGGTCCTGCCCAGTTCCGGCTATGTTCCCATCACCCGTGATTTTGGCGGCTGGCTCAGCCACATGATCATGCCCATCATTGTGCTGAGTCTGGGTGTCAACGCTGGTTTTGTCCGTCTGACCCGCTCCTCCATGCTGGAAGTCATGCGGCAGGATTATGTGACCACCGCCCGTGCCAAAGGCGTTTCCAAGAAGGATGTTACCTTCAGGCATCAGCTGCGCAATTCCATGATCCCCATCGTCACCACCATGGGAATGCGCCTGGGTTCCATGGTGGGCTCCACCGTCCTGATTGAGAGCCTGTTCGTCATCCCGGGTCTTGGCAGCGTGATGATGAACGGCATCAGCAACCGTGACTTCATGCTGGTGGCGAACGGTGTGCTCATCATCTCCATCTTTGTTGCCATCTGCAACCTCGTGGTCGATATCCTGTACGGCATCATCGATCCCCGCACCCGCTAAAAGGAGGAATGAACTGTGGAAAACAAGACAAAAAAGAAGGGTCTGCTGGAGCGTATCACGTCCTCCCGCGTGTTCCGGGTCATGTTCAGCCGCAAGATCATCGTGGTCTGCGCAATTTTGCTTCTCATCATGGTGCTCATCGCCATCTTTGCTCCGGTGATTGCTCCCTATGATCCCAACAAGGATGATCTTTACAATGTTCTGAAGGGCTGCTCTGCCGAGCACTGGCTGGGCACTGACTCCAATGGCCGTGATGTTCTGAGCCGCATCATCTATGGTGCCCGCATCTCCTTTACGGTCGGTATCGTGGCCGTGGTCATTTCCAGCGTCATCGGCATGGCACTGGGCCTGATCGCCGGCATGGCAGGCGGCGTGGTGGATGCCTTCATCATGCGTGTCATGGATGCCATGATGGCCGTGCCCATGCTGATCCTGGCTATGTTTCTGGGCGCGATCCTGGGTCAGGGCCTGGGCAATGTCTGCCTGGCCATCGGCATCTCGATGGTGCCCGGCTACGCCCGTGTCACCCGCGGTCAGGTGCTGAGCGTCCGCAATGCCGATTATGTCACCGCCGGTACCCTGTGCGGTGCATCCCGGATCCGCAACACGCTGGTGCATGTGTTCCCCAACTGCCTGTCCGTCAACATCGTCAGCATGACCGCCAGCCTGGGCGGTGCCATTCTGGCCGAAGCGAACCTGAGCTTCCTGGGCATGGGCATCACGCCCCCGACTCCCAGCTGGGGCGCAATGGTCAGCGGCGGCTATAAGTACCTGTCCACCCAGCCCATCATTGCCATTGCTCCCGGCATTGCGATCATCATCGTGGTGCTCTGCTTCAATATGTGTGGCGACGCTCTGCGCGATGCCCTCGACCCGAAGCTGCGCGGCACATTGGGCAGCGGCAAAAAGACCAAGCGCGCAAAGCGCACCAAGAATGTGAAAGAGGTGGCCTGAAATGAGCGACAAGCTGCTGGAAGTCAAAAACCTGAGCGTTGAATATGATACCGAAATTTCCACCGTCTACGCCGTCAATGGTCTGGACTTGGATCTGAACTACGGCGAGACGCTGGGTCTGGTGGGTGAGACCGGTGCCGGTAAGACCACCACAGCCCTGAGCGTCATCCAGCTTCTGCCGGAAGGCATCGGTTTTGTGACCGACGGCTCCATCAAGCTGGACGGTGTGGATATGCTGAATGCTCCCGAGGAAAAGATCCGTGCCATGCGCGGCAGTGTAGTATCCATGATCTTCCAGGATCCCATGTCTGCCCTGAACCCGGTGATGACCGTGGGAGCCCAGATCATGGAGGTGCTGAAGATCCATCATCCGGAGCAGAGCACTGCTCAACTGGAAGCCCGTGTGGACGAGATGATGGAGTTGGTGGGCATCCCTGCAAAGCGCAAGGTGGAGTACCCCCATCAGTTTTCCGGCGGCATGAAGCAGCGCATCGTCATTGCCATTGCGCTGGCCTGTGAGCCGAAGCTGATCCTTGCCGACGAACCCACCACTGCACTGGATGTGACCATTCAGGCCCAGATGCTGGGCCTGATCAACGAACTGCAGAAGCGGCTGAACACCGCCATGATCCTCATCACCCACGATCTGGGTGTTGTGGCCCAGACCTGCGAAAAGGTCATGGTTATGTACGCCGGTGAGGCCATCGAGTACGGCACAGCGGAGGATATCTTTGAGACCACGCAGCGCCACCCTTACACCCAGGGACTGTTCAACGCCATTCCCAAGCTGGATGAGAACACCAAGCGTCTGGAGGCCATTGAGGGGATGATGGCTGACCCCACCCAGAAGATCGAGGGCTGCCGCTTTGCTGACCGCTGCAAATATGCCACTGCAGCCTGCAAAAAGGCCCAGAAGATGCGGGAGGTCACACCGGGCCACTTCATCCGCTGCTGCCGGTTTGATCCGCCGCAGTCCAACACCTGAGCCGGGAGGAAATGACAATGGAAGAAAAGGTTTTGATCGAGGCAAAGAACCTCAAAAAATACTTCAAAGTCGGCGCAAACAGCCAGCTCCATGCGGTGGACGGCGTGAACTTCAAAATCAAGCGCGGCACCACGCTGGGCGTGGTGGGCGAGTCCGGCTGCGGCAAGTCCACGCTGGGCCGCCTGCTGCTGCGGCTCTATGATGTTACCGATGGTCAGATCATCTACGACGGCACCGACATCACCAAACTGAATGCCAAGGAACTCAAGCCCATCCGTGCCCGGATGCAGATGATCTTCCAGGATCCGTCCGGTTCGCTGGATCCCCGCAAGAGCGTGAAGGAGCTGATCGGAGAACCACTGAAGATCTATAAAGCCTGCAAAAACCGTGACGAATACGATGCCCGCATCGCCGAGATCATGGAGACCGTTGGTCTGGATGAGCGTTATGCAGAGAGTTTCAGCCACGAGCTGGACGGCGGCCGCCGCCAGCGCATCGGCATCGGCCGCGCATTGGCCATGGACCCGGAGTTCATCATCTGCGACGAGCCGGTCTCTGCACTGGACGTTTCCATTCAGGCACAGATCCTGAATCTGCTGATGGATCTGCAGGATGAGAAAAAGCTGACCTATGTCTTTATCACCCACGATCTGAGCGTGGTCAAGCACATCAGCCACGAGATCATGGTCATGTATCTGGGCCAGTGTGTGGAATATGCCAAGACCGAGAATCTGTTCAAGAATCCGCTCCACCCCTATACCAAGGGTCTGCTGGATGCTGTGCCCATCCCCAGCCTGAAGGCCAAAAAGCTTTCCACCGAGGTCATGCGCGGCGAACTGACAAGCCCTGTGGACCCGGCTCCCGGCTGCCGTTTTGCGGCCCGCTGCCCCTATGCAACAGATGCCTGCCGCGGCAGGGATATCCCCTTGAAGGAAGTGGAACCCGGCCACTTTGTCAGCTGCACACGCTTTTGAGAACACGGAAAGGCGGGAAAATCGATGACAGAGGAAGAAAAAAAGGCCGCTGCCGAGCAGAAGCAGCGTGAGATGGAAGAGATGATGCGGCAGGCGCAGGAGAGCTACCGGCAGGAATATGCCAGTATGCCCTACGACGGCCCGGTCTATGGCTGCCGCCGGGAGGAGCTGATGCTGCCCATGCAGGACGGAGTGAGGCTCTATACCGAGATCTTCAAGCCGGAGGGGCTTGCACAGTTCCCTGTGCTGATCCAGCGCAGCTGCTATCCCAATCAGCAGCCGCTGTATGAGATCAACGGAGCAGAACTGACCCGCCGGGGCTACGGCTATGTGATCCAGACCTGCCGCGGTACGGGCAAGAGCGAGGGACATTGGGAACCCAACGTCAATGAGCGCCCGGATGGCCGCGATACCCTGCAGTGGCTCAACGACCAGCCCTGGGCAGAGAGCATCGGCTATTTCGGAGCCAGCTATCTGGCCCTGACCGGCTGGGCCATTGCAGATATCGTTCCACCCAAGGTCAAGGGAATGATGCTGACGGTCTATGGCACCGACCGTTTCAAATCGGCTTATGAAAAGGGGCTGTTCCGCCACGATGTGCTGACTGGCTGGGCAATGCAGAATGCAGGCCATCCGGTCACAGCGGACTATCTGGAAAGCTGCCGCTTCCGTCCCCACGACAAGGTGGATGAAGCGCTGTGGGGTGGAAAGTTGGACTGGTATCAGGACTGGATCCACGCCACCCGCCGCACAGATGCCTACTGGCAGCAGGGCTGGTGGAAGCTGTTAGCCGATGTGCCCGGAAATACCAAGGTTCCGGTGTATATCATCGATGCATGGTACGATCACCATTTTGGCAGTGCCATCAACACTTATGCCTCTCTGGCCCCTGAGACCAAAGAGCACAGCTGGCTGGATATCGGCTGCTGGAATCATATGTCCCAGCCCTGCATTGCGTGGGGCGAACAGCACAATCTGGAAAACGGCGACATCCACCGGATGCTGGAATGGTTCGATCTGTTGCTGAAGCAGAAAAAACAGCCGGAAAAGCGGGTGCGCACCTATGTGATGCGGGAGGACCGCTGGAAAACGCTGGAGGCATGGCCTGCCCCTGTGAGCCGGATTGAAAAGCTTTATCTGGGTGAAACAACTCTGAATGCCGAGCCGGCAGAAGGGGAGCGCACCTTTGTGTATGACCCGGAGAACCCCGTGCCCAGCCATGGTGCAGAAAGCGTTCTGACCACCATTGCAGAGGCGGGCAGCCTGCTGCAGCCGGAGCCGGACTATCGGCCCGATGTGGTCAGCTTCGTCAGCGCTCCGCTGGAAAAAGCACTGCCCATTTGTGGACAAATCAAGGTGCACCTGAATGTCTCGACCGATGTGGATGATACTGCCTTCACTGCCAAGCTGATGGAAGTGTTCCCGGATGGCAGGGCCTATAACATCCGGGGCGGCATCACCACCATTGCAGCAGATTTGCCGGAGGGGCAGACCTATACTCCCGGCCAGACAGCAAAGGTCTGTGTGGAGATGTGGGATATGAACTGGACGGTACAGCCGGGCAGCTGCCTGCGGCTGGATGTCTCTTCTTCCGACTTCCCGCAGTACGCCGTTCACAGCAATTACGCAGGAGTCTGGTCTGAACAGGAAAAGACCCGCATCGCCCACCAGAAGATCTTGCTGGGGGAGGGCAGCTTTGTAGAACTGCCCCTGCACGAGAACTGAGAGAAAGGAACCAAGACCATGACGGAACAGGAACGAAATGTCCTTCTGAACGAACTGCGGCAGCAGGAGAGCCAACGGGAAAAGCAGATCAAGCGGGAGCGGTTCCGCCGCCTGAATCCTTATGCAAAGAAAGGAGCGGTGGTGTTTGCCGGTTCCAGCCTGATGGAACAGTTTCCGCTGTATGAGTTTTTGCAGGACGATGATCTGCACTGCACCTTGTACAACCGGGGCATCGGCGGCTTTACCACCACCGAGCTGCTGGAGGCCATGGACGAGTGCATCCTTGAGCTGCAGCCTGCGCACCTGTTTCTGAACATCGGCACCAATGACCTGAACGGCCCGGACTACGACCGCGCCGCCATGCTGGGCCGGTATGAGGAGATCGTGCAGCAGATCCGGAAAAAACTGCCTGAAACAAAGCTCTACCTGCTGGCCTATTATCCGGTAAACCCCACCGTGGCCGAAGACCCGGGCCTAATCGAATGCTTCCGCTGGCGCACCAATGAGCGTATCCGGGAGGCAAGCGAGGGCGTGCAGGCATTGGCCCGGAAATACGGGGCGGAATTCCTCGACCTGAACAAGGACCTGTGCGATGCTGCCGGAAATCTGAAAGCGGAGTACACCATTGAGGGAATGCACCTGTATGCCAATGGCTACCGCCCTGTGATGGATGCTCTGCTGCCGCTGCTGCGCAAAATCGGAGAAGAACAGGGAGGAAAGCAATGACCGGAGTCTTTGGTGTTGTTCTGGGGCAGATCCTTCTGATGTTCCTCTATCTCATCATAGGTTATGTGCTTTATCGTACCGGACTAATCACCCAGGAGGGCAGCAAGGCACTGGCTCACCTGCTGTTATATTGCGTGCTGCCCTGTGTTGTGCTAAAATCATTTTGTATTGAGTATTCGGCAAAGGGAGCTGTGGAATTGGCTGTCAGCATTGCGGCAGGTGCCGGGGTGCTGCTGCTTTCCATGGCGGTGTCGTGGCTCTTTTTCCGCAAAGACCCCATGGCGCAGATCGGTGTGGCTTTTTCCAACGCCGGGTTCATGGGATTTCCGCTGGTCACAGCAGTGCTGGGTGGAGAAGCCGTGTTCTACGCAGCAGGCTTTGTAGCCCTGCTGAATGCTTTGCAGTGGACCTACGGCCAGGCAAAGCTTTCCGGGGACAAAAAGTACATCCAACTGGGGGCAGTGCTCAAAAATCCGCTGGTGCTCTCCCTGTTGGGCGGTGTAGTGATCTACTTCTGCCGTATTCCGGTGCCGCAGTTCCTCCGCACCCCCATGGGGGCCATTGCAGGCATGAACGCTCCGCTTGCCATGATCGTGCTGGGTGTCTATCTGGCCAGGACCGACCTCAAAGCCATCTTTACCCGCCCCCGGCTCTACGCCCTTTCGGCGGTACGGCTGGTGGTGATCCCACTGCTGACGATCGTCTGTCTGATGCTTCTTCCAGCCGGATGGCGGCAGATCGGCACGGTGCTCATCATTGTGAATGCGGCCCCCATCGGCAGCAACATCGCGGTATATGCCCAGCGTCTGGGGCTGGATTCTTCCTACGCTGTGCAGATGGTTTGTCTGAGCACTCTGCTGTCACTGATCACGCTGCCGGTGATGCTCGGCCTGGCTGCCGCGTTGGGCTTTGCATGAGTCTGAAAACAACCAACAGAAAGCAGGAGATAAGATGAAACAGTATCTTTTGATCGACATCGGCGGAACCTTCATCAAGTACAGCCTGGCCGATGAACAGGCCCGGAAAATCTCTGGTGGAAAGGTTCCGACACCGCTGACGAATATGGATGACCTTCTGGCGGCCATCGAGGGCTTTGCCGCTCCCCTTCAGGGACAGTTCGTGGGCTGCGCCATCTCTATGCCGGGCCGCATCGATACCAGAAACGGCATCGCCCATACCGGTGGAATGCTCAGTGCCTTTATGTGGGAGCAACCCTTTGCTGCGCAGGTGGAGGCACGGCTGGGCGTGCCGGTGACCATCGCCAACGATGGCAAGTGTGCCGCAGCAGCGGAGGGGTGGACCGGTGCGCTGGCCGGTGTGGAGAATGGCCTCGTGCTGGTGCTGGGCACCGGCATCGGCGGCGGCATCATCCTGAACGGGAAGGTGCTGATGGGCGCTCACGCCGCTGCAGGCGAGGTTAGCGGCCTTGTCTCGGATATTTCAAAGATGGCCGACGATGATTTCAAACTGACCTCGGTAGAGCGGTATTCCGAAGCACCCCTCTGGGCGGGAATGGCCTCGGCAAGTGGCCTGATCTTCGAGTATGCCCGGCAGAAGCATCTGCCGACGGGTAGCCCCATGCCCACCGGCGAGGAGATCTTTGCGGCTTACAATGCCGGGGAGCCGGAAGCGCAGAAGGCTCTCAAGATCTTTGCCCGGCGGGTGGCCGTTGGCATCCTGAGCCTGCAGAATGTGCTGGATGTGGAAAAGGTGGCCATCGGCGGCGGTATCAGCGCAGCGGAGGCTCTGCTGCCTGCGATTCAGGCCGAGTTGGATTGGCTGTTTGAGCGCTGCACAGTCATGCCGACGGTCAAGCCGGAGCTGGTACGCTGCCGCTATGGCAACGATGCCAACCTGATCGGTGCTCTGAAGCTGTTCTTTGAACAGAACCCCGCCTGAACCGGAACAAAATAGGATAGGAGTAGAAACTTATGAGCGTTTTCCGTGATGATTTCCTGTGGGGCGGTGCCTGTGCAGCCAACCAGTTCGAGGGCGCATGGGACGTGGATGGCAAAGGCCCCAGTGTCCCTGACCTGTGCACCAATGGCTCTCATACCAGCCCGAAATGGGTGACAACTGCTATCCGCTCCGACCGGCTGTATCCCAGCCATGAGGCCATCGACTTCTACCACCACTACGAGGAGGACATTGCTCTCTTCGCCGAGATGGGCTTCAAGACCTTCCGCACCTCCATCAACTGGACCCGCATTTTCCCCACCGGCATGGAGACCGAGCCAAACGAGAAGGGCCTTGAATTCTATGACAAGGTCTTTGACTGCTGCAAGAAGCACGGCATCGAGCCGTTGGTCACCATCAGCCACTACGAGCTGCCCTATGCGCTGGTGGAAAAGTACAACGGCTGGGCCAGCCGGGAACTCATTGAGTTCTATATGAACTACTGCAAGGCTATTTTTGAGCGGTACAAGGATAAGGTCAAGTACTGGCTGACCTTCAACGAGATCAACTGCGGTACCATGCCCATGGGCGCGATCCTGGAAACAGGCACCATCCGGGGCTTTGAAGGCCCTACCGATAAGGTGCCGGACAACAAGCAGGAGCGTTTTCAGGCGCTGCATCACCAGTTTGTGGCCAGTGCAGAGGCTGTCCGGTATGCCCACGACAACTACCCTCAGTTCAAGATGGGCTGCATGATCTGCTTTATCACCAGCTACGCACTGACCTGCGACCCGGCCGACGAGATCGCCAACCAGAAAGCCATGCAGATCAGCAACTGGTTCTGCTCTGATATGCATGTCCGCGGCGAGTATCCTTCTTACATGAAGCGTTATTTTGCCGAGAATAACATCACCATCCGGCAGGAGCCGGAGGATGCTGCCATCCTGAAGGCCGGTACTGTCGATTTCTACACCTTCAGCTACTATATGTCCAACTGCATCACCACCCACAAGGATGCCGATGATGTGGGCGGCAACATCATTGCTGGTAAGAAGAATCCTTACCTAAAAGCCTCCGACTGGGGCTGGCAGATCGATCCCATTGGTCTGCGCTACACTCTCAACGAGATCTACGACCGCTACCGCATTCCCCTGATGGTGGTGGAAAATGGCCTGGGCGCTTACGACAAGAAAGATGCTGACGGAAAGATCCACGACAGCTACCGCATCGACTATCTGCGCGCACACATCGAGCAGATGGCTGAGGCTGTAAAGGACGGCGTGGATCTGATGGGCTACACCCCCTGGGGTTGCATCGATCTGGTGAGTGCCTCCACCGGTGAGATGGCAAAGCGCTACGGCTTCATCTACGTCAACAAGTTTGACGACGGCACCGGCGACCTGAGCCGCGAAAAGAAGGACAGCTTCTACTGGTATCAGAAGGTCATTGCCACCAACGGCGAAGATTTAGGATAACAAAAACAGACCTCCGGGTGCCATGTTTGCAGTACCGGGGGTCTGTCTTTTTGAAAGAAGGAGGTCATTTATGGAAAAGAAATTTTGCTGTGCGCCGGATTTCCCGGTGGTTCAGACAAATTACGGTCCGGTGCGGGGATATCGCTTCCGGGAGATCAGCAGCTTCAAGGGCATCCCGTATGGACGGGCAGTGCGCTTCCATGCACCCCAGCCGCCCCAGCCTTGGGCAGAGCCGCTGGACGCTTCCAGTTACGGCTGCGTCTGCCCTCTGCTGAGCATCGATAAGCCCGGCGGCGAACTGCGTGTGCCCCACCGCTACTGGGTGCAGGATGAGGACTGCCTGAACCTGAACATCTGGACCCCGGCCTGCGATGCCCAAAAGCGGCCAGTGATGGTCTGGCTCCATGGCGGCGGATTTTTTGCCGGCTCGTCCATTGAGCAGGTGGCCTACGAGGGCGGAAACATGGCGCGGGAAGGGGACTGCGTGGTGGTGTCACTGAACCACCGGCTGAACATCCTGGGCTACTTGGATCTCTCCGATTTTGGGGAGGAGTACGCAAACTCCGGCAATGCGGGTGGGGATGATATCATCCTGGCACTGCAGTGGGTGCGGGACAATATTGCAGCGTTTGGCGGCGATCCCGGCTGCGTGACGGTATTCGGCCAGTCCGGCGGCGGTGCCAAAGTGACAACGCTGCTGCAGACCCCGGCAGCAGATGGCCTGTACCACAGGGCGATGATAATGAGTGGTGTGCTGGAAGGTTTGCTGAATGACAGTGTCGGCAGCGGCAGGGACTGTGTGCAGGCGCTGATGCAGGAGCTTGGCGTGCAGACAGCACAGCAGCTGGAAATTGTGCCCTACCACCAACTGGCGCAGGCTTACCGGAACGTCAGCCCGGCTCTGAAAGCAAAAGGCGCGAACGTGGGTCAAAGCCCCCACCCGAACCGCTTCTATCTTGGAGATCCGCTCCAAAACGGCAGTGGGTTTCGGCCCGAGACTGCAGACGTTCCGGTGCTGATCGGTACGGTTTATTCGGAGTTCTACGGTTTCTTTGATGGACTGAAAGGAGTCGGCCCGGAGGAAGCAGTGGGTCTGTCTGCCGCAGAGACCCTGCGGGAGCAGTTCCGCACTGCCTACCCGCACCGCCCGGAGGAAGACCTGCTGCTGGCAGATACCAGCTTCCGCGCCCCCACGATCAAATATGTCCGGGAGCGTGCCAAGGCGGGCGGAAAGGTGTACAGTTATCTGTTTGATCAGGACTTCCCTCTGATGGGAAAAAGCACCCCGTGGCACTGTGCGGATATCCCATTTGTGTTCCACAACACAGAGCTTGTGCCAGTGTGTGCCTTTGAGGGAGCAAAGCAGCTGGAAGCGGAAATTTTTGGCGCTGTGATGCAGTTTGCCCGTACCGGTGCGCCGGGCTGGGCTGCCAGTACGGAGGATGTGGAACAGACCATGCTTTTCGGCCCCCAAAGCCGTCTGGTGCAGAACCACGATCACGCACTGATCGAAGCATTGGCACCCTTCACAGATTTACGGATGAAAAAAGCGACCCGGGCAGGCGGACAGATCCAGCATTAAAAAGCGCTGTTCAATACGCGGGAATTCCGGGAAACATAAAGCAGAACAGGCATCCTGCGATACCGTTTGGCGGTATCGGGCAGGATGCCTGTTCTGCTATGATGATCTTCATTGCATTTTCTATATCCGCAACAGCCTGACGAGATTTCTGGCAGAGTTCATAGCAGATAAAAACAGCGTGCAGCTTTTCTGCATTTTTGCTTGCTGCCTTATCTGTGCGGAATGGATGCTGCACGCGGCATTCAAGGGTCAAACCGGTCTGCATTCTGTAATTGCCACTTGACCCAACCCGTGGTATAATGAAAGAATCGAATACTATGGGAACAAAGGACAGGGGTCAGAACAGAAAATGGCAAAACGAAAGCGAAAAACAACTGCAAAGCGCGCGTCTGCACGCAGAAAAAGCCGGGCCGAGGAGCGGATGCCGGCGGGGCTGGGCACCCTGTTTGTGGGGCTGCTGCTCATCGTGCTGGCGTTCGTGGAGGGGGACTCCGTCTGGAAGAGCGCCCATCAGATTTTATTCGGGCTGTTCGGCTGCGGCAGCTTTGTGCTGGGCGCGGCGGTGTGCTATCTGGCCATCCTCTACACCCGGGGGCAGGACCTGCTGATGCAGGTGTTCAAGCTGCTGCTGGGGCTGATCTTTGCCAGCGGCACGGTCATCGTGTTTTCGGATATCCCCGCCGACCTGACCGCTGCCCAGATGATCGCTGCCTGCTACCAGAACGGCGCAAACGCCTGGCTGGGCGGCGGCGTGCTGGGTACTCTGCTGGGCGGCAACCTGCTCCTGCTCTGCGGGCGGCCTGCGGCCAATCTGGTCATGGCGGTGCTGGCCCTGTGCGCCAGCCTGTATATTTTTGATATCACCCCTGCCGAGTGCTGGCAGTGGCTCTGCAATGTGGGCGGCGGTGTGCACGAAAAAGGCGTGGCGGTCTATGAACAGAACGCCGCCCGCCGTGCCGAACGCCTTGCAGCCCGGCAGGCGGAAGAGGATGACCGCGCCGAGGAGCCTGCGGACGACTACGATGACAATTACGATGAGGAAGATGCACCCGGCGGCATTCCGGTGCCCGGGTGGCTGTCCGGCGTGTTCAGCTGGGGCCACAAGGTGACCAAGGAAATGGAAGGCGAAGCGGAACCTGCTCCCGTGGACGATTCTCTGGGCTACGAGCCGCCTGCGCCGGTGGAGCCGGAACCGGCTCCTGCCCAGCCTGCCCCAGCCTTTGAGCCGGTCAAGGTGACCTCCAACCATCCCCGCGCGGCGTTTGATATTGATCTTGGGCCGGATACCTCTGTTTCCGAGGGCGGCAGCGAGCCCATTGAGCCCATCATCATCGGGCCGGGCGGCACCTTTGGGCAGGACCCGCTCCAAAAGGCCCCGCCCCGGGCCATCGTCAAACCGGTGGTGCCGGATGCCGTGGAGACTGCCGCCGAGGATTTCTTTGCGCCCGCCGGATCGCCTGCTCCGGCCCCGGTGGTGAACCCCACCGTGCCGCCTGCGGCCCCGGAAGCCCCTGCGGCTGCACCGGCAGAGCCCGTGCAGCCTGAGATGCCGGTGTTCCAGACCCCCACCCTGCCCACTACGGACGAGCCGGTGGTGCCGGTGCGGGTCAGCGCGGAAAACGCGGTGGCCATGCGCAGTGAACCGGACGAGGACGGCTGGATCAGCATTACCAGCGAACCGGTGGAGGAAAAAGACCTGAACACGCTGGTGGCGGCCGCCATGGAAAAACCCGCCGCAGGCGAGCAGGCTGCCGCCACCGCCCCGGCCGAGGAGCCGGAGGTGGTGGAGACCTTCCAGTATCAGTACCCCAGCATCGAGCTGTTTGAAAAGTCTGCCGAGGAGAGTGACCCCGGTGCCCAGGACGAGCTGAAGGCCAACGCCCAGAAGCTGGTGGACACGCTGGAAAGCTTCGGCGTGCGCACCCGGGTGCTGGATATCTCGCGGGGACCCTCCGTTACCCGGTACGAGGTCCAGCCCATGGCGGGCGTGAAGATCAGCCGCATCACCTCGCTGGCCGATGATATCGCCCTGAACCTTGCTGTGGCCGATGTCCGCATGGAAGCACCCATCCCCGGCAAGCCTGCCGTGGGCATTGAGGTGCCCAACCACAAAAAGACCCCCGTTTTTATCCGCAGTGTCTTTGAAAGCCAGGCCTTCCTGCGGATGACTTCGCCCTTGGGCGTGGCGCTGGGCAAGGACATTGCCGGTGTGGCCCAGGTGGCCGACCTGTGCAAGATGCCCCATCTGCTCATCGCGGGCAGCACCGGCAGCGGTAAATCTGTCTGTGTGAACAGCATCATCATCAGCATCCTGTTCCGCTCCAGCCCCGAGGACGTGAAGCTCATGCTCATTGACCCCAAGGTGGTGGAGCTGGCAGAGTATAACGGCATCCCCCACCTGCTGATGCCTGTCATCACCGAGCCGAAAAAGGCAGCGGGTGCTCTGAGCAGCGCCGTGCAGGAGATGGAGCGCCGCTACCACCTGTTTGCGGAAAACAATGTCCGTGACATCAAATCCTTCAACAAGCTGGCGGCCACCGACCCCATGCTGGAAAAGATGCCCTATATCGCCATCATCATCGACGAGCTGGCCGATCTGATGATGGTCGTGGGCAAAGACGTGGAGGATTCCATCTGCCGGATTGCCCAGAAGGCTCGCGCCGCCGGAATGCACCTCATCGTTGCCACCCAGCGCCCCAGCGTGGATGTCATCACTGGCCTGATCAAGGCCAACATCCCCAGCCGCATTGCTTTTGCCGTGTCCAGCCAGGTGGACAGCCGCACCATTCTGGATGGTGCCGGTGCCGAGAAGCTGCTGGGCCAGGGCGATATGCTCTTTATGCCTGTGGGCGCGCCCAAGCCGGTGCGTATCCAGGGCACCTTTGTGCGGGATGAGGAGATCAGCCGCGTGCTGGACTTCATCAAGCAGAGCGCCACCGTCCAGTACGACGAGGCCATGATCGAAGCCATGGAAAAGCACGCCATTCAGGATGGCAAGAAGGGCGCATCCTCTGCAGATGCGGATGAGGAGACCGGCAGCGACCCGATGCTCAAGCAGGCCGTTGAGGTTGTCATCGATGCCGGGCAGGCATCCACCAGCCTGCTGCAGCGCCGCTGTAAGCTGGGTTATGCCCGCGCCGCCCGCATCATGGATGAGATGGAGCAGAAGGGCATCATCGGCCCCTATGAGGGTGCCAAACCCCGTGCTGTCCTCATCAGCCGCCAGCAGTGGCTGGAGATGCAGATGAATCAGCCGGAGGAATAAGAACACAAGCAACACTTCTCTTGGCTCCCTGTCAGGGGAGCAGACAGAGAGGTTTAACCAGTGAGGAACACTATGGACAACTCTTCCCCAATCTACACCGAATTTCTTCCCATCAGCCGGGCGGACATGGAAGCCCGGGGGTGGGATCAGCTGGACTTTGTGGTGGTGGGCGGCGATGCCTACGTTGACCACCCCAGCTTTGGCACCGCCATCATCAGCCGCCTGCTGGAGGCCGAGGGCTATAAGGTCGGCGTGCTGGCCCAGCCCCGTTATTCCGACTGCGAGGACTTCAAGCGGTTCGGCAGGCCGAAGTACGGCTTTTTCATCGGCGGCGGCAACGTGGACAGCATGGTGAGCCACTACTCCGTGGCAAAAATTCCGCGTGCCGAGGACGAATACTCTCCCGGCGGCATCGGCGGCGCGCGGCCTGACCGCAGCGCCACCGTTTACACCAGGCTGGCCAAGGAGGCCTACCCCGACCTGCCTGTGATCCTGGGCGGTCTGGAGGCTTCTCTGCGCCGGTTTGCCCACTACGATTACTGGCTGGACACCGTTCTGCCCAGCATTGCGGAGGACTCCGGAGCCGATCTCATCAGCTTTGGCATGGGCGAGCACCAGACCGTGGAGATCGCCCGGCGGCTGGCGGCAGGGGAGCCGGTGGAGTCCATCACCGATGTGGACGGCACCTGCTACCTGACCGACTTCGACCACCTGCCCGAGCGGTATGTGGAGTGTGCCGGCTTCAAGAAGGTGGCCTCCGATAAGGTGGCCTACGCCAAGGCCTGCCGCATCCAGATGGACAATCAGGATGTCGTCAGCGGCAATATCATCGTCCAGAAGCAGAGCGAAAAGTACCTCGTCCAGAACATCCCCGCCAAGCCCCTCGTCCGCTGGGAGCTGGATAAGGTCTACGCCCTGCCCTACACCCGCCGCTACCACCCCATCTATGAGAGCATGGGCGGCGTGCCTGCCATCCGGGAGGTGCAGTTCTCCATCATCCAGAACCGCGGCTGCTTCGGCGGCTGCAACTTCTGCGCCATCCAGCTGCATCAGGGGCGGCGCGTCACCAGCCGCAGCGCCGACAGCATCGTGGCCGAGGCGGAGCGGATGACCCACGAGCCGGATTTCAAGGGCTACATCCACGATATCGGCGGCCCCACCGCCAACTTCCGGTTCCCGTCCTGCCGGGAACAGATGCTGCGGGGCATGTGCAATGGCGGCAAGCACTGCCTGGCCCCCACCACCTGCTCCCACATGATCGTGGACCACAGCGATTACCTCAAGATCCTGCGCCGTGTCCGGGAACTGCCCGGCGTGAAAAAGGTGTTCATCCGCAGCGGCATCCGGTTCGATTACCTGATGGCTGACCCGGACGACACCTTCTTCAAGGAGCTGGTGGAATACCACGTTTCCGGCCAGCTGAAGGTGGCCCCGGAGCACTGCGCCCCCAATACACTGGCCTACATGGGCAAGCCGCCCATCCAGACCTTCAACAAGTTCAAGGATAAGTTCTATGAGCTGAGCAGGAAGGCGGGCAAAAAGCAGTACCTCGTGCCCTACCTGATGTCCAGCCATCCGGGCAGCACCCTGAGCGATGCCGTCTATCTGGCCGAGTATCTCTACAAAAACCACATGCGCCCCGAGCAGGTGCAGGATTTCTATCCCACCCCCGGCACGGTGAGCACCTGTATGTTCTACACCGGCCTTGACCCCTACACCCTCAAGCCTGTGTTCGTGGAAAAGACTGCGGAGGGAAAAGCGCTCCAGCGCGCCCTGCTCCAGTATTACGAGCCCCGCAATGCCGAAAAGGTCATCAAGGCGCTGAAAATGACCCACAGGGAGGACCTGATCCCGCTGCTGGTGCCCGCCGAGGGCCGCCGCGCGGTCCAGCGCTCTGCCCGCCGGGCCGAGCCTGCCGAGGTGACCATCCACAACGACGGCACCTATACTGTCCGCCCCAACAAGGGCAGGGGAGGCAGGAATCAGAGCCGCGGAACCGCCCCGGCCCGCACCGCAGGCGGCCGCCAGCCCAGCCCCGGCGCACGCTTTGCGCCCAACGGCACGGCACCCCGTAAGCCGAAGAACGATCAACAGAAAGAGAATACAGCGTGGAAAACTTCAAAAAAGAAAAAGTAAGCTTTTGGCGGCGCATTGCCGCTCTGGCCCTGGCGGCGGCGCTGGCCCTTGGCCTTGCCGCCTGTGATGCCTCGGCGGTGGTGCCGGGCAGCAGCACCCCTACGGTCAGCACTGCCCAGCCTGCCGGAGACGGCCAGACCGCCAACTTTGAGATGCACTTCCTGGATGTGGGGCAGGCCCTGAGCGTGCTGGTGGAATGTGACGGCCAGTATATGCTCTACGACGGCGGCAACGTGGACGATGGCAGCTATGTCGTCTCTTACCTGCAGAATCTCGGCGTGGAGGAGCTGCAGTATGTGTTCTGCTCCCACGCCCATGAGGATCATGTGGGCGGCCTAGCCGCTGCGCTGGCCTATTTCCCGGCAGACCATGTGTACAGCCCCGTGACGGAAGCCTCCACCAAGTGCTTTCAGGATTTCGTCAAGTACACCCAGCAGCAGGGCCTGCAGGTGGAGGTGCCCGCTGCGGGCACGGTCTGGCCGCTGGGCAGTGCCACTGTGACCATGCTGGGCCCTGTGGCGCAGTATGACAACACCAACGATACCTCCATCGTTCTGCGGGTGGATTACGGCTCCACCAGCTTTCTGCTCACCGGCGATATGGAATCGGATGCAGAGCGCGACCTTGTGAACAGCGGTGCCAACCTGAAGGCAGATGTTCTGCAGGTGGGCCACCACGGCTCCAGCACCAGCACGAGCTACATCTTCCTGAACGCCGTCCTGCCCGAGATGGGCATCATCTCCTGCGGTGTGAACAACAAGTACGGCCACCCCCACGAGGAGACCCTGAGCATCCTGCGGGATGCGGGCGTGGATGTTTACCGCACGGACCTGCTGGGGGCCATCGTAATCGGTTCCGATGGACAGAACTATACCATCCGCACCGAGAAAACGGCCACCGATGCTGAGCTCAACCCCACCGACCCGGCGGCAGCGTCCACCGCGCAGCAGGGGTATATCGGCAACGAGATCGGAAGAGCGTCGTGTAGGGAA
>OILX01000118.1_pt1 | contig 24450 bp, 27 predicted proteins | sample 1584721 | NCBI WGS metagenome assembly OILX01 (sample SAMN02674605, study PRJEB24791) | human gut metagenome, SKBSTL067 | isolation source: stool | host: Homo sapiens | place: USA
TCCGATCTCCCATGCCAAGATACCACCCGCGCAGCACCTCGCCCAGCAGGCAGATGCCGCCGCCCACGCAGAAGGCCCACAGGCAGTCGGAGCCCAGAGGGGAGCGGGGGCCGACCTGTTTTACCCGCCGCGCGTATTCTTCCGCTGTCATCTTCATGGCTGTCACCTCGGGCTTAGGATGCCCCCGGAGAAACATAATATACAGAAAACGAACCGAGAAAGAAGGTCTCTTATGAATCAGCAGCAACCCATCCACCGCCGCCGCCTGACCCGGGCAGAGATCCGGCGGCGGCGACGCAACCGCGCCATCCGCCGCATCGCCGGGCTGACCCTTGTGGTCTGCGTGGCCGTGGGCGGTGTGTCCTTCCTGCTTTCCCACCGCAAGGCCCCGGTGCCCACGGCAGATGCCGCCGGGAGCGCCGCCAATAGTGCGGCCAGCAGCCTGCCGTCGGCTGCGCCGAGCAGCAAGGCGGAGAGCAGTGCCGTGAGCGGAGCCGCCGCCGAGAGCGTGGAGAGCCGGGACAACCTGCTGGGCCTGACCGCCGCCGAGGCGAAGGCCATGCTGGCCGACCCGCTGATGATCCTTGTGAACCACACCAATAAGATGCCGGAAAACTACACCTTTGAGACCGCCGAGTGCGGCTCCAAGACCGCAGTGAACAAGACCCTGCAGACCGTGGCCTGCAATGCCTTTCTGGAGCTGCAGAAGGCTGCTGCTGCGGAGAACGTGACCGTTTGGATGCAGAGCGGCTACCGCAGCGTGTCCTACCAGACCAATCTCTACGAGAAAAAGACCAACTATTATAAGCAGCAGGGCTATGACGATGCAAAGGCGAAGGAAATGGCCGCTGCCATCGTCAACCCGCCGGGCTACTCTGAGCACAACTGCGGCCTGGCCGCAGACCTGAACAGCCCCGAGCACACCGGTCTGGACGAGGGCTTTGAGAACACGGCTGCCTTCCGCTGGCTCTGCCAGCACGCCGGGGAGTACGGATTCATCCTGCGCTACCCCAAGGGGGCCGAGGAGAAGACCGAGATCACCTACGAGCCCTGGCACTGGCGCTATGTGGGCGTGGAAAATGCCGCAAAGATCAACGCCAGCGGCCTGTGCTTTGAGGACTATATCGCCGCCCTGCAGCAGATTGCGGGCTGAGCGGCAAAGCGCTGGTGAAGAAACCGTAAAATCTTCTGCCTGCCGTTTGCAATTCGGGCTTTGATATGGTAAGATAACAATGGTTCGTTGTCGGAAACTCTTCCGCGTGGGCGAACCGGTGTAAAACAGATAAAAGAGGGAATAATCCATGAAACTTCGTGCTAAAATCATTCTGACCGCTGCTTCTCTGGCCCTGAGCTGTGCTTTGCTGGCCGGCTGCGGTTCTTCTTCCGGTTCTACCGCTTCTTCTGCCGCGTCCTCTGAGCCTGCCTCCACTGTGCTGAGCCAGGCCTCCAGCATCCCGCTGGGCGAGGACAACAGCACCGATGCCCTGAACGCACCGTTCGAGACCCTGCTGGATGCCAACCCCATCTCCAACCAATTTGAGATCGCTGCCATGAACATTGAGTACGATTTCAACCTGCCCGCTGAGGATGTGGTGAGCTACAAGGGCGTGAAGAGCAACGACAACGGAGATGCCGGTATGGTGCTGGTCGTGGAAGCTGCTGACGGCAAGGCTGAGGAGGTTGCAAACCAGCTGACTGCTTACCAGCAGGATCAGGTGGCGTTCTACGGCAACTACGCTGAGTTCGCACAGGCCCAGGAAAATGTGGAGAACGCCGTGATCGCCTTCAAGGACAACACCGTGGTCATGGTCATCGCTTCCAACGAGTGCACTGCCGATCTGGACAGCGCGGTGGACAGCGCACTGGGAGAGTAAAATAAAACTGAATGGGGCTGCTGCAGGCCCTCTCCGTCAATGCTCCGCACTGCCGCCTCTCCCAAAGGGAGAGCTGACGAGCGCAGCGAGTGTGAGAGGGCATTTGCAGCAGCTCTTTTTTTAAAAGGAGGTCGAAGCCTTGGTTTTCAGCACCATCATCTTTCTGTTCCGGTTTCTTCCCATCACGCTGGCGCTGTATTACCTTGCGCCCGCAAAGCTCAAGAATACCGTGCTCTTTGTGTGCAGCCTGGTGTTCTACTGCTGGGGTGAGGTCCGGTTCTTCCCGGTCATGCTGGCCCTGATCCTCATCAACTATCTCTGCGGCCTGGGGTTGGAAGCGTTTGACGCAAAGCCCGGCGTGCGCAAGGTGCTGCTGCTGGTCGCCCTTGCAGCCAGCCTGGGGATGCTGTTCTACTTCAAGTACGCAAACTTTGTCCTGCGCAGCATCAACAGCCTGCTGGGCACCGGATTTGCGGCCATTCAGGGCATCAGCGTCCTGCCGCTGGGCATCAGCTTTTATACCTTCCAGACTCTTTCCTACACCATTGATGTCTACCGCCGGGAGGTAAAGACTGAGCACAACATCATCGACTTCGGCGCTTATGTTGTCATGTTCCCCCAGCTCATCGCGGGCCCCATCGTCAAGTATCGGGATGTCTCGGCTCAGCTGCACGTTTACAAGCATCGTTACAGCTTGCAGCAGATCGAGGAAGGCATGACCCTGTTCACCTTCGGTCTGGCAAAAAAGGTCCTGCTGGCGGATGCCGTCGGCGCGCTCTGGACAGACATCATCGGCATTGCCGACAGCCCTTCCACCACCTTTGTGGGCCTTGCCAATGCGTCTACGCCGCTGGTCTGGCTGGGTGTCATCGCCTACTCGCTCCAGCTCTACTTTGATTTTTCCGGTTACTCCCTGATGGCCATCGGCATGGGCAAGATGCTGGGCTTTGATTTCCCCCAGAACTTCAACTTCCCCTATATCTCCCGCTCCATCACCGAGTTCTGGCGGCGCTGGCACATGACCCTTTCCGGCTGGTTCCGCGAGTATGTCTATATCCCGCTGGGCGGCAACCGCAAGGGCCTGAAGCGGCAGATCTTCAACCTGTTCGTGGTGGAGCTGCTCACCGGCATTTGGCACGGTGCAGACTGGAACTTTATCTGCTGGGGCCTGTACTACTTTGTTTTGCTGGCCCTTGAAAAGCTGTTTTTGCTCAAGTATCTGGAAAAAGGCAGGATCTGGCCCCACATCTACACCATGTTCCTTGTGGTGGTGGGCTGGGCCATGTTTGTGGGAAATGAGGCCGGGGTGGGCTTCGGGCTGCTGTTCCGCAAGCTCTTCCTCCCCTCGGGCGGTGCGTCTCCGGTCTACTTCCTGCGCAACTACGGCGTGCTGCTGGCGGTCAGCATCCTGTGCTGCACCCCGCTCATTGAGAAGCTCTGGAACGCCCTGCGCAAACACACCGTGACCCGTGTGGCTGCGGTGCTGGTGCTGCTGGTGCTCTCCACGGCGTATGTGGTGGGCAGCACCAACAGCCCGTTCCTGTATTTCAACTTCTGAGGAGGGGACCTGAATGGACAAGCATACAAAGAAAACTCCCTCTCTGTTCCGGTATCCGGTGCTGGTGGCCTTCGGGCTGTTCTTTATCGGGCTGTTCGTGCTGGATATGGCCACGCCCGACCGCGCATACAGTGAACTGGAAAACACCACCCTGACCCAGCGGCCCAGGCTGACCGCTGTTTCCGCCGACGGGCTGAACAACTACTTCACCAGCTACACCCGATACGTCAAGGATCAGGTGTTTGGCCGCGACCAGTGGATCAGCCTGCAGAGCGCGGCGGAGACCACCCTCTTCCAAAAGGCCCAGAGCGGCGGCATCCTGCTGGGCCGGGAGCACATGATGTTCGCCCGGCATTACAGCATCCTGAAAAATGAGGAAAAGGGGATGGCCAAGAATCTTGCCGCCATCCAGAGCCTTGCCCAGCGCTACCCGGGCAGGGTGAACCTCATGCTGGTGCCGTCGGCCTCGGTGGTCTACCCTGAGAATGTCCCGGCGGGGGCACCCCAGATCGATGAGAAGGGCATTCTGGAAGGCGTTGCCGCACAGGGGGAGGCCTACGGGCGGTTCATTGATGTTCTGCCCACCCTGACGGAGCACAAAGAGGAATACCTCTACTACCGCACCGACCACCACTGGACAACGCTGGGGGCCTACTACGCCTACCAGCAGTTCTGCGAGACGCTGGGCCTGACCCCCTTTGACCGGAATGCCCACACGGCCGAGACCTGTGAGGATTTCTACGGCACCCACTACTCCAAGGCCCGCACCTGGAACACAGAACCCGACACCATTACCTGGTACGACCTGCAGAACAGCCTGACGATCTGGAATGTCACCGGCCCGGGCCAGCCCACCGAGGGCACCACCACCGGCCTGTACGATCTGGACAAGCTGAAGGTGTATGATAAGTACGCCATGTTCCTGCACGGCAACAACGGCCTGAGCCGGGTGGAGGGTGACGGCGAGGGAAAGATCCTGGTCATCAAGGACAGCTATGCCAACAGCTTTGTGCCCTACCTGACAGCCAACTATGCGGCCATCGACGTGGTGGATTTCCGCAACTATAACTACGGGCTGGACCAGCTCATTGCGGCCAACGACTACGACCAGATCCTTGTGCTGTACAGTTATGCCAGCTTCACCACCGACCCGTATCTCTACCGTGCGGGCGTGGCAGGCTGAGTGGAAAATTATTGCAGTGCTTTTCACCAAACTTTCGTTTGTTTTTTCATGCGACTTTCCGATTTTTGATGGTTTTTCACAAAATCCATTGCATGAAACTGTGTGATGTAGTAATATAAGGCTGGAAACCAGATGGTAAATTGGGAAAGAACACCATCGGTTCAAGCTGCTCAAAAAAGGAGTATGAGACCTATGAACAAGAACATGAATCTGCCTGCTGAATACGCAGTGCTTTCCGAAGAAGAGATGACCTATACCCAGGGCGGTTCCGATATTGGCGGCTTTGCATCCGCTGCCGCTACGGTCGTGGGTGCTGTGGTGCTGGGTGCCAGCTATATCTGGGGCATTTCCGTTTCCAAGGACTGGCTGAACAAGAAGAGCAACCGTGAGGGCAACCTCTTCACCGTTCTGGGCCGTGCCGCAGATGCTATCGGCGAGGATATGTCCAAGTCCGCAGCCAACTTTGTCCGGGATGCCGTTTCCAGCACCATGGTGGTGGCTCTGGCTCCCCTGAGCGCTGTTCTGCTGATCCTGTAAGCCGGGAAAGTGGGATACCGGGTCTGTTTTCTGTAACCTGCGGTGTATGCTGCACCGTGCAATAAATGCTTTTGTAAAGGAGTATTATTATGGAAAAGAAGCTCATGCTGCCCGCGAACTACAACGTGATGAACGAAGAAGAAATGACCTATACCAGCGGCGGCGACGGTTTTACCGCTCCGTTTGCTGTGGGTTGGACGATCGGCGCAGTCATTTCTGTTGCAAACCTGATCTGGGGTCTGGATCAGACCCGTACCTGGATCAAGAACAACAAGAAGAACGGCGAGAATATCACAGATCTGGCAGCAAAGGGCATCAATGCCGCTGCTGATTACATGGGCAAGTCCATCGGCAACGCAATCGTTGGCGTTTACACCGCTCTGAACCTGACCGGCTGGTGGCCCGTTACCGCAATCGCCTGGGTCACGGCCTGATCGTTCTGACCAGACAGCCCGGAGAACTCCAAAGAACAACACAGGGCGGCGGCTCTCCCCAAGTGGGCGGGCCGCCGCCTTTTTTGTTCACAGATTGTTTCTGGAAAAATCCTGTCGTTTGGGGTATACTAGAGCCATAAGTAAGAATCACTCCTTCTTTTGAGGGAACTGACCGCCCCCGCAGAGGGTGCGGATAAAAAATGGAGGGAACCAATATGGCTGTTGTTACCATTACCAAAGAAAATTTTGAAGCCGAGGTGCTGCACAGCACAAAGCCTGTTCTGCTGGACTTCTGGGCCACCTGGTGCGGCCCCTGCCGGATGCTGAGCCCCATCGTGGACGAGGTGGCCGAGGAGCGCACCGATGTCAAGGTGGGCAAGGTCAATGTGGATGAACAGCCCGAGCTGGCCTCTCAGTTCGGCGTGATGAGCATCCCCACCCTGCTGGTGTTCCGCGACGGCAAGCTTGTGAATCAGGCTGTGGGTGCCCGCCCCAAGGCCGGTGTGCTGGCGCTGCTGGGCTAAAAGACAAAAATCGAGCTGCATGGCCGCTGCCTGTTTTCGAATGGGCGGCGGCCTTTTTGCACTTGACAATATGGCATATCTGCCATATACTGAAAGGGGAAAAGTGTAGGGAGGATTTTGAAATGGGACCGTTCGTGGTGGAATTTTATGAAACAAGAGATGGCCAGCGCCCTGCGGAAGATTTTTTGGATGAACTGGATATCAAAATGCGGAGCAAGCTGGTAATGACCCTAAAGGTTTTACAGGAACAGGGAAACCGTCTGAGGGAGCCATACAGCAAGCATCTGGATGATGGGATTTTTGAGATCCGCGGAAAAGTTGGAACGGATATTTCGCGGGTCATGTATTTCTTCTATTATGGGGGAAGGATCATTCTGACGAACGGCTTTATCAAAAAGACCCAGAAAACACCCAAGAGTGAAATTGAACGGGCAAAACAGTATCGGAAAGATTTTTTGGAAAGAGAGGGAGAATCAGATGAAAACACTGGATCTGTATTTGAATGAACAGCTGAAAAATGAGGAGTTCCGCAAGGAGTGGGAAGAGAACCAGCCGGAAATGGATATCATCCGGGCGATGGCAGATGCACGCATTTCTCAGAACCTGACCCAGAAGGAGCTGGCCGAACGCACCGGCATCAATCAGGCGGATATCAGTAAGCTGGAAAATGGAACACGCAACCCATCTTTGAAGCTGCTGAAGCGTCTGGCAGACGGAATGGGAATGGACCTGAAGCTTGTGTTCACACCCAAAGAACCGCAGAATCTGAAGCTTGCAAAATAAGAAAGATGCCGGGCCGATTTCCAATGCAGGAGACTGGCCCGGCCTTTTTGCATCCCCGGTTTTCGCTCTCCATCATCTGTTTTGACGCTGGGGTGAAATGATTTCGCCTTTCTGTACAAACGCACAGAAAAACGGTAAGATAGGGCTGAAAAGCCGTCACTTTCATACTTTACAACTTTATCTTGATAAAGTAAAATAAACAAAAGAAGTGGGAAATACGCAGAGAGGGAACGAGGAGATCGAGATGGAATTCAGTCTGGACAGTTTGCAGCCCAAGGAGCGGGCCTCCTTTGCGCTGCGGGCGCTGTATGAGGCGGCGGGCTGCCGCAAATATCACATGGGCCGCTTTGAGGAGTACGGGCTTTATCAGGAGAACCGGAGCTTTTTGTCCTCGGAGCAGGTCATCACCTTCACCGACCTGGATGGCCGTCTGCTGGCGCTTAAGCCGGACGTGACCCTGTCCATTGCCAAGACGGCCCAGCCCGCCCCCGGCGAGACCCTGCGGTATTACTACCATGAGAACGTCTACCGCCCCTCGGCAGAGAGCCACACCTTCCAGGAGATCTCCCAGATGGGCCTTGAGATGCTGGGCGCAGTGGGGGAAGCACAGGTGCAGCAGGCGGTCCGGCTGGCAGCGCAGAGCCTGGCCCAGCTGGGGGCCGCGTGGGTGCTGGAAGTCAGCCACATGGGCTATCTGTTCGGCCTGTTCGACGCACTGGGCGTGCCGGAGAATGCCCGCCCCGGCCTGCTGGAAAAGCTGAGGGAAAAGAATGCGCACGAGCTGCGCCGCGCCGCGCAGGCCGCCGGGCTGGATGCCGCCGGGGCCGATGCTCTGACCGGCCTGCTGGAGCTTTCCGGCAGCTGCGAGGAGACGCTGGCAAAGGCAGAGCGTGCCTGCCGCAACGACCGGATGCGCGCCGCCGCCGCTGAGCTGCGGGCACTGGCCAAAACGCTGGAGGCCTCCGGCGGGGCGGTCCGCCTTGACCTGAGCCTTGCCGGTGAGATGGAATACTACAACGGGCTGGTTTTTCAGGGCTACCTGCAGGGCCTGCCGCGGCCCCTGCTCAAGGGCGGCCGCTACGACCTGTTGATGCAGAAGTTCACCCCCGGGGCCGGGGCCATCGGCTTTGCGGTCTATCTGGACGAGCTTGACCGCCTGAGCGCTCCCACCCCGCCGGTGCAGAGAAACAGCACGGGCCGGGTCATGCTGAATGTGGCCCTGCCCAAGGGCCGTCTGGGTGACAAGATGTATGACCTGCTGGCCCGCATCGGCTACGGCTGCACCGAGGACTACAACGCCACCCGAAAGCTGGTGGTGGAGAACCCTGCGGCGGGCATCCGCTACTTCCTTGTCAAGCCCAGCGACGTGGCCATCTACGTTGAGCACGGCGCGGCAGATGTGGGCATCGTGGGCAAGGATATCCTCACCGAAGCCTCTGCCGATGTCTACGAGCTGCTGGATACCGGCCTTGGCAGGTGCCGGATGTGCGTGGCTGCCCCGGCGGATTACAAGGATGACCCCAGCCGCCCGGTGCGGGTGGCGACCAAATTTGTCAACATTGCAAAGAGCTACTATGCGTCCATCGGGCGGGATATCGATATCATCAAGCTGAACGGCTCCATTGAGCTGGCCCCCATTCTGGGCCTTTCCGATGTCATTGTGGATATCGTGGAGACCGGCACCACCCTGCGGGAGAACGGCCTGCGGGTGGTCACCGAGTTCATGCCCATCTCGGCCCGGTTCATTGCCAATAAGGCCAGCTACCAGTTCAAGCACAACGAGATGGATGCCATGCTGGAAGCGCTGCGCAAGACCTTGCAGGAGGAAACAAAATGATCAAGCTGTATAATTTTGATGAGCTCAGGCCCGAGGAGATCCTGAACCGGGACATCCGCGCGGAGAAGAACGTGGAGGATGTGGTGGACGGCATCATTGCCGAGGTCCGCGCCCGAGGTGATGAGGCGCTGAAGGAGTACGCGCTGAAATTTGACGGGGCAAAGATCGACGACCTGCAGGTGACGCAGGCGGAGATCGATGAGGCCTTTGCCAATATGGACCCCTATTTCCTTGAGACCCTGCGGGAGGCTGCCGCCAATATTGAGAGCTTCCACCGCCAGCAGGTGCACAAGAACTTCGTGATCAACGAGAAGCCCGGCATCGTGCTGGGCCAGAAATATACCCCCATTGAAAAGGCGGGCGTGTATGTGCCCGGCGGCACGGCGGCCTATCCCTCTACCGTGCTGATGGATGTCATCCCGGCCAAGGTCGCGGGCGTGTCGGAGATCGTGATGACCACCCCCGCCGGAAAGGACGGCAGGGTGAATCCGGTCATCCTTGCCGCCGCCGCCACCGCCGGTGTGACCAAGATCTTCAAGACCGGCGGTGCACAGGCCGTGGCCGCGCTGGCCTACGGCACCCAGACCATCCCGGCGGTGGACAAGATCGTCGGCCCCGGCAACATCTACGTTGCCACCGCCAAGCGGAAGGTGTTCGGCAAGGTGGGCATTGACATGATCGCCGGCCCCAGCGAGATCCTGGTGCTGGCCGACGGCGGCTGCAACCCCGCCTGGGTGGCGGCAGACCTGCTGAGCCAGGCCGAGCACGACAAGCTGGCCAGCCCTGTTCTTGTCACCGACAGTCCGGCGCTGGCCAGGGCCGTGCAGGCAGAGCTGGAGGTGCAGATCCCCCAGCTGCCCCGTGCCGCCATTGCCCGCGCCAGCGTGGACGACAACGGGAAGATCATCGTCTGCACCGACCTGCACAAGGCCATTGAGGCCTGCAACATCATTGCGCCGGAGCATCTGGAGGTCTGCGTGGAGGACCCCTTCGGCGTGCTGAACGAGATCAAAAACGCGGGAAGCATCTTCCTGGGCCGCAATGTGCCCGAGGCCCTGGGCGATTACTTTGCAGGCCCCAACCACACCCTGCCCACCAGCGGCACGGCCCGCTTCTCCAGCCCGCTGGGTGTGGACGACTTTGTGAAGAAGTCTAGTTTCCTCTATTACACCCGCGAGGCGCTGGGCGAGGTGGCACCCCGCATTGCCGATTTTGCCGAGCGCGAGGGCCTGAACGCCCATGCGAAGAGTGTGACGATAAGATATAAAGAGACGGATTAAACCTCTCAGTCACGCTTCGCGTGCCAGCTCCCCTAGTAGGGGAGCCATTGGCATAGCGGGAAAGTTTTTTGCAAATACGGAGGGCTGTATTTATGAGCCGTTATCTATCGCCCAAATTGGAATCTCTCACCCCCTACACCCCAGGGGAGCAGCCGCAGGACCAGCAATACATCAAGCTGAACACCAACGAAAGCCCCTATCTGCCCAGCCCGGCGGTGGTGGCGGCGGTGAGCGAGCATGAGGTGGAAAAGCTCCGTCTCTACTCCGACCCCGCCTGCACCGACCTGCTGAAAACGGCGGCGGTGCACTTTGGCCTGCAGCCGGATCAGATCATGCCCGGCAACGGCAGTGACGAGAACCTTTTCTTCGCCCTGCGGGCCTTCTGCGACGAGACCCACCCGCTGGCCTATGCCGACATCACCTATGGCTGTTACAGCGTCTGGTGCGGGCTGATGCACATCCCCAGCCATATCATCCCGCTGAAGGAGGATTTCACTCTTGACCCCGCCGATTACTACGGCCTGAACGAGACCATCGTCATCGCAAACCCCAACGCCCCCACCGGCTTGGCCCTGCCCCGCAGTGCCATCGAGGGCATCCTGAAAGCGAACCCTGACAATGTGGTCATTGTGGATGAGGCCTATGTGGACTTTGGCGGCGAGAGCTGCGTGCCGCTCATTGACCGGTACGACAACCTGCTGGTGGTGCAGACCTTCTCGAAATCCCGCCAGCTGGCAGGAGCGCGGCTGGGCCTTGCCATGGGCAGCGCCAGCCTCATCGCGGACCTGAACCGGGTCAAGTTCAGCCTGAACCCCTATAACATCAACCGCCTGACCTTGAAAGCAGGGCAGGCCGCGCTGGAAGATACCGTTTATTTTGAAAAGACCCGTGCCGCCATCGTGGACACTCGGGCCTGGACAAAACAGCAGCTGGAAGCCCGGGGCTTTGCGGTGCTGGACAGCCGCTCCAACTTCCTGTTTGCCTCTACACAAAAGAAAAACGGCGGCGAATTGTACCAGAAGTTGAAGAAAAAGGGCGTTCTGGTGCGCCACTTTGATGCCCCGCGCATTGAAAACTGGCTGCGCATCACGATCGGCACGCCGGAGCAGATGCAGATCTTCCTGAACACTCTTGACAAAATAATGGAGGAATGACCCATGCGGGAAGTGACACTGGAACGCAACACCAACGAGACCCAGATCGAGCTGACCCTGAATCTGGACGGTGCGGGCCGCTATGAGGTGGACACTGGCTGTGGGTTCCTGAACCACATGCTGGAGCTGTTTGCCCGCCATGGCCGGTTTGACCTGGTGCTCACCTGCCACGGGGATGTGGAGGTGGATTACCACCACACGGCTGAGGATATCGGCATTGCGCTGGGGCAGGCCTTTGCCCGGGCGCTGGGCGAGATGCGGGGCATCCAGCGGTATGGCAGCTTCTACCTGCCCATGGATGAGGCGCTGGTGCTCTGCGCGGTAGACCTTTCGGGCCGGTGCACCCTGAACTGGGATGTCCACTGCAAGACCGAAAAGGTGGGCGATTTCGATGTGGAATGCGCCTCGGAGTTCTGGCTGGGCTTTGCCCGCAATGTGCCCGCTACGCTCCACTTTGTACAATTTGCAGGGGAAAATACCCACCACATTCTCGAAGCCTGCTTCAAGGGTGCGGGCCACGCACTGGCTGCGGCAGTCGCCATTGATGCCGCCCACCGGGACGAGATCCCCTCCACGAAAGGACTGCTGGTATGATCGCGATCATCGATTACGGCGTGGGCAACCTGTTCAGCCTGCGCTCCAGCCTGACGCATCTGGGGCTGGAGGCCGTTGTGACCGCCGATGCACAGACCATCCGCAAGGCTGACCGGCTCATCCTGCCGGGGGTGGGGGCCTTTGGCGATGCCATGGACAAGCTCTCGGCCACCGGTCTGGTGCCGGTCATCCGGGAGCAGGCGGCGCAAAAGCCCCTGCTGGGCATCTGCCTGGGAATGCAGCTGCTCTTTGAAAAAAGCTATGAGTACGGTGAGCATAGGGGCCTGGGCTTTGTCAAAGGCGAGGTCTGCCCGCTGGAACCTGACCTGAAAGACAAAACCCTCAAGGTGCCGCAGATCGGCTGGAACGCCCTGCACATCGTACGGGATGACCCGCTTTTCCGATACATCCGTGAGGGCGAGTATGTCTATTACGTCCACAGCTACTACGGCAAAAATTGTACCGAGAGTACACTTGCTGTCAGCGATTACTCCATCCCTGTGACCGGCGTGGTCAGGGCGGGCAGGGTGTACGGCACCCAGTTCCACCCCGAAAAGAGCGGGGAGACGGGGCTGCGGATCTTGAAGGCGTTTGCAGAATTGTAAACTGGCTCGCCCTCTCAATCAAAGCCTGGCGGCTTTGCGAAGCAAAGACGGAGAGGATAAGGCCGCTAAAGGAGAAACTATGAATCTATTCCCAGCCATTGACCTGCGGGGCGGCAAAGTTGTCCGCCTGACGCAGGGAGATTATGACCGTATGACCGTTTACGGGGAGGACCCCTGTGCACAGGCCCGGCAGTTTGTGGAGGCCGGGGCCGGGTATCTCCACGTTGTGGATCTGGACGGTGCAAAGGACGGCACCCTTTCCAACTACAGATCCATTGCCGCGCTGGCAGAGCAGGGCGGCTTGTACATTGAGGTGGGCGGCGGCATCCGCACGGAGGAGCGCATTGAAAAATACCTTTCTCTGGGCGTGGATCGCTGCATCCTGGGCAGCGTGGCCGTGACGGATTTTGATTTCACAGTCCGGATGCTGAAGCGCTACGGCGAACGGATCGCCGTGGGGGTGGATGCCAAAGATGGATTTGTTGCCATCCATGGGTGGAAGGAGGTCAGCGCCGAAAAGGGCGTGGACTTCTGCAGGCGGCTGGCAGATGCCGGATGTACGGCCATCATCTACACCGACATTGCCTGTGATGGTGCCATGCAGGGTACGAATCTGGCGCTGTACCGCCAGCTGGCGGCAGAGGTGCCGGGCGTGGCCTTCACGGCCAGCGGCGGCATCTCGTCGGAAGCCGAGCTGTTGGAACTGAAAAAGATGGGCACCGCTGCCGCGATCCTGGGCAAAAGCCTGTATACCGGGGCGCTGGATCTGAAACGTTGTGTAGAACTGGTGCAGAATGAAACGGAGGGGAACGAAAATGATCACAAAACGCATCATTCCCTGTCTGGATGTCCGGAATGGCCGGGTGGTCAAGGGCACGAACTTTGAGGGCATCCGGGATGTGGCCGACCCGGTGGAGATGGCCCGGATGTACAACGCCGCCGGTGCCGACGAGCTGGTGTTCTACGATATCACCGCCAGCTTTGAGGGCCGTGCTCTGTTCACCGATATCCTGACCCGAGTGGCAAGCGAGATCTTCATCCCGCTGACCGTAGGCGGCGGCATCAACACGCTGGAGGATTTTGACCGGGTGCTGAAATGCGGTGCCGATAAGGTCAGCGTCAACTCGGGCGCGCTGCGGGACCCCGGCCTCATCCCGGCGGCGGCCCAGAAATACGGCGACCAGTGCGTGGTGCTCTCGGCGGACGTGAAGCGGGTGAACGGCCAGTTCCGGGTGTTCGCCAAGGGCGGGCGCGAGGATACCGGCCGGGACGCGCTGGACTGGATCAGCTGGTGCGTGGCGCATGGCGCGGGGGAGATCTGCCTGAACAGCATTGACACCGATGGTGTCCGCACCGGCTTCGATCTCGAGATGCTGGACGCGGTCGCTGCCCGGGTGAATGTACCCATCATCGCCAGCGGCGGCGCGGGCAAAAAGGAAGATTTCCTTGAGCTATTCCACCACAAGGGCATCGACGCGGGCCTTGCGGCGGGCATTTTCCACCAGAAACTGCTGACCATCCACGATCTGAAAACCTATCTGAATGAAAATGGTGTCGAAATGCGGCTGTAAGCTCTTGCGTTTCGGGCAACTTTAGGATAAACTGTAAGTATCCCCTTTGGGGAGGGAGTATGGACCATGGAACTGAAATTTGATGAAAAGGGCCTCATTCCTGCCATCGTGCAGGATCACTACACCAAAGAGGTGCTCACCCTTGCCTACATGAACGCCGAGACGCTGGCACTGACCATTGCCGAGGGGCGTACGGTGTTCTGGAGCCGGAGCCGTCAGGAGATCTGGCGCAAGGGCGATACCAGCGGCAATGTCCAGCATGTGGTGTCCATCACCGCAGACTGCGACAAGGACGCACTGGTGGTGGAGGTGGTCAAGGATGGCCCTGCCTGCCATACCGGTGCTGAGAGCTGCTTCTTCAACGAAGTGTATGTCTCGCCGGAGCTCAAACAGTTCAGCTGGCAGGGGCTTTACGAACTCATCCAGGGCCGCAGGGATCGTCCCCAGGAAGGCAGCTACACCACCTACCTGTTCGAGAAGGGCAAGGAGAAGATCCTGAAAAAGGTGGGCGAGGAGTGCACCGAGGTCATCATTGCGGGAGAAAAAGAGGACAAGGCCGAGACCATCTATGAGATCAGCGACCTGGCTTACCATGTGCTGGTGCTGATGGTGCAGGCAGGCATCACGGTGGAAGAGATCACCCGTGAGCTGGAAAAACGACACGTCATTGACCACAAGGTCAAACAGGAAAGGATGCAGTGATTTAGTTATGGCAGATTATAAGAAGTCCAGTGTTCATTGCCACTCGACGATGTGCGATGGCAAAAATACCTTGCAGGAAATGGCCAGTGCCGCCTGTGCACAGGGCCTGACGACCCTGGGCTTCTCCGGCCATAGCTATACTCAGCGGGACCGTGAGTACTGCATGAGCCCCAGCCGCACCGCCCAGTACAAGGCCACCATTGCAAAGCTCAAGGCAGAGTATAAGGGCAAGGTGGACATCCTCTGCGGCATCGAGTGGGACAGCCTGAGCGAGGACAAGCCCGAGAACTACGATTACTGGATCGGTGCGGCCCATCACCTGTACGGCAAGAACACCGGCAAGTACTACGAGATCGACTTCCGCCCGCAGGATCTGCACGACTGCATCTTTGATGATTTCGACGGTGACCCGCTGGCCGCGGTGGAGGCCTACTTTGCAGAGGTGGAGAAGGTTGCCGCCAAGGGACCGGACATTCTGGCCCACATCGACCTCATCAAGAAGCTGAACGGCGAGGGTGAGTTCTTTGATGAAGAAGCTCCCCGCTACCGGGCCGCTGCCCTCAAGGCTCTGAACGCAGCCAAAGAGCACTACTGCCTGCTGGAAGTGAACACCGGCGGCGTTTACCGCGGCTACCGCAAGGACTTCTACCCCAGTGCATGGATGCTGGAGGAGTGGAACAAGATGGGCGGCAAGGTCATCATCACCTCCGACTCCCACGATGTTTCCAGCCTGACCTTCGGCTTTGAGGAAGCTGCCGCCGCCATCAAGGCTGCCGGCTTCACCAGTGTGGAGGTACTGACCGGCCACGGCTTTGAGACCCAGGAGCTGTAAAAGAAAAATAAAGCACAACCCTCTCCGTTTTTGCTGCGCAATGCCGGGGAGGGTTGTTTTCCGTAAACTGTGAGGAACCTTATGACCCAAACTGCGAAAAAATCCCCCTTCAGCATGAATGTGGACCTGATGCACGGGCCCATTTTCAAAAACCTGCTGCTGTTCATGCTGCCCATCTTCATCTCCAGCCTGTTCCAGCAGCTCTATAACACCGTGGACACCATGATCGTGGGCAATGTACTGGGCGATACCGCCCTTGCCGCCATTGGCTCCTGCGGCTCGATCTACGAGCTTCTGGTCGGTTTTGGCCTCGGTATCGGCAACGGCCTTGCAATCGTTGCAGCGCGCTCCTACGGGGCGCAGGATCACGATCTGCTCAAAAAGACCGTGGCAGGCTCACTGGTCATCGGTCTGGTGGCTTCCCTTTGCATTACGCTGGCAGGTGTGCTGGGCCTGCACCCGCTGCTCCTCATGCTGGACACCCCGGCGGAGATCCTGGACGATGCGTACCGCTACATTTTGACCATCGACCTGGGCGTGCTGGTCATGTTCGCCTATAACCTCTGCGCGGGCCTGCTGCGCGCCATTGGCAACAGCGTGATGCCGCTGGTGTTCCTGCTCATCTCCTCGGGCCTGAATGTGGTGCTGGATCTCCTGTTCATTGCAGGAATGGGCATGGGCGTGCAGGGAGCGGCTGTGGCAACGGTCATTTCGCAGGGCGTTTCGGTGGTGCTCTGCATCCTGTACATCTTCCTCAGAGTGAAGATCCTGCTTCCGGAAAAACAGCATTTCAGGGTTGGCAGCCACCTTTACTGGGAGCTGTTCAGCCAGAGCATCTCCATGGGCCTGATGAGCAGCATCGTCTCGGCTGGCTCGGTGGTGCTGCAGTACGGCATCAACGGGCTGGGCACGCTGGTCATCGCCGGTCACACCGCCGCCCGGAAGCTGTTCTCCTTTACCACCATGCCGGTTATGGCCATGGCATCGGCATGCTCCACGTTTGTTTCCCAGAACTGCGGTGCAAACCAGCCGGAGCGTGTCCGCAAGGGCATGAAGGAGATCGCCCTGTACAGCGTGGCGGTGGCTGTGCTGGCGATCTTTCTGATGCAGCTGGGCGCGGAGTGGATGGTGCGGTTCATCTCCGGCTCCGGCGAGTCTGTGGTGCTGGAAAACGGCGCACGGTATCTGCTCTGGAACGCGCCCTTCTACTCGGTGCTGGGTGTCCTGCTGGCCACCCGCTACGCCCTGCAGAGCCTGGGGCAGAAGGTCCTGCCCCTCTTCTCCAGTGTCATTGAGCTGGTGGGCAAGGTCGTATTCGTGCTCTTCTTCATCCCGAAGTTTGCCTATAACGCCGTCATCCTCTGTGAGCCCATCATCTGGTGCTTCATGGCGGCGTACCTCGTGCTGGTCTACCTGCACGACCCGTTTGTGTTCCCGAAAAAAGCAGAATAAGAAAAAGACCCGGCTGTCATCGGCAGCCGGGTCTTTATGTCTGCGGGAAGTGGATGAAACGATCGGGCAAGGAGGCTTACAGCGCCGAATAGCCGAAGCTGTTGACCAGTGCATCGATATGCTGGCCCGCCTTGCACATGGGGCACTCGCGGGAATCGAAGCTGGCATAATCGGGCAGGTTGGAGGGGTCAAAAATAGAGGTGACCGGGATGCCCAGGCACTCGGTGGCGGTGGCGAAGATGGCGCTCAGGCCTGCCACAGTGCCGCCGTAGTAGTTGATCGCCTCGATCGCAGCCTGCGCGGTGTAGCCGGTGGTGATGGAAGCAGCCAGGATCAGCACATGCTTGCCCTTGACCATGGGGGCCAGATTGTCGCGCAGGATGATCTGGCTGCCGGTGGTGTACTCCGGGGTGATGACATAGATGGTCTGGTGGGCGTTCATGTTGGCAAAGCCGTCCTTGGTCAGCTCGTTGGCAAGGCAGGTGCCGATGACCTGCGTGCCGTCCAGGCAGAGGACAGTATCCACGATGGTGTTGTGCTGGTAGGCGGCCACCAGCTCTTTTGCCACAGCCTTTGCCTCGGAAAGGCGGGACTTCTGGGTGGTGACATCGATATAGTAATTGATGTGGCTGTGGCTGGTTGCGAAATGGCCCTTTGCCACACGCAGGAACAGATTGCTCTTGTTGGTGGGAAGCTTTACCATGTTGATCATAACTGCAACACTCCTGTTCTGTCAAACTACGGCCCATGGCCTTTTTGAGCGGAAACACAAACAGCGCGGCGGCCCCTGCCGCTGCGCTCCCATTCTTTTCCATGAACCTATGGTATCAGAAAATGCAGGTGTGCACAAGATACAGAATTGCTGAAAATTTAAAGAAAAATTGAGATACTTTGCCAATGCGACGGCGCAAAAAAGCCGCCCGGCTTTCCCGGACGGCTTGGGATGTACGTTGGGGAGATTACTTGGTGGTAGTGGAACTGGAGCCGGTCTCTTCAGCAGGAACAGCCAAGCGCCAGTTCATGGAGTATTCTGCGTACTGCAGATCGGGGCAATAAGTAAGAATAACCTTATCTCCTGCCTTCAAAGCATCAACAGTGGCCTTGACCTTACCGGTGGCAGTATCGTTATTCTTCAGATTGGTTCTGAACAGGCCATCCAGAGTGACGTTATAAGTCTTAGCGTTCTTACCGTCCTTATCAGTGACAGTAATCATAAAATTGTTGACATTGATGGGCAGATTGTTAGTACGGCCAACAGTGATTGCAAAAGGAAGCTCAATAGAAGTATCACCAACGGAAAGCTCAGGTGCAACATACTTATTAGAGTTTTCGTCATTGGTACCCATAACAGCCTTGACCTGCAGAACAGTGATGGAACCGGCACCATCGCAGTACAGGTTCTTGGTATCGGTCTGATCACAGCCGGAGAAGAGGCTGGCACCCGCAACGGCCACAGCTACAACAGCGGAGTATTTCAGGAAAGAGCGGCGAGAAAATGCTAACGACATAATCGTTCCTCCTTATAATGTGCAAAGCGCACGAAAATGCCAAAAGGCTCTGCCTATACAATAGGCGAAACGGGGGCGAATGTCAATGGTTTTCACAAATATTTTGTGAAATTTTCCCACCGCCGCCGTGCAAATCATACGAAATTTCGTCCTGCTTGATCAGGCTTTGGTCAGATCAGAGGCGTTGATGGTAAAGTTCAGGGTCTTGCCGGAAACAAAGGTCGGGGTGTAGGTCACACCAATCTGCTGCCAGGTGGTGGGCACCATGCAGACCAGCTCAATGTAGCCTGCACCCTGCGGGGGAATGGCAGAGGCTGTGGTAAAGCTCTCGGTGGTGCTGTCGTACAGCTGGACATAAGCGCCGCCCTCGGCTGCCTGACCGTCGCAGGTGAAGGAGAAGTCGGTGGTGGAAGCGGACAGAGCGTGGAAGTAACCGGCAGTGTTGGCTGCGATCTGCTCCGGGGTATCCAGAGGATAGGCCTCGCCGATCTCCTGAATGTTCTGTGCGCCGATGGCAAAGGTGTCGCGGCTGGAACGGTTTGCAGAGGTGATCAGCATGGCAATGTACTCATAACCCTCGGCATCGGGGGCACTTGCCAGAGTAAAGACGCTGGTCAGCTGGACCGCCAGATTGTTCCAGTTGCTGATCTTATCGCCGACCTTGACCTCGATGGAAGAGTTATCGCCGGCCTGGCAGCCGCCCAGCACAGCAGCAGCGCCCAGAGCAGCGGCAGAAGCACCGGTGACCTTGAGGAAGGTGCGGCGGGAAATCTTGTTCGACATAAAGCTTGCCTCCTTAATCAATGGCAGAAATCTTTTTCTTCGCTGATTCGTTTATAGCATTTTTTACCGGAAATTGCAAGGCCCTGGGCACAGAATTAACAGGAGTTTCACACAGAAGCTCACTGGTTGGGGTCCAGGCCGCGCACATGGGTCTCGCTGGTCTTGACCAGATTCAGCAGGCTGGGGGTGTACAGCGGGTATTCCCGGGTCAGGCTCTCGGTGGTCATGGCAAGGCAGGAGGGGTCTTTCACGCCCTCGGCACCGTTCAGGTCCTCACCGGCCAGCAGGTCCTCCACGTTGCTCTCGCTCATCCGCATCACGGCATCGGAGTAGCCGGGCCAGCGGCGGGCCTCCACGCTGAACAGGCTCTGGGCGTTGTGGGGTTCGGCGGAGTAGAGCAGGCGGAACATCTTGGCCACGGCCATCATCAGGTAGGTGCTGACCTCGGTGGTCAGTGCCTTACTATGGCACTCGGCGATCTTGGCGTACAGCACGTTCAGGCTGTTGGAGATCAGCTTTTTGTTCATGGTGGGCAGAACGCTGCCATGGTAGACGTTGTCCTTCATCTTATCGGGGTTGGGCAGGTCATCGGCGTTCAGCATCATGCCGTTGCGCTCAGCTGAGCGGCCCAGCAGGTAATCGCAGGACACATTATAGTAATCCGCTACCCGGACAACAAAGTCCAGACCGCACTCGCGGATGCCCTTTTCGTAGTGGGAGAGCAGTGCCTGGGACACCCCAAGGTCCTCCGCGGCCTGCTTCTGGGTGATGCCGCGCTCCTTGCGCAGCAGCTTGATGATACGGTTGAATTCCATGATTTTGGACTCCTCAGTAGTGGAAATTGAACTTCTTTGAGTTTTGGTTTACAACATGTTGATTATACACAGTGGAAAACAAAAAGTAAAGCAAGAAAAGTGACGGAAATTCTCGTCGTTTTTCGTCATTTTTGTCAAAAGGCTTGCCCCGGATACCATATCTATGCTAAACTAAAGATAATCAACGCATATTTTGTGGCGCACGGCCCGGGCAGGATGCCCACTGCCGGTGCGAAATTTTACAGCAAAGAGGAACTCTTTGCCAGATAGAGGTGTTTTTCCATGAAAACGTTCAAACTTCATCTCATCCGCCACGGCATGACGGCCGGTAATCTGCAGGGCCTGTACATCGGCAGCGGGACGGACATCCCCCTGTGTGATGAGGGACGCGCCCAGCTGAAGGAGCTGAAGGAGCGATTCAAGTATCCGCAGGTGGACACGGTGTTCTCCTCCCCGTTGGTGCGCGCTGTGGAGACAGCGAACATTCTGTTCCCCAATGCAGGCCACCAGTTCACAGTGCATGACCTGCGGGAAGCGGGCTTTGGCGTGTTTGAGAACCGCCCCGTGAAGGATCTGGTCAAGGAAGAGGATTTCAAGAAGTGGATCACCCCCGGCTCCGGCTTTGTACCCGAGGGAGCAGAGCCCACCGAGCAGTTCCACGCCCGCTGCGCCGAGACCCTGCTCAAGCTGTTTGAGTATATGATCCGGATGGATGTGACCGAGGCTGCCTGCGTGACCCATGGCGGCGTGATCATGAGTATGCTGAGCCAGCGCGCGCTGCCCTCCCGCCACCCGGAACAGTGGATGGCCGACCCCGGCTGCGGCTATACCGTCCAGACCGACGTGCAGCTCTGGATGCGCGACCGTCTGGTGGAGGCCATCGACATCGTGCCCTTTGGCTACGCCGATACCCTGCGCGGGCAGGCGGAAGCCGAGGAAAACGAGGCATTTGAGTAAGAATCTTTGCCGCGCCGCTCTGAAAATATCCAAAACACGTAAAATCGCGGAAGAACAGGTAAAATTCCGGGCAAATCTCTTGACAGAAAGCCCGGAATTTACTATTGTATAAAGAGAACTTATTTTCCCGTTAGGAGGAATCCCCGATGTCACAATCCCTGTCCCGCCGCTCGTTCCTGAAATATGCCGGTTCCGGCGCAGTCAGTCTGGCTGCCGCCCTGCTCACCGGTGTTTCGGGTGCGGCTCTGGCCCCCTGCTATGAGGGCGAACCTGCTCTGTTGGACGGCAAGGCGGCAGTGGAGCTGCTGGGCTATGCACCGGCCCCGGAGCTGGACAGCACGCTGGTCTATCTGTCGGTGGAGAACCTCTCGGCCCGGCCGCTGGCTGTGGGGGCCAGCTACCTGCAGAGCCGCGGGCTGGACAGCAGGAACGCCCTGTACAGCCTGGGCACCGGCCTGACTGCCCTGTGTGACGGCAGACAGGTGCGGGTGGGCAGCTTTGCAGCTCCCCTCTACGGGGAGAATGCGGCAGATGCCTCTGCCTTTACCCTGAATCTTTCCGCAGGGCGCGGGGCGATGCTCCACTGCTTCTGCGAGACCCCGGCGGACTGGCAGACGCTGGAGCTGATCTATCAGCCTGACTTTGCCGCAGGCCAGACCGTCCATTTTGTGGTGCGCCGGGATGCCGATGAAGTCCATCTGGGCGCGGTGCCTGCCACCCTTGCCGAGGTGGGCAGCGTGGTCGATCTGTAAGAAAGCATAAAAAGAGACGGTTCTGCATTGGATTGCAGGACCGTCTCTTTTGCTTATAACAGGTTTTCCCCGGTGGAGTTCTGCACGGTGAGCTCCTGCCCGGTCAGGCTGGACACCAGCGCCAGATAGCTGCGGCCTGCCGTCAGAGTCAGGGGGCGGCCGTTGGAATCATACAGGAAGAAGGTGGTCTCGCTGCCCTGCGTCCAGGTGATGTTCCACAGGTGGCCTTCGTTGAGCCAGACACCGCCGCCCATGGTCAGGTCGTAATCCCGCGTCACACCATCGTCACGCAGGGTGGAGGCACTGAACAGGATGAGCAGGTTGTCGAAATCTGCCTGCTGGCCGTTGTTGGCATCCAGCTGCGGTGTGCCGTCCGCGTGGAGCATCCGGTAGGTCTTGCTGTCGGCATCGTAGGTGAAGCCGGTGGCGTTCTGCGCGTCAAACTGGACCCGGACACTCATTGCGTCCGAAGCATCTGCATCGGGCAGTTTGCCGCTTTCCTGCATGGGCAGCAGATTGGGCACGGAGAGGAGGGTTCCGCTCTCGCTGTCGGAGCTGCTGGAAGAGGTGTCCGTGACGCGGGATTCTGTCAGGGCCGGGGAGATGTTCAGGCTGCCCAGCACACCCGAAAGTGCTGCACCGCTGGTATGCCACAGCGGGACATTCTGCCAATCGGTCTCACAGGAAAAGGCATTGGTACCTACTTCCAGTGCGTCTACCGCGCGCAGAGAGTAGTAATCAAGGTAGTTCTGGTCAAACTGTCCGCCGCCCCGCTGCACCGGCAGTACTTGCTGGCCCACCAGCAGCCGCCAGTAGAGGTCCTGCCCGGCAGAAACAGGCCCGACCTGCGGCACGGCCCCCACGGCAGGGTAGACCAGGCAGAGCCTGGTGGCCTGCTGCTGTGCGGTCAGGGCTTCCAGCACCAGCGAGGCTGTGGAAAGCCCCCACTGGGTGGCGTTGGCGGCTGCGTTGTCAATGGGGATGGCGACCGGCCGCTGGCCCGGCCAGACAAGTTCCTGTCCAGTGAGCGGGTCAGTGGGACTTTCAGCGAGCTGGGAGCTGGGGCTGAGCGCACAGCCTGTCAGCAGTGCGGCGCTGAGCGCAAAACAGAGCAAAGCGCGCATCCAAAAGCGTTTCATCGGTTTCCCTCTTCTGCCCCGGAGGGCGGGTGATTTAGTAGCTGAAATTGCTCCACTCATCATTGTCCACCAGTGCCAGATAGGTCTTGCCCCGGTTCAGGGTCATCTCCTCGCCGGTTTCGGTGTAGAGCTTGAGCGGATGGGTGGGATGCGGCTTCTCCCAGCGGCCCACCTGCACGCCGCCCCGTGTGAAGAGGTACGCCTGCCCACCGGCCACATAGTTGACCGACTGGACATCGTGAGAATCGCCCGCATAGGCGGCGATATCGGCAAAGCAGACCACCACGTTGTCAAAGGTCAGCTGCTTGCCGGTCAGCTCGTCCACGGTGTTCTCATAGGCTTTTTTGGAGCGGTTGTACATTTCCAGCTTGTAGCTGCGGCCCCAGCTGTTGTAGGTCAGGCGGGTCCTGTAGCTCTCGGAGTGGGTGATGCTGATGGTTTTGGCCGCAGGGGCACCGGGAAGGTCATTGGAGGCCGCGGTGCGGTAATCGGCAAAGTGGAAGAAAGGCGTTTCGTTGGCGTAGGTCAGGCCGATGCCGGCATTACCGGCTGCCTGTTTGATCTCCTTGCCGGAGGTGAACTCGGTGTGTTCGTAGGCTACATTGCGGCCGCGGCTGTCACGGTGGGCAACGTGGGGGTGAACCGGCGTGTTGAAGTAACTCTTGCCGCCGATGTTCAGGCCGGAGTAATCGTATACATTGATGAACTGGGTGCAGAAAATGCTCTCGCCATCGTGGTAATAGAGAGCCTGATGGGGCATGAGCAGCTGCAGGAACTGGTCGCGGCCGGAGCGCAGCGGCCCGACCTCCGGGATGGTGTCCGCATCCCGGAACACGGCACACAGGCGGGTGATGCCGCCCTCCACCTTGCTCTCGATGAGCAGGTCTGCCGAGCCGATGCCGCGCTGGGGGCGGGCGTTCTGCCTTTCGGAGTTGGCGATGTTGTTGACCATCACACCCACCATCCGGCCGGTGCTCTTGCGGGCTTCGCCGGTCAGAGGGTCAGCGTCGTAGGCAGGCAGAAGGCTGAACGCAGAGCTTGCGGCTTCGCTGGACGCTGCCGAGGAGGCGGCTGCCTCACCGGCTGAGGCCGCAGAGGATGCAGCGGCCTCAGAAGAAGCGGAAGAGGATGCCGCCGAGCCGCAGAACAGGCTCTTCATCCAGTCGGGCAGGTCACCGCCCAGAATGGCACTGCCGGGGCTTGCAGAGCAGCCGGTGAGCGCCAGCAGCGCCGCCGTCAGCCCGGAATAGCGAAGTACGGACCGTCGAGAAATTTTCATGGAAAAAGCCCTCCTATCGGATCGGCTTGCCCGGCGCGGAAGTGCGCCCGGCAGGTCGGTTGCAGTTTTGCAATGAACTGCTTTGATTGTACTGGTTCTTGCCCGGTTTGTAAAGGGGCAGTTCGTGGCAAAATCTGCCCGATGACGGCTTTGGGAAAGTTTTTTGTGCAGAAAGCTTGCTTTTTGCCCGGGAGTATGGTAATATTATTCGGCAGTATCGTGTTATACTGCGCTTTATAATGTATGCGCTCGTAGCTCAGCCGGTAGAGCATCTGACTTTTAATCAGAGGGCCAGGG
>OILX01000119.1_pt1 | contig 24374 bp, 26 predicted proteins | sample 1584721 | NCBI WGS metagenome assembly OILX01 (sample SAMN02674605, study PRJEB24791) | human gut metagenome, SKBSTL067 | isolation source: stool | host: Homo sapiens | place: USA
GCCTGCCGATTTTGATGTTTACATCCAAAAATGACAGCATTTCTAAAGTGCGGGGCTTACGGGTCGGGGCGGACGATTATCTGACAAAACCGTTTGATATGGACGAACTGATTGCCCGTATTGCGTCCCTCATTCGCCGCTAATAAGACTGATATTAGTAAGACTGATCCTATCCTTTCTGTTCCGATAAGATGGAAAGGACAGGATTGCTCTGCATCGCTAATTTTCTATAATAAAGCGATTTTTTGCTTGTCGAACATGGATGAACAGTTGAGATTTTCACCTTTTCGTGATATATTAAACATTAGAAGTTTGTAGGTCTTTGTTATGATAGGAGGAGCTATGTCGGTATCCTATAAAAGATTATTTCATCTGTTGATCGACAAAAACATGACTGCGGCCGAGCTGCAAAAGGAAGCCGGTTACAGTGCTAATATTTCAACCCGCCTGCGGAATGACACCTATATTTCCCTGGAGTCGGTAGAGAAAATATGTCGGGTGCTGGATTGCGGAATTGATGATGTAGTGGAATTCGTTCCTGATGAATCAAAGAACACGGAGGAATCTTGCCATGAGTGAGGCATTGAACATCAAAAAATTAGAGGCTGATTTGTGGGAATCTGCTGACCTGCTGCGGGCAGGCTCCAAACTGACCTCAAACCAGTATTGCATGCCTGTCCTTGGCCTGTTGTTCCTGCGCTATGCATACAGCCGGTTCAAGAAAGTGGAGGCTGAAATCCTGAAGGATCGACCCATGCGCCATGGCAGAGTGATGCCGGTAGAAGCCAGCGACTTTGCCGAAAAGAGTGCGCTGTTTCTGCCCAAGGAGGCCCAGTATGATTATCTGGTGAATCTGCCGGAGGACATCACCGCCATGGGACTGCTGAACCGTCAGGGCGAAGTCATGGGCAGTCTGGGCGAAGTGGTCAACAATGCCATGGAGCTTGTGGAGGAGCAGAGCGAGCAGCTCTCCGGCGTCCTGCCGAAGGAGTACACCATGTTCTCTGATGAGCTGCTGGGAGAACTGCTTCGTATCTTCAACAACAATGCGTTGGACGATGTGGGCGGCGATGTGATTGGCCGCATCTATGAATACTTCCTCAATAAATTTGCAAAGAACATCGCCTCCGACGACGGCGTGTTCTTCACGCCCAAATCTCTGGTCAAGATGATCGTCAATATTCTGGAGCCCACCTCCGGTATCCTACTGGACCCCGCCTGCGGCAGCGGCGGTATGTTCGTTCAGACCGGCGATTTCGTGAACCATGCCGGTATGGTAGCCAACAATACCATGACTTTCTACGGTCAGGAAAAGGTGGAGTACAACGCCAAGCTCTGCCTGATGAACATGGCGGTTCACGGTCTGACCGGCGTGGTGAAGTCCGGCGATGAGGCCAACTCTTTTTATCACGACGCTCACAATCTGGCGGGCTGCTGCGACTATGTGATGGCAAATCCGCCATTCAATGTAGACAAAGTTAAGGCTGAATCTGCACAGAGCGCAGGTCGCCTGCCCTTTGGTCTGCCTGCCATCAACAAAGCCAAAGAGTTCGGCAACGCCAACTACCTCTGGATCTCCTATTTCTACGATTATCTGAACGAGAATGGCCGTGCCGGTTTTGTCATGGCATCCACGGCTACCGACAGTCAGGGCAAGGACAAGGACATCCGGGAAAAGCTGGTCCAGACTGGCCATGTGGACGTGATGATCAGCGTGGGCAATAACTTCTTCTACACCAAGAGTCTGCCCTGTACCCTATGGTTCTTTGATAAGGGCAAAGCGGAGGCCTTGCGTGACAAAGTGCTGTTCATCGATGCCCGGAACTACTACACCGTGGCGGACCGTACTTTGAATGAGTGGAGCGAATGGCAGCTCCGAAACATGAACGCCATTGTTTGGCTGTATCGAGGCGAGCAGGAGGCCTATCAAAGCCTGCTGGGTGAATATCACGCTGCCATTACGGAAGGGCTGTCCGGCATCCGCAGGATCGAGCATCACTTCATGCAGAAGCTCTCCGGCGAGCACACAGAGACTATCCGACAGGCTGCACAGGCGGTGCAGGCAGAGGCGGAAACTCCCATGGAGAAGCTGAACCAGCTGGAGCAGCAGCTGACCGGGCTGAAATCTACCATTTCTGAGACCGTCCAGTCTGTGATCGCCTACTATGCGTCCATGAGCAAGAGCAACTACAAGGTGCTGCAGCAGCAGTTCAAGCAGAAGCACGGCTTTGCACTGGAGGGCCTGCCTGCGGTCAAGAAGATGCTGAATGCCGCCGTGGAGGCCGCCACCGCCGAGGTGGACGAGCTGCTGACGGTGCTGCGGGAGGCAAGGTGGCTGTATGAAAAGTTCGGCGAGGGTGAATATCAGGATGTTCCCGGTCTGTGCAAGATCGCATCTCGGCGGGAGATCGAGGGAAAGGGCTATTCTCTGACTCCCGGTGCCTATGTGGGCGTGGCCGCTCAGGAGGACGACGGCGTGGACTTTGGCAAGCGGATGAAGGAGATCCATGCAGAGCTGCTGAACTTGCAGGAGGAGTCCAACCGGCTCATGGAGACCATCTCTAAGAATATGGAGGAGATGGGTTTATGAGAGAAAGCACGCTAAAAGATCTCACGTTAAATATTACAGATGGAAAACACGGAGATTGTCAAAATCAAGAAAATTCGGGTTATTACTTCATAAGTTGCAAGGATGTATATGAAGGGGAAATACATTATAGCGACGCTCGTCAAATTACCCCAAAAGATTACGAGGAAACCCACAGACGTACTAAGTTGGAACCCAACGATATTTTAGTTACTAATAGCGGGACCATCGGACGCATGGCGTTCATTAAAGATAGGCCTCTGACATATAAGACAACATTCCAAAAAAGTGTTGCTATTGTCAAACCTGATTGCACTAAAGTGCTTCCTAAATACCTGTATTATCAACTAAAAAATTGTGTTGCACAGTTTGTAAACGAATCTAATGGATCTGCACAGAAAAATTTGCTTCTTTCCACCATGAGGGAGTTTAAGATTTTTGTACATGAAGATATTAGAACTCAGCAAAAGTTGGCCGACATTCTTTCGACCTATGATGACATGATTGAAAACAACAAGAAGCAGATCAAGCTGCTGGAAGAAGCCGTCCAGCGGCTCTACAAAGAGTGGTTCGTAGACCTGCATTTCCCCGGCTGGGAAAACACCACGATTGTGGATGGCGTCCCGGAGGGGTGGAGAAACGCTACTGTTGGAGATATCTGTAAACTGAGAAAAGAAACAATTAAAGCTGATCAAATTCCTTCTGGACTATCCTATATTGGACTTGAACATATGCCCAGAAAAGATATTTGCCTTGCTGATTGGGGCAGCTCTGAGAGCGTAACCAGCAACAAATTCAAATATTATGAAAATGATATTCTGTTCGGAAAAATACGACCGTATTTTCATAAGGTCGGTTTTGCAACGGTGTACAAAGGGAACATAATAAAAAACTTAATAATGGACTGCCAATCTTACACAAAGTACCGCCCAAACGAGACTACGGGCGGTATTTTTGTATCATGGCGGAGAAAGGAGGAACTTCCCACGGGGGCTTGACTGAAAAGTTGAGCCCCTTTTTTCATGCCAAAAAACAGGAGGTAAATGCTTATGGCAGATGATAAAACCACAAAAACGCCGGAACAGCCGGTAACGGATAGCGGGCCGGGCAAGGAAACGCCTCCCGCTCCCCCAAAAGAGCCGGAGAAGGTTTCCGTTTCCCCGGAGCCGGAAAAAAAGACGGAACCGGAGGTAAAGAACCCGCAGGTTTCCGTCTATAACTTCGCTGAAATTATGAAGGAAAAGAATGTCGAGGAACGGGCGGCAGCTCCCAGCGAGGAAAAGCCTGTCCCGGCAAAAACGGAAAAACCGGAAAAGCAGCCGGAGGCTCCGAAGAAAGCGGAGGAAAAACCCAAAGAGCCGGAACAGCTGAAGCGCCGGGGCCGTCCCCCGAAAGCAGATAAGGACAAGGACGCAGCCCCGAAGTCCAAAGCTCCCGCACAGAAACCGGAAAAGGAGGTCAAAAAGGAACCGGAGAAAAAAACGGCTCCAACGGTGCAGACCGCTCCCACTCCGAAGGAACCCGAAAAGCCGAAGGATGCACCACGCCGGGGCAAGGAGCAGATCGTCTATATCAAGCTGAACGAGCTCTACGCCTTCAAGAACCATCCCTTTGAAGTCCGGGATGACGAAGAAATGTGGGCTATGGTGTCCAGCGTTAAGGACAAGGGCGTGACCCAGCCCGCTATTGTCCGTCCCCGTGAGGATGGCGGCTATGAGATCGTGTCCGGTCACCGCCGCCAGAAAGCCAGCGAGCTTGCCGGATATGCGGATATGCCCTGTATCGTCCGAAACCTGACAGACGATGAAGCCATCACCCAGATGGTCGAGGACAATCTCAACCAGCGTGAAGAAATCCTCCCCAGTGAGCGGGCCAAAGCCTTGAAAATGCAGCTTGAGGCTATCAAGCACCAGGGCTCCCGCACTTCGGGCCAGATTGACCCGAAGGACGCAGGCAAACGCTCCAACGAGATCGTGGCCGAGCGGAACAAGATGGCGGTCAAGCAGGTGCAGCGGTATATCCGGCTCAATGAGCTGGTTCCCGACCTGATGAAGCTGATGGATGAAAAAAAGCTGGGCTTTACTACGGCGGTGGAGCTTTCCTATATCGGCAAGAAGAACCAGAACTATATCGCCGTCGCCATTGACAGCCAGCAGTCCTCGCCTTCACAGGCGCAGGCAAAGCGTATGCGTGAGCTGGACGAAAAGAAGCTGCTCAACGGGGATGTGATCGACGGCATTATGATGGAGGACAAAAAGGAGGTAGACAAAGTGATTTTGACAGGTGCGGAACTGAGCAAGTATTTCGGCAAGGAAACTACGCCGAGGGAAATGAAGGATCAGATCATCAAGCTGCTGGACGACTGGAAGGGACAGCAGAAGGAACACGAAAAGCCGGAGAAGAAAACCGAACAGGAAAAGTAAGCCCAAACTTCGGGTCAGCATGGCCCGAGGATTGCGGGGCTCTGCCCCGCGCCCCGAAGCTCTGGAGATATAAATTATTCCCCGTCGCCAGTTATTCCGTAGCATAGCCGGGAAAATCAGTCAAGGGCAGCGCCGCCGCAGGCGGTGCCAGAGGCACCCTTGACGGATTTCTCCCGGTTATGCTTTTTCCCGGTCAAGCGACGGGGATATAAATTCTCCAGAGCCGTTCCCCTTCCCGGGGGAAGGGGCGGAGGGGTTGGGCGAACTCTTGCTTTTCCCTAAACCAAAACAGAAATGGAGGCTCAACCAATGAAACGACCTTTAGCGTACCTGACCGCCGCATGGAGCGGCGAGCCGGATGTTGATATGGAGCTGGCGGCCCACTACTGCCGCCTTGCTTATGAGGCGGGCTTTTCCCCGATCTGCCCGCTCTTGTATCTGCCGCTGTTTTTGAATGACAGCGTTCCCGAGGAACACAAGGCCGGGATTGATATGCGCCGGGATATGCTGCGGCGCTCCCACACCCTGATCGTCTGCGGCAGCGTTGTGGACGAGGATGTGAAAAACGATATTGCAGTTGCCGGACGGCTGGGCATTGCGGCGACCACGCTGGAAGGGGTGCTTGCCGTGAAGGGACACGGCACCCCGGGCCATGCCGGACATTAAGCTGGGGAGCCTTTTTGACGGGATCGGCGTGTTCCCTCTGGCTGCTTCCCGGTGCGGTATCCGTCCGGTATGGGCCAGCGAGATTGAGAAAGCGCCCATCTCCATAACCAAAAGGCACTTTCCCGATATGGCGCATTTGGGAGACATTACAAAGGTGGACGGCGGGAAAATCCCGCCGGTCCATGTGATAACCTTCGGCTCTCCCTGTCAGAACCTTTCTCTGATCGGCAACCGCTCAGGCCTTGCCGGGGCAAAATCAAGCCTGTTCTATCAGGCGTTTCGTATCATACAGGAAATGAGGGATGCTACTGATAACCTATATCCAGCTATCGCTGTTTGGGAAAACGTCATGGGAGCGTTTTCTACAAATGACCGGATGGACTTTAGAGCCGTCCTATCCGCCTTCTCGGACACCGAAGTTCCAATGCCTCCTTCGGGAAGATGGGGAAACGCCGGAATGGTGCGAGGGGGAACGCCTGATGTGTGCTGGCGGCTCATGGACGCCCAGTATTGGGCAGGCTCCCGAAGGCTGGCACGAAGGCAGCGGATTTTCGTCGTGGCGGATTTTGGAGGCAGACGTGCCGCAGACATACTATTTAAGCCCCGTCCAATGCTCCCACTTCCTCCGCCTTGCGGAGAGGGCGGGCGGGCCGCCGCCGAAGGAGATCGAACAGCTTCTTTTGAAACAGGGCGGCAGATACCAGTCATCCACCCCTTTCAGTGCTTCCGTATGCGGGGAGCGGCAAAAAGGCAGGAAGAAACGGCCTTCCGAAACAGCTTCGGATTACCAACTGACCCTTTTCCCACTCTTTTAGCCAGTGATGTAACGCCCTTTGCCTTCTGGTATGAGGGCGACCCGAAGGGCGGCTGTATCCGTTTTCTGACGGAAACAGAAAGTGAACGGCTGATGGGGCTGCCGGAGGGCTGGACAAAGTACGGGGCGGACGGCGTGGAGATCCGGCCTCTGCAACGCTACAAGGCGCTGGGGAACGCGATTGCCCTCCCTTGCGCCGATTACATTATGGCCGGGATCTATGAGGTGCTGGCTGACCGGGCCGGAAAGGAGGAATGAGCCCATGTTTGAAGCCTATATAACCAATACAGCCCTATACCCCTTAATGGGGATTGAGGTAGGGACAACGGTACATTTCCCCATGACGACACAGGAGTTGCAGGCCGCCCTTGCCAAAATCGGGATAGACGGGAAACGGTACAGCGAAGTGTTCTTTACCAGCTTTGACAGCGATGTGCTGGGGCTCTACGATCATCTCTACGAATGTGAGAACATCGACGAGCTGAACGAGCTGGGCCACGCCCTGCTGGAAGTACGGGATAAGGGCGGACTGGAAACCTTTGAAGCCGCTCTTGTCTTGGGAAACCACACAAGGAGCGTGAAAGATTTGATAAACCTGACGCAGAACCTTGACCTGTACCGCTTTTACCCGGATATTTCCGATGATGAAGGGCTGGGCCGTCTTTACGCCGACGAGCTGGGGACCATCGAGATACCGGAGCACATTCAGAACTACTTCGATTATGAAGCATACGGGCGGGATGTGCGTATCAACGAGGGCGGCGTATTCGCTCCCGGTGGGTATGTGTCGGCAGTCCCGGAGGGCTTCAAGGAGTATTACCACGGGCCGCAGGACATTCCGCCGGAACACCGGATATTTGCCTATCCTGAAAAGGCCGAGCCTGTCCACTCCATTCTCGCTACACTCAAACGGTTTCAAGAAGCCCCACCCGCTCCGAAAAAGGACAAGGCGGGGCCTTCCCATGAAGAACGGTAAGACTTCGGGCCAGCATGGCCCGAAGCATAAAGGAGGTGCATACCATCAACTATTACCCTATCAATGAAGGAGCCGCCCGCCGGGCAAAAGAAATGAACAGCTTTTCCGACTACAAGGAAGGGAGCGCAACGGCGGAATACCGGGCAATGGTGGACAAGGCCGCCGCCATAGCGGAAAAGCAGAAATCCCGGGTGGACCCCATGTACCATGAGAAGATCGACCATCTGTTAGACACCTACGCCCGCAAGCTGGCCGAAAACATGAACCAAGGCTTTGCCATTGACGCAAGGGTTCCCTCTGTGCTGATCGCCGGGCCTTCCAATTTCCCGGTGGGAAAGAAGGAAAAACAGAACCGGGCGCGGGACAGCAACATTGAGGAATGGCGGCATATTCAAGGGCTGCTGGATAAGATACGCAGCACCGGCATGGGCGGGATCAGCGCCGATGACCCGGCAGCGATTGAAAAGCTCCAGAAGAAGCTGGACGGGCTGGAACGCTCCCAGCTCATTATGAAGGAGGTCAACGCCTATTACCGCAAGCATGGCAAGCTGGACGGCTGTGCGCTGCTGTCGCCGGACCAGATTGAAAAGCTGAAAGCAAGCATGGCGTCAAGTTGGCGAAGCGACCCGAGGCCCTTTGAAAGTTACCAGCTAACCAACAACAATGCGGAGATCCGCCGGGTAAAGGCCCGTATCGAACAGCTTTCCAAACAGGCACAGCAGGAATTTTCCGGCTGGGAGTTCGATGGGGGGCGCGTGGAAATGAACCGGGAGGACAACCGCTTGCAGGTGTTCTTTGACGGAAAGCCTGACGCGGACACCCGGGCCGAGCTGAAAAGCAGCGGCTTTCGTTGGGCTCCCAGCGTGGGCGCATGGCAGAGGCAGCTCACGGACAACGCCATCCGGGCGGCTGACCGTCTGGAATGTATCAAGCCGCTGTCCGGCGAAAAGCCCTCCCAGCTTCAAAAGAAGCCCTCTATCTTGCAGACCATGCGGGAACAGGGCAAAAAAGTCCAGACGGAGCCGGAAAAGAAAGCACCGTCCGGCAGGGATGCCGAGCGGTAAGCCTCGGGCCACATTGGCCCGGGGTTTTCTGTTCCCCGAGATTGTACGGGGGCCTCCCGGATAGCGGGAACCCCGACGGAAAGGAGGTTTTATGCAGGAAGAAGTAAACCAAAAAACGGTTGCCCTTTCGATCAGGACAACGAAGCTCACGGGAAAAGTGCTGGCTGCCGCTCTTGGAAAGGTGGCGCGGGCGGTGCAAAAGCACCACCGGAAGGCGCTGACCCCGCAGGGACGCCAGAGCGTAAAAAAGCTGATGAACCACTATGGCGGCAAAAGCGCTATGCCCTATGTGGGAGCCCCAAAGGATTTTGACCGGATTGCGAAGGAGTTCCATGTGGACTACGCTTTCCATAAAGTGAGCCCCGGTCATTACCTGCTGTTTTTCAAAGCCAATCAGGCGGACGTTATCACAGCGGCCTTCCAGAAGTACAGCGCAAAGGTGCTGAACAAAGAGCAGGACAAGGCTTCCATCCTCGGCCAGCTTCGGAAATTCACGGAGCAGATCAGGACACAGGCAAAGGAAAAGCAGCGAACCAGAGAGGCGGTGAAGGACGGACGTTGAGTGACAAGATCAGAAAATATGTGCTCCCAAACCTGCCGTACCTCTTTGTGTTCTGGTTCTTCTCCAAAATCGGGACGGCCTACCGGATCGCCCCCGGCACAGACTTCGGGACAAAGCTCATGGGGATGCTTGATACCTTCCCCAAAGCCTTTGAAACCTACTGGCCGGGGCTGGGCGGTATTGACCTGCTGGTGGGCCTTGCCGGTGCGGCTGGGGTGTATCTGCTGATACAGTCAAAGATCAGGCAGGCGAAAAAATTCCGGCGGGATGCGGAGTACGGCACCGCCCGCTTTGGAACAAAGGAGGATATAAAGCCGTTTGTTGACCCTAAATTTCAGAACAATGTCATTCTGACCGGGACGGAGTTCCTTACCATGAACACCCGCCCGAAGATTCCCGCCAATGCCCGGAACCTAAACGCCTGTGTCATCGGCTCGTCCGGCTCGGGAAAGACAAGGTTCTGGCTGACCCCGCAGCTCCTTCAAGCCCATTCCTCGTATGTGGTGGTAGACCCGAAGGGCGGCACCCTCGACCAGTGCGGGCGGTTTCTGCAACGGGAGAAATACAGGGTGCGGGTGTTCAACAGTATCGACTTTTCAAAATCCATGCACTACAATCCGCTGGCCTATGCGCGACACGAGGTCGCGTAATTAAACTGTTCGGCATTGACCGAACCTGTTATTCCATTAGCAGTAGCCTATCGTCACCGAAGCGGCTGGCAACGGCCGTGAGGCAGCATGGCGAGAAAAGGCAGCCCTCCCGAAAGGGTCAAGCCGAAACCGCGAGGCAGAGGCGAAAAGCTGGAAGCAACGTCCGGCTGGGGAGCTTGGCTTGTGTAGTATGGTGAATGTAAGTAAATCGCTGTTAAACGTCGTTAGTGGGAACCAGGCTAAAGTTGCTGATAAGCCTGAACCAAAAGGTGTGCAGTCGGATGTTTCCCTGTAAGCTGGGAACACATGGACAAACAGGACTGCCGGCGGATAGGCGGCACCTAACCTACACGGTTGATTACGTGAAACGTGGTAAGCCCGCGCTTTCTCCGATATTCGGAAAGCTGACCGCAAGGAAAGCCGATAGAAACGCGGGTAAGGAACGCTGGAAAAAGCGAATGCCGACCTTGTAATGAGGACGGATAGGGATTGAAACAGTATCCCACGCGAAAGCGGGCTGACTTCCAGCAGGTCTATCTTTACGAGAGAATTTACAGAACTTTTGAGAGGAGGAATCGCAAATGAACAGAAAACTGTGTGCGCCTGCTGACAAGGCACAAAGCTGGAAATCCATTGATTGGAAAAAAGCGGAGGCCTATGTTAAAAAGCTGCAAATGCGTATCGTAAAGGCTCAAAAAGGCGGTCATTACAACAAGGTGAAATCTCTGCAATGGCTGTTGACGCACTCTTTCTATGCCAAGGCATTGGCGGTGAAGCGTGTGACAAGTAATAAAGGCAAAAATACCGCTGGTGTAGACCATGAATTATGGAAAACGCCAAAAGGCAAATTCGAAGCGATTGACAAACTCAAACGCCGGGGCTATCAGCCCCAACCTCTCAGACGGGTGTACATCCCGAAGAAAAACGGAAAATTACGCCCGCTGAGTATTCCAACGATGACAGACCGCGCCATGCAGACATTATATAAGTTTGCATTGGAACCATTGGCAGAAACTCTGGCAGACCCGAACTCCTACGGCTTTAGAATTGGAAGAAGCACACACGATGCTATCGGGCAATGCTTCAACGATTTGTGCAGAGCCGGTTCCCCTCAATGGATTTTGGAGGGAGACATTAAGGGTTGCTTTGACCACATCAGCCATAACTGGCTGCTGGCAAATATCCCAATGGACAAGGAAATGCTCGAAAAGTGGCTGAAATGTGGCTTTGTGGAGACCAAAAAGCTCTTTCCAACAGAGGAAGGAACCCCACAGGGCGGCACAATATCGCCAGTCTTGATGAACATGACCTTAGACGGTCTGGAGCGGATTCTAAAAGAAAGATTCCCTATGAGACGGACGGTGGCAGGTAAAACTGTTTACGACCAGATTAACTTCGTGCGATATGCCGACGACTTTATCGTTACCGGAAAAAGCCCGGAAACTCTACGTAACGAGGTTATCCCGCTCATCAAGGACTTTCTGGCGGAACGCGGCCTGCAACTCTCCGAGGAAAAAACGGCAATCACACATATCAGCGACGGTTTTGATTTTCTTGGACAGAACGTTCGGAAATACAACGGAAAATTGCTCATTAAGCCGTCAAAGAATGCGATAAAATCCTTCCTCAAAAAAGTGCGGACTATCGTTAGGGAGAACAAAACAGCCACACAGGACTTGCTCATTCGCAAGTTAAATCCTGTCATTCGTGGCTGGGTCAACTACCATCGCTATGTAGTTTCTGCGGATATTTTTGGATTGGTTGACCACAGGATTTTCGAGTGCCTATGGAGGTGGGCTTGCCGCAGACACAAGCGAAAAGGTAGGAAATGGATTGCCAACAAATACTGGCACCATATTGATAACCGAACGTGGACGTTTGCAACAGAGCCTGCTTTCCGCGGTAAAGATTTCGATGAAAAATACCTCAAGCTGGAATACGCGGCAAATACTAAAATCATCCGATTCAGGAAAATCGCCGCCGAAGCTAACCCATTCGATGAAAAATGGACGGGATATTATGAGGAACGTGACGGAGAAAGAATGCTGAACAGTACCAAAGGACGGGAAAAACTCGTTAAAATCTGGAACAACCAGAAACGGTGCTGCCCTGTATGCGGAGAAAGAATTACATCCGAAACAGGATTCAAGACGCATTTTAACACCGAAAACAACAGGAAATGGCCCGCTATTATGGTACATCCCTGGTGTCACCGAAATCTGCATGAACCAGGTTATTTGATTTGAGCCGGGTTTCGTTTTATACGAGGCCTTACGATAGGCTTGAGCCGTATGACGGGAAACTGTCACGTACGGTTCTTAGGGGAGGGGCTGGCAGTAATGCCAGTCTCTTACCCGACATCAAGACGGAGAGCGATGTTTTGAAATTCGTTACCGCCCTGATCGCTAACACCAAAGGCGATGGCAAGGAGGGCGACGAGTTCTGGACCAAAGCCGAAACCCTCTTGTACTGTGCCCTTGTGGCCTACATCGTCTTTGAGGGGCCGGAGGAAGAACGCAACATGAATACGCTGGTGGAAATGATAAACAGCATGGAAGTCCGGGAGGATGACGAAACCTTCAAAAACGCGGTGGACTATATGTTTGACGGGCTGGAACGCCGCAGCCCCCAGCACTTCGCCGTGAGGCAGTATAAGAAATACAAGCTCGCCAGCGGCAAGACAGCCAAAAGCATTTTGATTTCCTGCGGTGCAAGACTGGCTCCCTTTGATATTCCCCAACTTCGGGAGATCATGTCTTATGACGAACTGGAGCTGGATAAGCTGGGGGATGAAAAATCAGCGCTGTTCTTTCTTATCAGCGACACGGACACCACCTACAACTTTTTGGTTGCCCTCGCTTTTTCGCAGATGTTCAACCTTCTGTGTGAACGGGCTGATAACACCTATGGCGGGCGTCTGCCCTACCATGTGCGGGTGCTATGGGACGAGGCTGCCAACACCGGACAGGTGCCGGGGCTGGAAAAAATCGTGGCTGTCATCCGCTCCCGTGAGATCAGCCTGACGCTTTTTTATCAGGCAATGAGCCAGTGCAAGGCATTGTACAAAGACCATTCCGAAACCATCATGGGAAACATGGACAGTATCGTGTTCCTCGGAGGCCGGGAGGCTTCCACCCTAAAGGATATTTCGGAAAACTGGCTGGGCAAGGCCACCATTTCCATGCAGACCGAGGGTCGCAGCCGTGGACAGTCTGAAAGTTACAGCCAGAATATGCAGCGGCTTGGCCGGGAGCTGATGACCACCAGCGAGATCACCACCATGCCCGGAGATAAATGTATCTTGCAGCTTCGGGGGCTCCCGCCTTTCCTGTCCCCGAAGTATGACTTGAAAAAGCACCCGAATTACAAGTACACAGCCGAATTTGATAAAAAGAAAAACGCCTTCCGCTTGGAAAGCCTGTTCCGCCACCGGCCATTGAGACTAAAGCCGGAGGACGAATACACGGTGTACGAAGTGGACGGCTCCGACACGGACGAAGAAGCTGACCTGTTGAATTTCGATGATCTGGACAGCGACGAGTTTGTGTAACTTCGGGCCATGATGACCCGAAGCGCCGCCGATGTGGGCGGCTTTTTTTGTACCCAAAACCATCAAACAAACAAAATGGAGGAACGTATATGGAATTTTTCAATCAGGCAATCGACATTCTTAAAATTCTGGTCATGGCTCTTGGCGCTGGTCTGGCGGTATGGGGCGTCATCAACCTTCTGGAAGGTTACGGGTCGGATAACCCTGCGGCAAAATCACAGGGCATTAAGCAGTTCATGGCTAATTAAAGGGAACAAAAAGAAAGGAAAAGCACAATCCAGACGGTATCAGCGGCAGGCTACAAGAATAAATTGTGATTTCACAAGATTGGTGTTATAATAAGAGAAAAGTTCCTGCCGGGGCAGCCGCCCCGGTGGTATGGATAGAAAGGCAGGAAAACAATATGCACATCAGCTATAAACCACTCTGGCACACACTGTTAGAGCGTGATATGAGAAAAGAGGATTTAAGGCTTGCCGCTGGTATGACAACGAATATGATTGCCAACATGAGCAAAGAGGGAAAGCACATCAGCATGGATACATTAGCCCGTATCTGCGAAACGCTGAATTGTGAGATTACCGATGTGATTGAGTTAGTACCAGACGAGCCTGCTTCCACAGGAGGTAAGGAACATGAGCGAATTGAAACCAAGAATAACGGAAAACGGAATTGATTATATCCTTGTCGGAGATTACTATATCCCGGATTTGAAGCTGCCGAAGGAACACCGCCCTATTGGAAAGTACGGACGGATGCACAGGGAATATTTAAGGGAAGTCCACCCAGTCAGATTGAACACATTGACCTTGACCGGGGAGTTATGGACATACCTTGCAGACCTGAACGAACAGGCACAGGAACGGTTAGACACCATCATGGAGCAGATGAAAGATGCCGAGGGCGTGACCGAGGAATTGAAACGAACCCAAGAAATGGAATGGGTGCGGCGTTGCAATAACATTCACAACCGGGCAGAAGAAATTATTTTGCAAGAGATGATTTATTCAGAACGGTATGATAGAATGATTATGACAAATCGGCAATTTATTGAGCTTTGGTTCTTCCTATGCAGTTGCAAAACTGTCTGGTATGGAGCCGATGGGACACTATTTCAAGCCTTTTACTTCCTACGGTCTGATTATCGTCATTTCGGTTGTTGCCATTATTGTCCATACGATTATCGTGCTGATTTACAGATCAAAGAAAAAGGCAACCTAACTAATTCCAAATTGACAAAGGAGCGTGATTGTATGAAAAAGAATAAGGGTATCGCTATTTTGTTGTTCGCTATTTTACTGCAAATGTGTAGTTCGGGAATGGAGTTGCTTACATTGGCAGTAGGTGCTGTCGGATTGGTTCTTGCCATTGTTGATGATAGCAAGAAAGACTGACCAATTCCAATTTGACAAAGGAGTGTGATTGTATGGGTAAAGCGATTTTAGCAATGATTGTAACTGTAATTGTTGGTTTTATGAGTAGTGCCATCTTTGCAAACTGGGTCAATGCACCCGAATGGGGTATTGTTCTTGCAATTGCAGTTATGGGTGGATTTATCATCTACTTCAACGATAAGAAGAAGTAACCAAATTCCAGTTTGCCGAAATATCTTTCTAACTTTCCCTATTTTACAGGCTTTTCAGCCCATTCATTAGTGAAATGATATGTATTTTCCCTTATTTTTGCCCTTATGAGATAATCGTAAGGGAAATAAGGGAAAGTTTTATTTAGTCGTTGCCTGCCACTTTATCAAGTAACTTTGCGGATTCCCGCTTGGCTTTTCTTGTGGAATGGGCGTAGACATTCATTGTGGTACTGACATCTGAGTGTCCTAACAGTTCCTGTACATCTTTCGGAGCTGCTCCATTTGCCAGAAGGTTGCTTGTGTAGGTGTGTCGCAACTGGTGAAAATGAAATCCTTCAAATCCATCCAGTTTCTGAGCAATCTTCCTGCAAACAATTCCTAACGTGCTTGGCAGTTCCAAACTTCCATCCGGTCTTAAGCAGACAAAGGATATTTCCTTATAATCTTCTGGAACATTCTCTGTTCCGTCCAGATGATAGAACTCATAGTAAACTCTGTTTTTGTCTTTTACTTCTCTGTAGTAGTTTTTGTGGTAAAGTTCTCCGTACTGCATTCGGTTTTTAAGTTGTTCCTTTCGGGCATTGCGAAGAATCTCTGCCAGTGTATCTCCAAAATCAACAATCCTTACCTTTTTTCGTTTGGTTGGTCCGATGATATTCTTGTGCCTTGAACCATCATATCGGATACTGCGTCTGATCGTAAGGCACTGTTCTTCAAGATTTACATCCTGCCATGCCAGACCACAGGCTTCACCGATACGAAGTCCTGCATAATAAGCTATCTGGATTGGAAGTATTGCCGGTGGATTGTAATCCTGTAGAAATTCAATCAGTCTTTCATAATCCTCTCGTGGAATTGGCTGTATATCGCCATCCATGTCATCATCAGAAAACAGGTCAACCTCATCCGTCTGGTATTTCAGCTTAATATACTGCATCGGATTGAAAGTGATATATTGCTTTGGTGATACTGCAAACCGGAATGACTGCTGTAATACTGCCGAGAAAGAACGAATGTAATCTTTGCTGTAACCTTTTCTTTCTGAACCATCTGGATAAGTGCCACCAAAGGAAAGCAGATCGAAGAAGGCTTGTAAATGCTCAGATGTTACATTTTTCAACTTTCTCTCTGAAATTGGATGCTTCTTGATGTTGGTAATAGCACCAAGGTAATTCTGGACTGTCCCATTACTGAGAGTACCGGTCTTTAATTCTTCCTCTGCCCATATATCAAGTAATTCTCCAACTGTAATATTTTCCGACTTTGCAATGAATTTCTTGCTTTCGTAATCGTCCATTGCCTGACGGAGCAGTTTTTCCGTTTCACTTTTGCTTTCTGTTCCAGCGTATTCTTTCTGAACCAGATTGCCGCTTGCATCTTCTACATAGAAGCGGTAGTACCATTTCTTTCCTTTTTTTCTTACAGATCCTTTTGCCATAATCGTGTGTCTCCTTTCGATATCAGACAATCGGAACTGATGAAATGCTTCTTGCGTGTAAGTATATCATAACTCCGGTTGTCGTTCTATACCGAATCGGAATCATCATACAAAACTTCTGATAAAAGATTTTCAAGCCTTTGTTCTGCTATTTCCGGTTTCTTGGAATAGAGCCTTACAATATCTGCCATATCATTAAAGGCATTAACGGTATGGGTGATCTCCCGGAGAAACATAATCTCGTTATATTCATCATTCGATTCAAATCCCATTGCCTTTGCAATATCCGCTTCATTCGTGTTGCCCTTGTAATTCTTGCAGGCAAACTGGAATGATTCCAGAAACAGGTTATATTGCTTTAACACCAACAGCAGTAAATCTTTGGAAAAAGCATCTTCCTTTTTACTAAGGTCGAGAGGTAACTGTTTGAGAATATCGCCCATTGCATCACGAATCTGTAATTCTTTCTTATCCGTAATATCGGTTTCGTATTCATCGGTTTCCCCCTTGAGCCATTCAATAGATACATGAAGTGCTTCCGAAAGACCTTCCAGCACCATCTTTTTGGTATTGTCAATCGAACCATTCTCATAACGCAGGATTGTGGAAGCGGTAACTCCCATCTTCTCTGCAACATAAGGCTGTGTCAGATTTAATTCCAGACGACGCTGTTTTGCCCTGCTACCTATCAGCTTGCGTAGTTCTTTATCTTTCATGCTGATTGCCTCCTTTTTCGGTATGTATGAATTATAGCATGTACCTCACATAATTGCAATATGCAATTTAATGATTATTTTTAAAATTTCATAACGCTTGACAACGCAATATAAAACCGCTATACTAACAGCACAACAAAAATTGCATAATGCAATTTAACGGGAGGTGACAAGATGACGGAAAGAAAGATTGCATTATCCATCGAGGAAGCAGCCGACTATACAGGAATTGGCAGAAACACTTTGAGAAAGCTGGTTGAATGGAAGAAGCTTCCGGTATTAAAAGTCGGAAGAAAAGTCCTTATTAAAACTGACATTCTGGAAAAGTTCATGGAAGCCAACGAGGGGCGAGATCTGAGGGATAAAGGAAATGTAAAAGCTGTCACAAGAAATGTGGCAACTTAAAAAGGCGGCTTCCTACGAAACCGCCAAAGGTTCTATCAGACCGAAGCCATGATATACCTACACGCAAGAGGATTATACCATGTGCTTCTCCTGATATGCAACCGGGAACTGTTGTTTATCGGAAAAAGAAAGGATGAAGACGATATGGCGAAATCAACAAAGACTTATGAAGAAAGAATACGTGCATTAGAGAAAAAGGAACAGGAAAGCATTGAAGCTAAAAAAAGCTCATAGCACAGCGGAAGGAACTGGAAAAGAGAAAGAAAGCGGAAGAAAGTAAAAAACGAACCCGCAGGCTCTGTCAGATTGGAGGAGCGGTGGAATCGGTTCTTGGCTGTCCGATTGAGGAGGAAGATTTACCAAAGTTGATAGGCTTCTTAAAAAGGCAGGAAACAAACGGGAAGTTTTTCTCAAAAGCGATGCAGAAAGAATTAGTTACAGACATGGAGGAAGTGTAATGGCGGAGGGAGTGGGTTTTCCATTCCCTTCATTGCCTTTGAATGAAGGGCGCACTTATGGACAACCAGAGGTCGTCCTTATAAGTTTGCCACAAGTGGCAACCGGTCTGCGCTTACGCTTGCCGGGCTCGTTCCGTCGGCGGGGCTTTCAGCCAGACCTGCTCATGCCGCAGGGGGCACTCTTGCGCAGAGGGCGTTCCGACAGCTTCACTTCTGCCAAACCAGAAGAAGATGCTGTCGGAAATCAATGCCGGATACGGCAGAAAGGGGGAATCGTATCATGGCGATATTTCACTTTACAGTAAAGATTGTCGGGCGCAGTAAAGGAAAATCTGTCATATCCGCATCGGCATATCTTAATGGAGATGTGATGAAGAATGAGGAAACAGGCAGAATCAGTTACTATACTTCCAAAAAGGAAGTCGTCTACACCAGTCTGATGATGTGCGAAAATGCACCTCCTGAATGGCTGCATGTACCGGAAGAAAATATAAAAAGGTTTCAACAGTCTATCCGTTATAAAAGAGCGGATGATAAAGATGCCGCACTGGAAAAGTTTAAAATCACATTTCAGAAACAGCGTCTATGGAATGAGGTATTGAAGATAGAAAAAAATGCAGATGTACAGCTTGGACGCTCATTTGAATTTTCCCTGCCGAAAGAATGGAGCAGACAGGAACAGATTGATTATACAACCGAATATATTCAAAAGACTTTCGTGGATAAGGGAATGTGTGTCGACTGGAGCATACACGATAAGGGCGATGGAAACCCACATGTGCATTTACTTGTAACCATGCGACCATTCAATCTGGATCATTCATGGGGCAGCAAAGAAGTCAAGGACTGGGATTTTGTCAGAGATACTGACGGAAATATTGTGGTTGATGAATCCCACCCGGACTGGTGGCAGGATAAGAAAAATCCTGATCGGCATGGAATCCGCATTCCGGTACTTGATGAAAACGGAGTACAGAAAGTCGGGGCAAGAAACCGAAAACAATGGAAACGGGTTCTGACCGATGCTACCGGCTGGAATAATCCAAAGAATTGTGAGTTATGGCGAAGCGAATGGGCTGGGATGTGTAACCGGCATTTATCCATAGACAATCAGATTGACCACCGCTCTTATGAAAGACAGGGCAAATTAAAAATCCCTACGATTCATGAGGGTGCGGATGCAAGAAAGATTGAGGAAAAATATCTCACCGGACAGATATGGAATGGTTCATGGAAGGTAGAGGAAAACCAGATGATTAAAAAACAAAATGCACTACTGCAAAAGGTAATCACAACCTTTGGTAAGGTATCCGGTGCATTGTCAATATGGAAGGAGTGGTTGAATGACATTAGAAGAAAGCAAAGAAGTAATTCCCATGATGGAAGCAATGATTACACAGATAGAGGAACAGCAGAATATCATGGCAGAGATGCTTCAGGAGATACAGGAAAAGGACGAGAAGCTGATGTGCTTTCAGGAGCAGGAAGAACGATTGCAGCAATTAGAGAAAGAATTGTCAGAGCTGCTACAAATCTTACCGGATACAGAAGAACTGTTGATGCTTCTGGAAGAAAAGACAGACCAGATACAGAAACTCACAGACGAAAATCAGCAATGGCAGGAATTGGCACAGAAATTGAACAGCGAGAACCGGCTATTGCAGAAACAGAACAGCGAATTACTGAACTTGAACAGCAATTAGAGAAAGGAAGGTTGATTGATGAACGAATTAAGAAACTCAAAGAACGACGATCAACTGGAAGAACTGCTAATGCTGACGGAGCAGATGCAGGAAGAACTCGACCAGAAAGACCGGACTATCAGGAAACTGAAAGTGCAGCTCGACGAATCGCTGACCTTGAACGAGAGGTTAAACAGCGAGAACAGAGCAGGGAACATTCAAGCCTTAAAGAACGACTTGAGGAAAACAAAAGAATTATTGCAGAGCGAGAAAGAGAAAACGCTCACCGCAAAGGACATGATAGAGGAATGTCGCGATAAGCTAAGACAGGCAGAACAGGAACGGGACTATGCACTCTCCCATCAGAAAAAAGTAGAGATACCGGTTGAAAAGCCGGTACTCTATCAAAAGTGTGGGAATTGTAACCAGACAGCTTATCTGAGAGCGAAGGAAAGGTATGATACGCAGAGAGAAAAACTGGCAGGCAGATATAAAGCAAAAACAGCCATGTATGAAGCATTGATGTTTTTGCTGATATGGTATTCCGTATCGACTACTCTTTTTCAGATAATACTGTCAAAAATCTTTATTTCTGATTGCGTGGTATTCTTTGATACAATCGCAACTTTTATACAGAGCATTGCAGGGTGGATTATACTGACAGGAAAGAATGTGGCACAGATTAGTAATGGAATATCCAATCCTGTCATTACCGGAATTATATACTGGCTGATAAGATTATTGATTTGCGGTGGCTGTCTGGTGGGTGCAGAAATACTTTTAGCATTCACCGGGATAAAGATTGCCGGGCTATATAAGAAATACTGCTGGGATATGATACAATACTGGTAACACTTATAAGCATGGCAATAGCAATCTATTTTGGAGATTGGATAAAGACAGTATTGCCGATCAATCTGCTATTTTTCTTATTATTCGTGCAACTGGTATATGTTGGAATCAGGTGGTATGTAAAAGGCTGGCGGGAAACAAGGGGATATTATTAAAAATCCGATTGTAAACACACAATTTTATATATGTGCTTAATCACACCTCTTTGTATTTTAATAAAATCCTACAAAAGCTTTGAAAACAAAGAATTCATTGTAATGTGTTCGCTTTATCCCTTTATATGATTTCGCACTATGTTCCCCTTGCCCTGACTGTTCATAATGGTAAAAGCAAGGGCTGGAAAAACGCATAACGCAATACAACAAAGTGTAGCAATTGGGATATTATGAACGAAGAAATCATCTTTTCATAAGCAGTCAATAAGGCTGAAGGAATTAATCTCAGCCGCTTTATTGACTTTCAGGGTGGCTGCAATTATAATTAAAGCAACTGATTTAAAACAAGCGATTTAGAAAAAGGAGCGATAAAGTATGCCACCAAAAGCAAAATTTACAAAAGCAGAAATTATTGAAGCTGCATTAAATATTGTCAGGGCAGACGGATATGAGGCTTTGACTTCAAGAGCGTTAGGAACATACCTCGGCAGTTCGGCAAGACCCATTTTTACTGTATTTAAAAATATGGAGGAGGTTCAGCAGGATATGATTAAATCTGCTAAAGCTCTGTATAAAGAATATGTCAATAAAGGACTAACAACAGAGCCCCCGTTTAAAGGGGTGGGTACACAATATATTCTCTTCGCTGTTAATGAGCCTAAGCTTTTTCAGCTACTCTTTATGACGGAGCAAAAACAAATTCCTGACTTATCTGGTGTACTTCCGCTGATAGATGAAAGTTATGAGCAAATTCTATTGTCAATTCAAGATGATTATAAAATTTGCAAGGCAGCTGGGAAAAAACTGTATCATCATCTTTGGATATATACACACGGAATTGCAACGCTTTGTGCCACAAAAATGTGCCGATTTACAGACGAAGAAATCAGTACAATGATTACTGAGGTATGTATGAGTATTTTGAAAAAGCTGAAGGAAGGAGAAAATAATGATTAAAGCGAGAAATATAATAAAATCGTACCAAAACGGAGAAAGCCGATTCCAAGTATTAAAGGACATCAGTCTTGATATTGAGGATAATGATTTTGTGGTTATTCTCGGCGCATCTGGTTCTGGCAAGTCAACATTTTTGAATGTAATTTCAGGTCTTGAACGCCCTGACAGCGGTAAAGTGTTTTATGACGGAAAGGATATTATAGCACTTTCTGATAATGAATTAACTTCATTTCGTAAGGAAAATGTCGGATTTATTTTTCAGCAGTATTATTTGCTACCCAATATGAGCGTTGATAAAAATGTAAAAATGGGTGCTGATTTAGCAAATAATAAAGATTATAAAAACGTCATTAGAGCGGTTGGACTCGGAGAAAAACTACATAAATATCCCAGCGAACTTTCGGGTGGCGAACAGCAAAGAGTATCTATTGCAAGAGCTTTGGCAAAAAGACCGAGAGTATTATTTCTTGACGAACCGACAGGAGCATTAGACGAACAAACAGGACGACAGGTTCTTGATTATATATGTAAACTTCAAAAGGAATATGGTTTTACGATTGTAATGGTAACGCACAATTTGAATATTGCGGAAATGGCAAACACAGTTATAAAAATGAATAGCGGAAAAATATCTGAAATTTACACAAATGAAGCACAAAAGACTGCTTATGAGATAGGGTGGTGATGGTATGCTCGTTGGAATAAAAAATGTTTCAAAACTCATCGGTATTTCCATTATAGCCTGTTGTGCTGTTCTTGTTTGTACAATGTTTCTGAACTTTTATTTTGATGTTCGATTAATTGAGAGTGAAATTACATCTGAATTATCAATGTTTTTTTATAATGCTCAGGTTTCTACCGCAAAAGTCGTTTGCCTTGTAAGTGGAGGATGCTTGCTTTTAACTGCGATTGTTATGTTGTTGTTTTATATTAAGCATTATATTGACACGCATAAGAAGGAACTTGGGATATTAAAGGCGTTGGGATATTCAAATATCAAAATTGCAAAAAGCTTTTGGGTATTCGGAATTAGTATATTTATTGGAACTGTAACCGGATATGCAGGAGCATTTCTTATAATGCCGTGGTTTTACGCTCTACAAAATGAAGATAAAATGCTTCCTGAGATAACTATCAATTTTCATCCAAGCATTTTATTTTATTTTGTGGTATTGCCGACTGTGTGTTTTTCGGCACTTTCAGTTTATTATGCCTGGTACAAATTCAAAAAACCTGTGTTGCTGCTTTTGAAAGATAATATGCAAACTGCTTCTAAAATACCAAATCATAGAATTGAAAAAAGCAGTGAATTGTCGTTTGTAGAGTATTTGAAAAGGAATACCTTGAAATCTAAAAAGGCACTTGTATTCTTCATTATTTTTGCTTCGTTTTGCTTTTCAGCTATGACACAAATGTCGTTTAGTATGAAAGATTTATCAAGTGAAATGATGGGTGTGATGATGTTGGTCATCGGACTTGTATTAGCGTTTACAACTCTGTTTCTTGCTATAACTACAGTAATAAACGGAAATACAAAAACTATTGCTATGATGAGAGTATTCGGCTATTCACAGAAAGAATGTTGCAGGGCAATTTTAGGAGGATACAGACCGCTGTCCTATATTGGTTTTATAATCGGAACAGTATATCAGTATGGATTGCTTCGGCTTATGGTGGATATTGTATTTAAGGATGTCGAGGGTGTACCTACGTATAAATTTGACTTTCCTACTATGCTTATTTCTCTTGCTTGTTTTATCACGATTTATGAAATTATGATGTATATATATTCTGAAAAAATTAAGAAGATTTCTATCAAGGAAATTATGATTGAGTAACAGGGGAAAATACATACAAACAATATGGATACAGTGCCCTGTCTGGTGAAAAAAACTGAACAATGATACTGGAAAATACCAAATTTAAAAGTTTCATCTGCATTGTCAGAAGTGAAAAAATATAGAATAATAGGGACAAATAAATCTAAAAGGGTTATTTGTCCCTTATTTATCTTTGAATTAAATTTCTAAGGAATCTTCCGCATCTACCCACATTTGCATCGTTCCATCAAGATACAATCTTGCATATTCAAGTGGTTCATCAATAGCAAGTGCATTTAACGCACAATCTGATCCAGGTGTTGTTTTTAAATTCTTTTCTGCTTCCCAGCAGTCAATGCGGAGCATATAGCCAGCACTGGTATATACATCAATGCTGTTTCTGTGTGGATTGTATTCTGCAAATATCGTTCTCATCGTATCAAATCTCCTTATCGTTCAATCAATCATTTGTTAAAAAAATAGAAGCATTTCAATCAGTTCACCATGTCGTTTTAATTTTGTGTTATACTGTTTTATAGGATTTTCTTGCCCTTGTATTTGCCCTTATCAGAGTTCGTAAACACTGGTGGGACAATATAATACAAGGGAAACAATAAGGGAAAGCTCACCTGCGATAAACTTAGTGTTTTCAAGGGCTTGAGAGATATTTGATAATAAAATATAACAATTATTAAATTCCTTGGAATAAATGAAATCTCAATTCCAGTTTGTCGTTCTAAAAATTCAACTGAATAATCCCAGCAAAAACCGCTGCTACATGGAAGCCAACAAACCATGCAACAGCGGTTTTTCTTTACCGTTTTTTCCTTTGGCTGATAGGCGTTCCCATTTTCTTTGATTTTTTGAGAATCCGAATCAACCAGCGAAATTCTTCGTCTGACAGATTTTTATAGTTGATACCGAGCTGTTTACAGTAAAGGACAACCAGCTTTTCATCCCGGCTGCCCTTGAAATTTTCGACCGCTTCCAGATTTTCTTTCAGTTCATTGGCAA
>OILX01000123.1_pt1 | contig 23923 bp, 28 predicted proteins | sample 1584721 | NCBI WGS metagenome assembly OILX01 (sample SAMN02674605, study PRJEB24791) | human gut metagenome, SKBSTL067 | isolation source: stool | host: Homo sapiens | place: USA
CGCTGGAGGTGTCCATCCCCATGGGCATCGACGACGATCAGAGCTTTGCACTGCGCGGCATGGGCGATGCCGGTGCCAACGGCGGCCCTGCCGGTGATGTGATCGTGATGGTTACGGTCCGGCCCAGCGAGGTGTTCCAGCGCGACGGCTATGATGTCTGGGTCACGGTGCCCATTACCTACAGCCAGGCAGTTCTGGGCGACAGCATCACCGTGCCTTCCATTGACGGCAAGGTGGAGTACACCGTGCCCGAAGGCACCCAGAGCGGCACCACCTTCCGCCTGCGCGGCAAGGGCATCCAGTATCTGAACGGCCGCGGCCGGGGCGATATGTACGTCAAGTGCGAGGTGGAGATCCCTAAGAAGCTGAACAAGGCCCAGCGCGATGCCCTGAAGAAGTTTGAGGGCACCCTGAAAGAGGAGAACTACGAAAAGCGCAAGGGCTTTTTCAAGAAGCTGAAGGATATGTTTGCTTAAAAACATAAGGCGTATCAAAAAAGAGCTGCGATCCAAGCGGATCGCAGCTCTTTTTGTTTGCAGTCAGATCAGCCCATATAGCTGATGTTCACATCGATCTGGCCGCCGTAGCCGGGGATGCGGGCGGTGCAGGTGCCCTGCCACATATTGCAGGCAATGGGGCTGGAGGCCACGTTGTAGTGGGCGTTCCAGATGTAGTAGTTGGACAGCTGGCTCATATCCAGCCGCTTGCGGAACCAGGTGGTGGAGGCGTACACGCCGGGCTTGTAGCCCAGTGCCTTGACCTCTTCGCAGAAAGCCACAGCACACTTGGTGCGGTCTTCCACGCCCAGACCATCGGCACGGCCATTGCCTGCACCGGAAGCCTCGGTATCAAAGTAGATGGGGTAATCGAGCTGGCGGCCATTCAGCACATAGACGCAGGCCTGTGCTTCCTCGCGGGCCTCGTTCTCGTTGACGGCCTGGCTGAAGCAGTAGATGCCCACCCGCAGCCCGGCGTTGCGGGCGTTGGTGAAGTGCTCCTCAAACTTGGGGTCCTGCACCAGCGCGCCGGAGCCGTAGCCGCGGTAGCCGATACGGATGATGGCAAACTCCACACCTGCCGTTTTCACCTTGTCCCAATCGATGCTGCTCTGGTATTTGGAAACATCGATGCCGAAGGTGGCGGGCTGCTGCACGCCGGAGGCATCAAAATAATAGAGCTTGTTGTCGATGCTCTGGATGCCGGTGACGGGCTGGTGGGTGTTCTGGTCGTAATAATAGGTCTTGCCGTTTTCGGTGCGCCAACCGGAATACTGGGGCGTTTCTTCCTCATCCTTGCCGAAGAAGAGTTCCCACAGCCACTGCAGCAGGCCGTTTTCACCGGTCAGGCAGGCGGGGTCGATGCTCTCTTCGTCCAGCGTGCCGCTGTCCAGTGCATCCCGGATCTCCTCAGGGGTCAGCAGAACGGTGCCGTTGATATCCTTGATCTGGGCTTCGGCCAGCACATCCTCGCCGTTCTCGGAAGCGGCAGGCGCTTCCTCGGCTACGGGGGCGGTCTCCTCCGTTTCGGGCAGGATGGCGGCCTCTTCAGGAGCGGCCATCGGGTCCTCGGCAGCCAGCGCCTCGGTCTCTGTCAGGAAGTGGGGGAAGGAGTTCTCCTTCTCGATCTCCGAAGCATCCCCGGCCATGGGGTCGGCGGGGACAGCCTCCGGCTGCACAGCAGGCTCCGCAGCGGGGGCAGCGCTCTCTGCCGGGGCGGCGGTGTTCTCTGTCTTGGTCACGGGTGCGGCAGGGGTGCTGGCTGCGGCCTGCTCCTGAGAAGAAGCGCTCTCCTCTGGCTGGGTGCTCTCGGCCTTTGCCTCGCTCCTGTCACTCTTATGATCGAATTTGGGCAGGGTGACCCTGCCCTCAGTCTGCAGGGCGGCGGGCTCGACCGTCAGGCCCGCAGGCTGGGATGCCAGCAGGAAGGTGGTGCCCGCACCGCCAATGGTGATGGCTGCCGCCATCACAAGGCACGCAACAGCCTGGCCAATGCTGCGGCCGGTGCCGTTCTTGCTTGATTTTTTGAAAGATGTTGGTTTCATGCCGCTTGCTCTGCCTCCAAGCTGGACCGGGCAGGATACACGAACTGCACCGGCCCGCCAATATAGTCTCGCATAATTGCGGATAAAGCTATTTTTACTCTCCCAGTATACACCCAAACCCGGGTCGCCGTCAATCAGTTCGCTGTGCTCCGGCATCGCGTCAGGCAGAAAAAGTGGAAAGAAAAACACGCTCCACAGTAAAAACGAGCAGGAAGGCAGAATCATTGCATCCAAAGCTGTGAAATTTGTCGCTTTGGACGAAAAATGCGGCCTCCTCTTGCTGTCTTGACAGGTGTATGGTATGATACTTGACACGGAAAGCTCCCGCGCAATGGGCCGGGAGAGAAAGGTTAGGAAGAGTCTATGTCAAGTGTAAAGGACTTTTTGAAGCGGAAGGATATCGTTATCACTCCGCAGCGTTATCTCATCGAGGCTCTGGGTGCCATGGCACAGGGCCTGTTCGCCAGCCTGCTGATCGGCACCATCATCAAAACGCTGGGCCAGCAGACCGGGCTGGAGGTGCTGGTCGATCTGGGCGGCTATGCCTCGGCCATGAGCGGTCCGGCCATGGCCTGCGCCATCGGCTGGGCACTGCACTGCCCCCCGCTGGTGCTGTTCAGCCTGATCACCGTGGGCTACTCGGCCAATGCGCTGGGCGGCGCAGGCGGCCCGCTGGCTGTCCTGATCATTGCCATTGTGGCTGCTGAGATGGGCAAGGCCGTGAGCAAGGAGACCAAGATCGATATCCTTGTCACCCCGCTGGTGACCATTTTTGTGGGCGTGGGCCTTTCCATGCTCATCGCGGCTCCCATCGGTGCCGCCGCCAGCCAGGTGGGCACCCTGATCATGTGGGCCACTGAGCAGGCCCCGCTGGTCATGGGCATTCTGGTGTCTGTCATCGTGGGTGTGGCGCTGACCCTGCCCATCTCCTCTGCCGCCATCTGCGCGGCTCTGGGCCTGACCGGTCTGGCAGGCGGCGCTGCTGTGGCAGGCTGCTGCGCCCAGATGGTCGGCTTTGCCGTGATGAGCTATAAGGAGAACGGTGTGGGCGGCCTGGTCAGCCAGGGCCTGGGCACCAGTATGCTCCAGATGGGCAATATCATCAGGAACCCCCGCATCTGGATCGCCCCCACGCTGGCCTCGGCCATCACCGGCCCGCTGGCGACCTGCCTGTTCCACTTTGAGATGAACGGCGCGGCGGTCTCCTCCGGCATGGGCACCTGCGGTCTGGTGGGCCAGATCGGCGTGTACACCGGCTGGGTGAACGATATCGCCGCCGGCACCAAGGCCGCCATCACCCCCATGGACTGGGCTGCCATGGTCCTGATCTGCTTTGTTCTGCCCGCAGTCCTGAGCGTTCTCTTCTGCGAGATCGAGCGCAAGCTGGGCTGGATCAAAGAGGGCGATCTGAAGCTGAACTAAACTCCCTCCGTCATCGCTTACGCGATGCCACCTCCCTCAATGAGGGAGGCTAAAAGGCTCCCTCTCCGAGGGAGCTGGCACGGCAAAGCCGTGACTGAGGGAGTTATAAAGGTTTCCCGTCCAACACGGCTTCAGCCAGCGTATCATCTTCATATCGGAGTTTGAGCGAGAAAAAGGGCCTGTCCTCCTCGAGCAGGCGGAAGAAGATCTTGTCGCCCTCCCAGATGGGCAGCTGTTCCACCTGCTCCTTGGGCACCCATTCCAGAATGCCCTCGTTCCGGGCGGCATCCTTTACCAGTGTGCCCGTCCAGGCATCGGCGGTGTAAAGGAACATGTATTCGGTCAGCTTGCCCAGAAGAAAGGTCACCACGCCCCGGCAGCGGTAGGAGGTCAGGGTGAGGCCGGTCTCCTCCTGCACTTCCCGCAGCAGGCAGTCCTCCGGGCTTTCAAACGGCTCAAACTTGCCGCCCACGCCGATCCATTTGTCGTGGTTCAGGTCGTTCTTCTTGGTCACGCGGTGGAGCATCAGGTAGGCATTATCCTGTTCCAGATAGCACAGGGTGGTATTGCGCATGGGAAATTTGGGATCCATCAGCAATTCTCCGTTTCTGTCAGCATTACAAAAAGCGTCCCACAGGGAGCCCCCTGTGGGACGCTTTTATCGTTTCTTATTTCCGTGCGGCCCGGCCTTTTCCGGCGTTGTTCAGCTTCCGCACCAGATCGTTCTGGTGCTTGCGCTGGGAGGGCGTGGGCTCCGGGTCCCGCTTCTCCTCGGCACGGGCGTTGGTCTGCGCGGTGTCGGGGTCAACGCGCACCAAGTTCCATTCCTGATTGCCGCCCGAGACGTAATTCCAGATCTGAGCCTGTGCACCGTTGGAGGTGTTCATGCCCACAAGGTCGATGTATTTGTCGGCCAGCACATTGCGGATGCGGGTGCGGCCGTTCCGGGTGGACTCCAGCTCCCAGCACTGGCTCAGCCCGCTGGTGCGGCCCCACTGGTGCAGCCAGGTGCCCTCGACCACGCCGCCCAGGGCCAGATCGATGAACTTGCCTGTAAAGCGGTTCCTGATCCGCCAGCGTCCCTCGCCAGCATCCACGAACTGCCACTGCTGCCACGGATGTCCGGCGTAGTCCCACAGACGGATGGCCGCGCCGTTCTCCGTGTTGAAGTTCTTGATCTCCAACACCTTCCCATTGGGTGCCTTGATGAGGTAAAACTCATTTTCCAGTAAAACGACCTGAGATGCTTTTGCCATACGTCCGTGTCTCCTTTCCGGTAAAATCTGGTTTGACGCTTCTATTATAGCGGATTTCCCGGTACGCAACAAGATTGATTCTTGACGAATTTTTTTCTTTTTATTGTGCATTTTGTACTTTCCGCAGCTTTCGACAGAGCCACGGCCCGGCGTACCACAGCACCAGACAGACAAGCCCGATCAGCCGGATCTGTGTGTTGGTGCAGTGGGTGTTCAATTCCAGCCCGATGCCGAAGGAAAGGAGATTGGCGGTCAGCGCATAGAGGATGGGGTGAGGCTTTTTGCCCTCCGGCCAGGGCAGATACCGGTTGTAGACAAAGGCTTCCACGGAGAACACCAGCACCTCCAGTGCAAAATAAAGGAAATTGCCCCACATCGGCCCGAGATAGAGCGTGCCATAGCACAGCCCGAGGTTCAGGATGATCTGCGTGGCAAGGTTGACCTTGCCGATGAGAGCGCGCTGGGCGGGGCCGTGCAGCCCGAAAAGCAGGATGCCCCACGTCAGCTCTAAAATCAGGGTGATGAGCACCCGGGCTGCAAAGGAGGAAAGGATGTCGGAATCGTTGCGGTTGTGGTAGACCCGCAGGCCGTCTTGGGAATCGAGAAGCACCTGCCACTCGCTGGAAAAGGCATAGCGCTCCACCGGCTCCTCGCTGCGGTAGAATGTACCAGTCTCTATATTATAGAGTAAAACATAGAACTTGTTGGGCGGGTAGTAGCCCCAGACGAACTCCTCGTCGGCCGTGCCGGGGTATTCCTGAAAATAGCCCAGAAAGTAGTAGCCCTCGGGGGCGGGGTAGTTCCGGAAGGCCTCCCAGGCCTCCCGGGAACCCATCCGCTCCCGGTAGTCTGCCGGGGCGGTCCAGGGGCCGTTGAGGGCCGTATTGCCCAGCAGGGTGACCGCATAGCGCTGGCCCGGCGTGTAATAGAGCTTGAGCGTGACCGAGGGCTTGGGGCCCATGTCCGCAAAAACGGGCAGGGAAAGGGCCAGCACCAGCAGGGCCGAGAGGAAAAAAGCAAAAATTTTTTTGCGAAAAATTTTCTTCATGGCGGTGTCCTCACTTCAAAAAACAAAAAATTCCGACACGTCTTTCCTTAACCTGTAAACGTATGAAAAACAGCTGTTATTGCAGGGCGCTCTGCACAAAATTGCAGATGGAGCTTTGTGCACCATTTCCTGTTTTTCTTACAAGTACAAAACGACCGTTTTCGGCCTCTTTCAGGGCAGAATATGAACAATTTGTTTCCGGCTCACGGCCAATTCAGGACACTGACTTCACATTTATAAAGCAAAGCGAACTTTACTGCTTTATTTACATGAACAAAACGGCTTTCAAAAGAAACTTTAATTTGTTTCACGTTTTTGGATATTGACTTTATATCAAAACTGCGGTATAGTAAGGATGCGGAGAGCGGAAAACGCCCCGCCGACACTTGAGCTTCAGGCGTAAGCCTGTGAGAAAAATATAGGAGGTTTGACTTATGTACTATTACATTCTGGGTTGCGGCATTGCTTGTCTGGTTCTGTTCGGCATCAACAGCATGGATACGGTGGATGTCAAGCCGGCCGAGATCTTGGGTAAGGTCATTCTGTGGCCCGTTGCCCTGATGGAAGCAGTTGTTCGTTACAGCTCCACGCATCACAACATCAAGACCGCGCTGTAAAACATCTCGTTCCAAACCAACGAAGAGCAATCAGGCGGCTGCGCTTTCAAAAAGGAAGGCGCAGCCGCCTTTTTGTTTTGCACTTTACGGCGTTGTATGGTACAATAACACCAGAACTTTTAGGGAGGGAAATTGCTATGACCAATGAGACCTTACATACCCTTGAGACCCGCCGCAGCTGCCGCGCCTACAAGCCGGAGCAGATCACGAAAGAAGAGCTGGAAGCCGTTCTGCGTGCAGGCACCTTTGCCCCCAGCGCCATGAACCGCCAGAGTGCAAAGATCGTGGTGGTGCAGGATGCCGAGACCCGCGCCCAGCTCACCCGGATGAATGCTGCCGTGATGGGCAACACGGGCGACCCCATGTACGGTGCCCCCACCATTCTGGTGGTGCTGGCGGATGCCAACGCCCGCTGTGGCGTGCAGGACGGCAGCCTTGTGATGGGCAACCTGATGAACGCTGCTGCCGCCATCGGGCTGGGCAGCTGCTGGATCAACCGCGCAAAGGAAGAGTTCGAGACCGAAGAGGGCAAGGCCCTGCTGAAAAAGTGGGGCATTGAGGGGGACTATATCGGTGTGGGCCACTGCATTCTGGGCTACCCGGCAGAGGAACCCCGGCCCGCCGCCCCCCGCAAGCCGGATTATATCGTATACGCATAAGGAGCACTATGAAACCCGATTACAAGCTGGTCGCAAAGGCCAAATACATTCACGCCAACGCTGACCTTGCCAGTGAGATCTGGCACGAGGTCTACAAGCGCTATTACCCTGCAAAGCAGCTGGACACGCTGGTGGAAACGCTGCAGAGCGCCGATGCCATTGAGGCGGATATCGACAACGATGTGAACTATTTCCTCGTGGTGCTGGGCGGCAAGACCATCGGCTACTTTGCCTGGAAGATGGAGAACACGGCTCTGCACCTGCTCCACCTCTACCTCAAGCCCGAGTACCGGGGCAAGGCACTGGGCCGGGATATCCTGGCCACCTGCGAGCGCCTGGCCCGGGGTGAGGGCCGGGGCCGCCTGTACTGCGAGGTGCACACCAAGTGCCTGCCGGTGCTGCAGTTCTTCAAGACCAAGGGCTACCGCGTGCTGGGCCCCGCCGAGGCAGAAGCTGCGGGCATTCCCATGCAGCTGACCACGCTGGAAAAAATGCTGTAAATTTCCCGTTGATTTTTTGCCGCGTTTGCACTACAATAAAGTAGTGTATTGAAGTGCCCCGCGCGGGCCAGACCCAACCTGAACGATAGGGGAGGAACAAGCCATGGCAAAAGATCATCCCACCGGAGAGTCCGGCCTGTATTCTGCATTGCTGGAGCTGAAAACGCCTGAGGAGTGCTACCGCTTTTTACAGGATGTGTGCAGCTACGCCGAGCTCAGTGCAATGGAGCAGCGGTATAACATCGCGGAAAAGCTGGTCAACAAGCAGAGCTATACCAGCATCATGGGCAACATTGGTGCGTCCAGCGCCATCATCAGCCGGGTGAGCCGGGTCATCAGCAAGGATGACAGCGTGCTGCGCCGCCTGCTGGAAGAAAAGGCGGAACAGCCCGCCGAAGAATAACACGGACCGCGCGCCGCGGGGCAGGGGAGCACCCGCCCTGCGGTGCGCTTTTTTAGAAGGGAGTCTGTAAAGATGAGTAAGGCAGTTGTATTTTTTGCCGATGGCACCGAGGAGTGTGAAGCTCTGCTGGTGGTAGACCTGCTGCGCCGCGCCAAGGTGGAGGTCATCGTGGCCTCTGCCATGGGCCGCAGGGAGCTGGTGAGCAGCCATAAGATCCACCTGACCGCCGATGCGCTGGCCGAGGAAGTGGATTATTCCGATGTGGACATGGTCGTTCTGCCCGGCGGGATCCCGGGCACACCCAACCTTGCCGCCAATAAGACGGTCACCGAGACCTGTGCCGCCTTTGCAAAGGCAGGCCGGAAGGTGGCCGCCATCTGTGCCGCCCCCAGCATCCTGGCCTCTCTTGGCCTGCTGGAGGGCAGGAACGCCACCGCCCACGCTGGCTTCCAGGATCAGCTGGCCGGTGCCATCGTCCACGATGAAGAGGTCGTGGTGGATGGCAACATCACCACCAGCTATGGGCTGGGCGGTGCCATCCCCTTTGCACTGGAACTGGTGCGCCAGCTGGCCGGTCAGGCAGAGGCGGAGCGTATCCGGAACGCCATTGCGTATCGGCACTGAGAAAGGGGATACGGTATGCGCTTTATTACCTGCCGCTTGCCGGACGGCGTGGAAGACCCGGCGATTTTATCGGAGGATGGGCGGCAGGTCTGGCCGCTGAGCTGGCTGGGCCTGAGTTATGAGACCCTGAGCGAGGCCATCCCGTTTCTGACCCCGCAGGTGCGGTATGGGCTGTCGCTGGCCATTGCGGGCATTCCCGCTCTGCCTGTGGAGGCCGTCACGCTGGAAAGCCCCATCCCGGTCCCGGCGCAGGATGTCATCTGCCTTGGCATCAATTATATGGCCCACTCCGATGAGGCGGAGAAATATTCTGCCGCTGCCTTTGCCACCAAGCACGAGGATGCCATCTACTTTTCCAAGCGCGTGACCCGCGCCGTGCCGGACGGCGGCTCCATCGAGGCCCACACCGATCTGGTGAAAAAGCTGGATTATGAGTGTGAGCTGGCTGTGGTGCTGGGCAGGGATGCCAGGGATGTGCCCGCCGGTCAGACCCGGGACTACATCTTCGGCTATACCATCCTGAACGATGTCTCGGCCCGGGATGTGCAGACGGCGCACAAACAGTGGTACTTCGGCAAGAGTCTGGACGGCTTTACCCCCATCGGGCCCTGCATCGTCACGGCAGATGCCTTTGCCGACTACCCGCCCAGGCTGGGCATCCGCAGCTTTGTCAACGGCGAGAAGCGGCAGGATTCCAATACCGCCCTGCAGATCTTTGACATCGACCATGTCATTGCCGAGCTTTCGCAGGGCATGACCCTGAAAGCGGGCACCATCATTGCCACCGGCACCCCGGCGGGTGTGGGCATGGGCATGGACCCGCCGCAGTTCCTCAAGCCCGGAGATGTGGTGCGGTGCGAGATCGATGGTATTGGTACGCTGACCAATCCGGTCAAGTGATTCCAAGACGTAATATCTCTGACAGAGTATATGAACTGTTATATAAATGAACATGAAATTGCTCTTGTTCATATACTGTTCAAAATAAGTTCATTTGAAGTTCACACACTTCCGGTATACATAGGGCAACAAAGGCGCACACCGCGCCGCATCCCCTGTGCAGTAACAGCACGACAGGCCGCAAAGGATGCCTGTTGTGTGAGAGGAAAGGAATTGGAACGCTATGAAAATTGGTTTTACAGAGCTGATCCTGGTGGCCATCGTGGCCTTCGTGGTCATCGGCCCCGATAAGCTGCCCGAGTATGCCCGCAAGCTCGGCAAGATGCTGCGGGAGCTGAAGAAGTACACCGGTGCCGCTTCCGAGGAGATCCAGAAGAATGTGGTGGAGCCCCTGAACGAGATCCAGGCCCCCATCAAGGAAGCCGTTGCTCCCCTGACCGACATCAAGAAGGACATCGACGACAGCATGAAGGATGTCACCAAGAGCTTTACCAACATCGGTAAGACCAGCAAGGAAGAAGCCAAGAAGGCCGAAGAGGTCGAGGAAGTGGCCGAGCTGGAGGAACCCGTGGAGGAGCTGCCCGAAGAGCCCGCTAAGGCTGAGGAGCCTGCCGCTGAGCCTGTGAAGGCAGAGGAAAAGGCAGAAGAGCCTGCCGCCCCCGCTGCAGAGGAAAAGCCTGAGGAGGCCCCCGCTGCAAACGAAGCCCCTGCCGAGGTTGCTCCCGCTGAGGAGGCTGCCCCTGCCGAAGAGGCAAAGGTCTAAGTACATGGATACACCCGCGCCCGCGGTTGTAGGATAAAAACTGGAATCCAGCCCGCCAGAGCGGCGCGGCAAGAGTAAAAAGGAGATTATTATTATGAGAATCGGACCTCAGGAGTTTATCATTGTTCTGATCATCGTTCTGGTCATCTTTGGACCCAAGAACCTGCCGAAGCTGGGCAAGATGTTCGGCAAGACCATGAAGAACTTTAAGGAAGGCATGGAAGACGTGGATGAGAACGGCGATGCCAAGCCTGCCGAGACCAAGACCGAGGAAAAGGCTGAGAAGAAGGACGAGGAGTAATTTGTGGCTACCAACGTGAAGCGCAAAAAGAAAGCCGAAGTCATGTCGGACGACGGCAGCATGACGCTGACCGGACATCTGAAAGAGCTGCGGAACCGGCTGATCATCTGCGCGGCGGTGTTTGTAGTGGGCGTGATCGGCTTCCTGGCAATTTCGGATAAGCTGATCGACCTGCTGACGGCCATGGCAATGAATGCGAACTACACCTTCGTGTTCCTGGCCCCGCAGGAAAAGCTGATGCAGTATTTCCGGGTGTCCCTGATCGCTGCGGTGATCGTGACCATTCCGGTGGCGCTGTATCAGGTCTACGCCTTTGCAAAACCCGGCCTGAAACGGAGCGAGAGCTTCTTCTTCCGGCTGGTGCTGCTGTTCGGTCTGGCGCTGTTCTGCGTGGGTGTGCTGTTCGCCTACAAGGTCACCCTGCCGTTCATGCTGAACTTCCTCGTTACGCTGGAGGGTACCGATTACATCACGGCATCCATCAGCATCGAGAGCTACATCAACCTCTGCCTGACCATGTTCATCATCTTCGGCTGTGTGTTTGAAATGCCTCTGGTCACCATCATTCTGGCCAAGATGGGCATTGCAAACCCCGAGATCATGAAGAAGGGCCGCGGCGTTGCCATTGTCCTGATCTTCTTGGTCGCAGCCATCATCACCCCGCCCGATATCGTGTCGCAGTGCTTCGTGGCTGTGCCCATGTGCCTGCTGTACTTTATCAGCATCTTCCTCAGCGGCATTTTCTATAAGCCCAAGACGGATGATGACGACGAGGATGAGGATGACGAAGAGGAATCCTCTGACGAGGAGTAAGTTCTCCCAAGGCTTTCCGGCCCTCCCACTGCGGGAGGGCCTTTTGCTTTGCCAAAAATCGAAACGGATTTTCGGCTTTTTGCATAAATCCTGTTTCAGCCACTGTCTTTTGCAAATGGATATGTTATAATGATAACGATGAGAAAATCGGCGGCCTGACCGCCGCAAAGAAGGGGTAAATGAATATGAAAGAGTACGCATTCGGCATCGACCTGGGCGGCACCACGGCCAAGGTGGGCCTGTTCACCACGGCGGGCGCTCTGCTGGAAAAGTGGGAGGTGCCCACCGACACCTCCAATGCAGGTGAACACATCCTCGGGAACCTGGCCAAGGCCGTGAAGGACAAGATGCAGGAAAACGGCATCACTGCCGAGCAGGTGGAGGGCGTGGGTGTCGGTGTGCCCGGCCCTGTGCTGGACAGCCGCATCGTGCCCATTGTCTGCGCCAACCTCGGCGGCTGGGGTGAGCGGAACGTCTCCATCCAGCTGTCCGGCCTGCTGGACGGCATCAAGGTGCTGGTGGGCAACGATGCGAACGTGGCCGCGCTGGGCGAGATCTGGATGGGCTGTGCCAAGGGCTGCCGCAGTGCGGTGATGGTTACGCTGGGCACCGGTGTCGGCGGCGGTGTCGTCGTCAACGGCAGGATCATCGAGGGTGCACACGGTGCAGGCGGCGAGATCGGCCACATCACCGTCAACCCCCACGAGACGGCGGTCTGCGGCTGCGGCAAGCACGGCTGTCTGGAGCAGTATTCCAGCGCCACCGGCGTGGTCCGCTGCATGAAGAAGCTGCTGGACGAAAACCCGGACACCCCCTGCACCCTGCGCGGCACCGACTTTGCCGCCAAGGATGTCTTTGATGCCGCCCGTGCAGGCGATGCACTGGCCGCCCGTGAGGTGGACGAGATGACCGACACCCTGGGCATGGCGCTGGCTTCTATTGCCTCCACCACCGACCCCGAGATGTTCATGGTGGGCGGCGGTGTTGCCCGTGCCGGAGATGTCCTCTTCAACCCCCTGCGGGAACATTTCAAGACCTATGCCTTCAGTTCCTGCCGCGAGACCCCCATCGTTGCTGCTACCCTCGGCAATGATGCCGGCATCTATGGTGCTGTGCGGCTCATCGTGGGAGAATAAAACCTGATATTTCATGGCCCCATGCCCGCATCTCAATCGTGTGGGCATGGGGATTTTTATTTTATAAGAAGAAGGAGCTGAATCAATGAACTATACCCCTATTACAGAGGAAAATATTGAAAAAGTAGCAACGCTTTACATGAATCACTACAACCAACATTCTGGCGGGTGCTGGACCTATGAAAAGGCATACAAGCGAATCCATCAAATGGTAACGATGGAGGATTCCCTCTGCCTGATGCAAGAAGATGACAACGATATTCCAACAGGGCTTGTCATCGGCTATTTGGAAAGCTACGATGATTTTACATTCTATTATCTTGACGAGATCCTGATTTTCGGGGAGTATCAGAACAAGGGGTATGGCAGATTACTTCTCCAAGAAGTGGAACAGCGTGTGCGGGAACGTGGTGCACAGATGATTGAACTGGTCTGTCCGGATGATGCGCATCACATGCACTTTTACGGCGGCTTCGGGATGGCGGAAGCAACGAACCTGAAGCTGATGAAAAAACGATTGTAAATCTGCCGTGGTTATTTTTGAGGCAAAAACGGACGAACTGGAACAGCACTATCTCCGGGATTTTGGAGCGCGTCCGGTTGCATCCTTACATCCTGGCGGGCCGAGAACATTTATGATTGCAGATCAGGCAGCCAAGGATATATTTTCATCGTATCTTTTTGAAGAATAGGGGGAAAGCAAATGAAACCATATGATAAGGATATCGACATTGTTTTTTCTCCAATGTCTGATGAAACCATGTCGTGGTTGGATGAACTGCTTACAACCTGTAAGCGGTTCGGTGTGGATTACTACAATGCCTCTGAAAAAGACCGTGCATTTGTGGAAGCAGTGGCGCGGAAAAATTATGGAATAAAGCAGGCGAAAATGAATGGAGTATCTGTCTCCACAGTAGAGCCCTTCTTTGGGATTCATCGAGCAGTATAAAAAGAGAACAAAGGAAGCGTGACCTCTTCGGGCCGGGAACGTTTTTCTGAAATCATTGCAAAGCCCCGTGCCGGTGCGATATGCCGGACACGGGGCTTTTTCTATTTTTGAAATATAAAATACAAGACAAAAAGTAAATTATACTTGACATAATGTCTGGTGAGTGTTATTCTGTATCCAGAGGGAACGAGTTCACCCTCACAGGAAATGGACGAGGTGACAGGATGCCGAAGAATCTGAAACTGAAAGCTGCCCGCGCGGAAAAAGATATGACGCAGGGGGCATTGGCAGAAGCGGCTGGGGTCTCGCGCCAGACCATCAACGCGATCGAAAAGGGCGAGTACAACCCCACCATCAATCTCTGCCGCAGCATCTGCAAAATTCTGGGAAAAACACTGGATGAATTGTTCTGGGAGGAATGAGAAATGAAATTTTCACTGTACAGCAAGAAAAATGTTCTGGATGAGATGCAGGAGCAGACCATGTCCAAAATTGAGAGGCGTGGCTTCTGGCTGATGTGGGGCGGTCTGCTGGCCGCAATGGTGATTCAGCAGCTGACGGGCAATGCAGAGAAAGCGACCGGAGAAGGGGTCGTTTTTATGGCCGGATGTGTTTACACCGTTGCAGAGTGCGTCCGGAATGGCCTGTGGGACCGCCATCTTTCTTCCAGTATGGGTGCCAATGCGGTTTGTTCTCTGCTGGCGGCTGTGGCGGTTACGGTGATCAGCGGTTTTTCCTATGGATACTGGGTCGGTGCTGTCATTGCCGGTGTTTTTACCGGTATCCTGTGTTTTGCATTGCTGCAGCTGTGCGCCGCACTGACACGCAGACAGCGCAAGCATCTGGACAACCCGAAGGATGAGGAATAATATTATACATACGAAGAGGGGACAGTCCTTTATTTTTCCACAACAAAAAGCGGAACCGTTGAAAAGTACAGCGGTTCCGCTTTTATCATCTCTGAATTCTTGGGTTACAGCGTGTCCTCACCGGGCAGCTGGTTCCACAGGCGGTAGTACACGCCCTGCTTTGCCAGCAGCTCTTCGTGAGTGCCGGATTCCACAATGCCCTCGGAGCCAAGCACCAGGATGCGGTCGTAGTTCTTGATGGTGGTCAGGCGGTGGGCAATGGTCAGGGTGGTGCGGCCATGGGCCAGCTTTTCCAGGCTCTGCCCCACAAGGATCTCGCTCTCGTTGTCCAGTGCACTGGTGGCCTCGTCCAGGATCAGGATGGGCGGGTTCTTCAGGAACACCCGGGCAATGGCGATGCGCTGCTTCTGGCCGCCCGAGAGCTTGACACCGCGCTCGCCGACATAGGTGTCGAAGCCGTCCTTCAGGGCCATGATAAAGCGCTCGGCACCGGCCAGACGGGCGGCTTCGATGATCTCCTCCCGGGTGGCATCGGGCTTGCCGTAGGCGATGTTATCCGCCACAGAGCCGCTGAACAGGTACACGTCCTGCTGGACGATGCCGATGTCCTCGCGCAGGCTCTTGAGGGTGACCTGCTGGATGTCCTGCCCGTCGATGTAGATGTGGCCGCTGGTCACATCGTAGAAGCGGGGGATGAGGTTGCACAGAGTGGTCTTGCCGCCGCCGGAGGGTCCGACCAGAGCCAGCCGCTCGCCTGCCTTGATGTCCAGACTGACATGGTGGAGCACCTTGTTGTGGTCGTCCGGGTACTCAAAGCTGACATCGTCAAAGCGGATGGCACCGGGGCCGGGCTGCAGGGGCCGGGCATCGGGGGCATCGTGGATGGGCACGGGGGTGTCCATGATCTCGGCAAAGCGCTCAATGCCGGTCATGCCGCGCTGGAACTGCTCGGCGAACTCGACGATGCGGCGGATGGTAGCGATCAGGGTGGTGACATAGAGCATATAAGCCACCAGGTCACCGGCGGTGATCTTACCGTTGACCAGCGACAGGCCGCCCGCCAGAATGACCACCAGATACATCAGGCCGTCGAACAGGCGGGTGGAGGTGTTGAAAGCCGCCATGGCGTAGTAGCCCAGCGTCTTGATGTGCTCAAAGTCCTTGTTGCCCTGCTCGAACTTGGCGCGCTCCTGCTCCTCGGCGGCAAAGGCTTTTACCACGCCCTGACCCAGCAGGCTGTCCTCAATGGTAGCGTTCAGCTCACCGATCTGGATGCGCTGCTGGCGGAACCGGGCACGCAGGCGCTGGTTCAGCTTGACGGACACGATGCCCATCAGGGGCACGCAGGCGAACACCGCCAGCGTCAGGGGCACGCTGGCCTGACACAGGATGAGGAAGGAGGCTATAATTTTGATGCCCGCGATGAAAAATTCCTCGGGGCAGTGGTGGGCGAACTCGGTCACATCGAACAGGTCGTTGGTGATGCGGCCCATGATGGTGCCGACCTTGGTGTTGTTGTAATAGGTGTGGTCGAGCAGCAGCAGGTGGTCAAAGGCATCCCGGCGCATGTCGGTCTCGATGTGCACGCCCATGATGTGGCCGATGCCGGACATGAAATACTGGGCCGCGCCGTCGATGATGCGGAGCACAAAGTAGATGCCCGCCAGCTTGAGCACGATGCCGGTGGTCAGGGTGATGCCCACGCCCATGGCCGAGTTGGTGATGGTGCTCATGATCTTGGGCAGGAAGATGTCACACAGGGTGGTCAGCGCGGCACAGAACAGGTCGAGAAAGAGCACTGCCTTGTGCTTTGCCAGATAGGGTAAAAAGCGGCGGATGAGCGCGCCGCTGCTGTTGTGATGCGCACCGGGGTCTTTGATGTTTTGTTTTGCCATGGTTCCTCCTTGATTTGAACCTCTCAGTCTGCGCGTCAGCGGTGACGGAGAGGTTTATTTTTTGCTGTAATCCCGTTCGCCGTAGATCGCAGTGCCAATGCGCACCAGCGTTGCGCCTTCGCGGATGGCGTTCTCATAATCGCCGCTCATGCCCATGGAGAGGGTCTGCATCTCCACGTTGGAATAGCCGCGCTCCCCGGCCTTTACGAACAGGTCATGGACGGCGGCGAGATACCGGCGGTTCTGTGCATCGTCATCATTGACCGGGGGAATGGCCATCAGGCCCTTGACCCGGATGTGCTCCTGTGCGGCAGCGGCATCCAGCAGGGGCCAGAGCGCTTCCGGCGAAACGCCGCTCTTGCTCTCCTCCCCGCCGATGTTCACCTCCAGCAGGACGTTCTGCACGATGCCTGCTTTGGCGGCTTCCTTCTCGATGGCGGTCAGCAGGTGTTCACTGCCCACGCTCTGGATCAGGCTGGCCCGGCCCAGGACTTTTTTGATCTTGTTGGTCTGCAGGTGCCCGATGAAATGGCTGGGCTTGCCGCAGTAAGCGCCTGCGTCAAAGTTTGCGCAGAGCTCCTGCACATGATTTTCGCCAAACACGTCAATGGGCAGGGCGGCACTTGCGGCCACAGTTTCAGCGGTGCGGGTCTTGCAGGCGGCGCACAGCTGGACCTCGGCAGGGTCGCGGCCTGCCTCCCGGGCAGCAGCGGCCATCTTTTCACGGATGGCCAGCACGGCCTCCCGCATCTCTTCCGGTGTTTTTTCTGCCATAAGGCATCAGTCCTCCTCGGTATATTTTGCGCGCTCTCCGCCGATGAGCTTCGGACGGGTGCGGGCGCAGAGAATGTTTGCTTCACCGATCCGGTTTAGGCTCAGCCGCACCGGCACGGCCACCCGGCGCAGGTGCATCCCGATCAGGGTGCCGCCGATGTCGATACCGGCGTGGGCGCGGATCTCCTCCACGGCAATGGGGTCTTTGAACTGCTTCCAGCAGGTGGTAGCCCAGCTGCCGCCCGCATGGGGCCGGGGCACGACACACACTTCCTCCCAGCCGTATTGTTCGGCGGCTTCCCGCTCCATGATAATGGCCCGGTTCAGGTGCTCACAGCACTGTGCCGCCAGCCAGATGCCGCGCTGGGCCAGCACCGGCGCAATGCCTGCGTAGACGGCCTGTGCGGCCTCCAGACTGCTGTCCTTGCCGATGTGCCCGCCCACGATCTCGCTGGACGAGCAGCCCACCACGAACACGTCGCCTTTTTTCAGCTTTGCCTGTTCCAGCAGCTCTTCCACTGCCTGCCGGGCTTCCGCCTGGATCTGCTGTTTGAATGCGTCTGTCATATCAATTACCTCGTATCGATCGGTTGCCGCGCTGACCCGATGTTCTGTGTTCGATTGGGCCCAAGCGTTTACAACAATTTTTCCGGGATGCCCAGGGCTCCCCTGCCAAGGGAGCTGGCACGCGAAGCGTGATGGAGCGGTTCAGACCCGTGCAGAATAAAGCGCTTTTTCTCCCGCGATGCCAAAATACACCCGGTTCTCCACCGGGCAGAGGGCAGAGCTGCTGCCCTGAGGCTTGCCGGAAAAGCTCCACAGCCAGCTTCCGTTGGCGGTGGAAACGGCCTCGGCGCGGATGCCGTCGGCGGGCAGGGAGAACAGGTTCTCCTGCATCGATTCGCTCAGCCGCAGGGCCACACCGCGCAGGAAGGTGCTGCCTGCATGGCGTTCCAGCCAGCTGGAGCTGGCCCAGCGGTAGCTGATGTAGAGGGTGCTGTCCTCATCCAGCGCCAGCGCGCCGGGATAGCCCGGCAGCCCGCTGAAGCTGCTCTGACAGCCCTTGCCCCCTGCAGTCAGGCTGCGGGCAGAGGCCGCAGCGCTCCAGATGCAGCGGCTGCCGAGGTCGGAGATGTAGAGGGTCTGGGTGCGCTCGTCCAGCGCAAGGCCGGACGCTCCGGCAATGCCGCCCACCACCTGCTCCACGGTGCGGGCAGCGGGATCATAAACGTATACCGCACCTGTTCCGGTGTGGGCCAGCAGCTCGGTGCGCAGGGCGCTTTCCAGCCCATGTTCCGCGCTCTCCTGCCCGACCACGGCAAAGTAGACCTTGCCGTCCGCACCGACTTCCACGGCAGAAAGGGCTCCCAGCGGGGCCCCGTCGATCTGCGTGACCACCTGCTCCACCGAAGCGCCCCAGCTGTCGTGCCGGGCGCGGCAGAGGGTGCCCCCGGCAGGGGTGAGGACTGTGAGCCACAGGTCTCCCGCAGCATCGAACGCAAAGCCGGTCAGCTCGCCCTCTACGCTCAGGATGACCGCAGCGTTGCCGCCGTCGGTGCGCACCAGATCGCTGGTGCGTTTCTTCAGGGAGGAGCCGTTCCACGCCGCCGCATAGACAAGGCCATCCCGGGTGCGGATGCAGTCCACACCCTGATACCCGCCCAGATCCCAGATCTCCCTGCGGTCGGTGGAAAGCACTGCCTGTGCCGCGCCGGAGGCCTGCCGGTGATCCGAGGCGGTGTAGGTTTTGGGCGGGGCCTCAATGGGCCGGAGCACCAGCGCCCAGACCAGCGCAGCAACCGCGGCCAGCGTAAACACGATGCTCAATTTCTGGAACCTCTGGAGCACTTCCTCCCGCTCGGCGGCACGCTGGGCCTCCTGCACGGCCCGGCGGCGGGCAGCGGCGGCGCTGGCCCGGTTGGCGCGGCGAAGCCAGCGGTCTACCCACAGGGCCGCACTGGGCCCGATGGTCAGTGACGCGATGAGCAGGATGAGAAGCAGTTCAACGAATCCGATGCGCATAGGCAGATTTCCTTTGTTCTGATGGTTGTTTTTATCAAATCAGTATAGCACACTTTATAGCAGAGAAGCAAGCCGGCGGCAGGCTCCTGCTGTTTCTTGCGGGGCTTTTGTGGTATACTAAGAAAAATGGGGCGGCGGTTTTCCAAACCATTCACTTAAACTTCACAAAATTTTCCAATAATTATATTATGATACCCCTAGAAACTGGAGCTATTTTGATAACGAGGAGGAAACCTCAGATGGCAAAGATACTGATCGTTGATGATGAACCCCGCATCCGGGAACTGATCCGGGAGCATTTACAATATGCAGGCTATGTCTGCGAGGAAGCGGGCGACGGCTCTGCCGCCCTTTCGCTGCTGAGCGGCGGCGGTTTTGATCTGGTGATCCTGGATGTGATGATGCCCTTTATGGACGGCATGACCTGCCTGCGCGAGATGCGCGCCCGCCACATCAACACGCCGGTGATCATCCTGACCGCGCGCGGCGAGGAATATGACAAGCTGGCCGGTCTGGAAGGCGGCGCGGATGACTATGTGGTCAAGCCCTTCTCCCCGCGGGAGCTGGTGGCCCGTGTCAAGGCGGTGCTCAACCGCACCATGCCCCGCTCCGAGGCATCGGACGGCACCATGACCTTTGGCGAACTGACCATCGACACGGCCAGCCACACCGTGCGGGTGGCGGGCGAGGATGTGAGCCTGACCCCCAAGGAGTTTGACCTGCTGGTGTTCCTGGCCTCCAACAAGGGCATTGCCCTGAGCCGAGAGAAGATCCTGCAGAAGGTGTGGAACTACGACTATTTTGGCGAGGACCGCACCGTGGATACCCATGTCAAGATGCTGCGCGGCCATCTGGGCAAATGCCGGGGCTATATTGCCACCGTGTGGGGCATCGGCTATAAGTTCGACCCGGATGCAGCGCGTTAAACAGGAGGTTTGCGGTTGATGCGGCAACCCGAAAAAAAGCGGCGTACCGTGGGCATCCGCGGGCAGCTGATGTGGTTCCTCTGCTTCATCTGCCTGCTGCTGCTGGTGCTGTTCTGGTTTTTGTGCACCCAGCTGCTGGAGCCCCTGTACACCACCCATATCCAGAAGCAGCTGACCGAACAGGCGGATGCCATCGTGCAGAAGCTGGACGATGCCATTGCCGACGGCCAGACCCTCTCTTATTGGGGGTTCGGCAGTCAGCTCTATGTCAACAGCCAGTTCTTCAACCAGCTCAGCAGCGAGATCTACGAAAACGGCGGCATGAGCAGCTTCTGCGTGGATATCTCCGATGTCACGCTGCGGCAGATCTTCAAGGTGGAGAACCTCTCTTACTGCAACCTGCACCGCACCCGGCCCACCGATGAAAACAGCGAGCTGCCCTCTTACAGCACCGCCCGCGCCATGCGCCAGCTCTGCCGCGAGACCGGCAGCTGCGTGCGGAAGATCAACCCGCCCACGCCCTCGGGCACGGTGGAGCTGATGGTGGGCAGAACGACCTCCGACGGCAGCTATACCGTGCTGGTGACCACCAGTCTGATGCATGTCTCGGAGGCTGGCGAGGTGATGAGCACGGTGCTGCCGCTGGCGGCGGCGCTGATCTTTGCCTTTTCCATGAGCGCGGCGTGGCTGTTCAGCGAGTGGTTCACCAAGCCCCTGCGCCAGCTTTCGGGCGCGGCCCGGCAGGTGGCACAGGGCGACTATGCCGTTCAGGTGGAGACCAACCGCCGGGACGAACTGGGCGACCTGGCGCAGGAGTTCAACCACATGGCCAAGGAAGTCCAGCACGCGGCTCAGATGCAGCGCGACCTGCTGGCAAATGTCTCCCACGACCTGCGCACCCCGCTGACCCTCATCAAGGGCTATGCGGAGACGGTGCGGGACATCACCGGCGACGACAAGGCCCACCGGGATGAGCAGATGAACATCATCGTGGATGAGGCCGACCGGCTGACGGCGCTGGTCTCCAGCGTCATGGAGCTGAGCAAGGTGACCAGCGGCGCGGAAAAGTGCGAGAAGGTCCACTTTGATATGGGCCAGCTCTGCGATGAGGTCAGTGAGCGCTATGACGCGGTCTGTGCCCAAAATGGCTGGCAGCTCAAGCTGGAACTGCCGGAGGAAGAGCTGCCTGTCTATGCCGACCCCAACATGATGCAGCGCGCCCTCCACAACCTGCTGGGCAACGCCATGCACCACATCGGCGGGGACGGCATCTTCCTCCTGCGGGCCGCTAAGGTGCCCGAGGGAGTCCGGGTGGAGATCGAGGACCACGGCCCCGGCATCTGTGCCGAGGATCTGCCCTATATCTTTGACCGGTATTACCGCTCCCGCTCCGATGCGGGCAAGCAGGGCACCGGCCTGGGACTTTCCATCACCAAGGCCATCTTCCAGCAGCACGGCTTCCGCTTCGGCGTGCAGAGTACGCTGGGCAAAGGCACGACCTTCTGGTTCATTGCAACGGATACAAAGTAAAGCGACCCTCTCCGTCATTGTCTCAGAATGACGGAGAGGGTCGCTCTTTTTAAGCATCTGCTTTCCGGTAAATGCCCAGACTGTTGTCCGGTTCCGGCATCTTCACGCGGGAGGCGCGGTCGTTCACCTTGACCAGCATCCAGCCCATCAGGGCCAGCACCACCACGATAATGAGCCATTTTACGGCGTTGGGGAGTTTTTTCATATTCGTATTCCTTTGTTTTTGATCTCAGGGGCGGCAGAGCTTCCGCGCCCGGGCCAGCAAGGCGGCGGCATCGGCGGCAGAGGGCGCTGCGACCCAGTCCGGGCGCTGGCGTGCCCCCGGGCCGCTGCTTCCGGCCTCGGTAAAGCGGGCAAGGCAGGTGTCCGTGCGGTCATTCCAGCCGGAAAAGCCCTCCGGTGCAATATGGGCCCCAAGGCGGCAGTCCAGCACGGCAGTCTTGCCGGTGGGCCGCCAGGGCCTGCCCAGATAGACCGTTCCGGCGGAGCAGTCGGAGACGAAATCGCAGTCCCAGAACACGAACCCCAGCCCGTTGGCACTGCCCGAAGGGGCGGTGATGTAGCTGTGGGGAAGGTGGTTGTCTACCGTGCGCAGGATGCACTGCTCAAACAGGGCATCGGCCCCGCCAAAGATGAAGTCGATGTCCCCCGCGATCTCGCAGCTCTGGTAATACTGCGCCGAGGGGCGGCGGGGCGCAAACTTGCGGGGGCCCAGAAAACCGTCCTTCTCCCGTTCAGCCTCGGGCAGGGGCGCGCAGAAGAGCGTGTCCTGGTTGCCCAACAGCCTTACCCGGCGGAACACGGCCCTTTCGGCATCCACATAGGCGGCAATGGCCTGCCCCACGGCACTGCCCGGACCGGCATCGTTGGCAATGGTCAGATCCTCTACCGTTACGCTGCCGCCGCTGAAAAAAGCGGTGTAGCTGCGGAAGGTGTGGGTGGGCCGCCCATCCGGGTGGGGCAGCTTGCCGCCGTCCCCAAAGATCAGGGTGGTGGCATCGGCTCCCGCGCCCCGCAGGGTGAGCGCCCGCTTTTCACAGACCAGCTTTTCCCGGTAGATGCCGGGGCCGATGCAGATCTCTGCTTCCAGCTCGTAGGGCACCGCCAGCACGGCCTCCGAGATGCTGGCAAAATCGCCGCTGCCATCCTGGGAAACGGTGAGTTTTAACATGGGCAGTCCTCCCTTGTAAAAGATAAGGCTATTATATGCCCCTTTTGTGAAATTTTCAATGTCCGCAGGGCTCTAACCGGAGCACGGCGGCGGTGATATCATCGGGTCGGCCGGTCTGTTCGGCGCGGGCGCGGGCGGTCTCCACAAGGATCCGGGCCACCTTCTCGGGCGGGTCGCCTGCGGCGGCGGAGAGTTCCAGCTGCTTGGCCACCCAGCCGGGGCCATCCACCAGCAGACCGTCCGAGACCAGTACGGCATAGTCCCCGGCGGCGAGATGCACCACCCGGCTCTGGCCGTTCACACCGCCCAGAATGCCGATGGGCAGGCTGATATCGCCCACCGGACGGGCGCGGCCCCCGTGCACCAGAAAGCCCGGGGCGGCCCCGGCCTTGAAGATCCGTGCCGTGCCGGTATAAAGGTCCACGCTGATCAGGTCGAGGGTGGCCCCGCTCTCTTCATCGCTTTTCAGGGCCAGCGCCACATTGACCAGCCGCGCCGCCAGCTCAGCGGTGAAACCGGCTTTCAGCAGGCGGGCAGTGAGCTCGGCGGCAAGGCTGCCGTCCACGGCGGCCGGGCGGCCTGTACCCATGCCGTCACACAGGATCATCTGGGCAGCGGCCGGGCTGCAGAACTGCTGGACCGCATCCCCGGAGACAGTGCCCTTTGCCGCCGTGCCCGCAGTTCCGAACACGGCCCGGAGGGCGGGCTTTTCGCAGAAGAGCAGGGTGGTCATCCCTTTGCAGGAGAGTACCTGCGGCGGGTCGAAGTCCCGGCGGCAGATGCGCCCGGTCTCCTGCGCCAGCGCGGCAAGCTCGGGGGAAGAGAAGCGGGTGCGGGGCAGGGTGACCGCCGCCCGTGCCCGGCCCAGGTCGTCCAGTGTGACAGCACATTCCAGCGGCGGCGTGCCCAGGCTGGCAAAAAACGCCGCCACCCGCCCGGATTTGTAGGGCTCCGGGTTTCCGGGGCGGCCCAGCTGTTCACTGAGCACGCTCAGGGCATCGGCCATGGCGCTGTATTGCTCGGTCAGGGCGGTGCGCATGGCCTCGGCGTGGACATGGGCTTCCTTCCGGCTCCGGTAGAGCGCAAAGGAGCGGTTTGCCGCCGCGCAGAGCGCCGCCGGGTGGATGCATCTGGACAGCTGGCCGGGCAGGTCGCTGGCCTGCAGGTGTCCCTGCTGTTCCAGAATGGGCCGCAGGGCGTTCATCCCCTCCAGCGTGGCGGTGTATTCCTGCTTCCAGCAGGTCTCCCGCCGCCCGCAGTTGAAGCACAGGCTGTCGTGGGTGTTGTCGATGACCCAGCGGAAG
>OILX01000181.1_pt1 | contig 16418 bp, 5 predicted proteins | sample 1584721 | NCBI WGS metagenome assembly OILX01 (sample SAMN02674605, study PRJEB24791) | human gut metagenome, SKBSTL067 | isolation source: stool | host: Homo sapiens | place: USA
GTCGGATTAGGCGTTAAAAACGCACCTCCGATTTCCATTTTGGTGGATCCCGTCGGAGCCTACTACGATGCGTCTTCGGCAAGCTGCATTGAGGCGGACTGTGTTCATTACGAAGAATGGTTGACGCCGGAACTCGCAACCCGAGCTCAATCAGCCATTGAGCGCATCGTGTCGTCGGATTTTTCCAAGTACAACTGCACTCCCTTGTGTCCGAGTGATTGGCCGGGACCGGACAACGGCGCCGTCAAGGGACCGTATGTTCTCTGCATCGACCAAACCCAAGGAGATGCCAGCGTCCGACTCGGAGCGGCTGATGCCGAAAGCTTCAAACGGATGCTCGAAGATGCGGTCAACGACAATCCTCAGGCAACCGTCCTGATCAAAACCCATCCGGACGTATTGGCAGGAGCCAAAAAGGGTTACCTCACGCAAGCGCTCGAGGCCATCGACTGGACCGGAAGAAGAAAACCCGTTGTCCTTACGGAAGCTTTTGCCCCCATCGGTCTCATCAAACATTGCCAAGCCGTCTACGTCGTCACCAGTCAAACGGGCTTTGAATCACTGATGGCCGGATGCAAGACTGTGGTCTACGGCGTGCCTTTTTATGCAGGCTGGGGGCTGACGATTGACCGCGGGCAGGTGCCGTCGCGTCGCCGCAAGGGCGTGCCTTTGACGGCTCTTTTTGCGGCGGCGTATCTTCGTGCTGCACGTTATGTCAGCCCGGTCTCCGGAAAACCGATCACGCTGGAAGAGGCGTTGGATTTTCTGGAAGATGCTCGTCACTGTGAAATCCAAAACACCCCGGGATTTGTGGTCACCGGTATTCGCCGTTGGAAACAGCCTCATCTCAAGGCGTTTCTCGGCGCCCCCAATCGAGGCAATCGCCTCACGTTCGTGTGGGATTTTGAACCCGCACTGAAACTTGCCAAAGAACAAAATCTGCCGTTGGTTTCGTGGGCGGCTAAAACCACCGACGATATGGTCGATCAAGTCAAACAAGCCGGTGTCAATCTTCTTTTTGTCGAAGACGGCTTTATTCGTTCCGTCGGCTTGGGCTCGGATTACGAAATGCCCTATTCGCTCGTTTTCGACGACTGCGGCATCTATTACGACCCGCATCGCCCCAGCAAAATCGAGCATATTCTGAACGAAATGGGGAGGCACCCCGAACACTATCGTCGAGCCGTTGAGCGCGCTCAAGGCCTGATTCAAACCGTCGTACGTCACGGCATCACAAAATACAACGTCGGAAGCGTCAACGTGACTATGCCTGACGTTCCCCGCGACAGACGCGTGCTTCTCGTCACAGGGCAAGTGGACGGCGACGCCAGCGTACGTCGGGGCGGCGGAGACATCCAAAGCAACGCTGCACTGCTGACCACCGTGCGCAACAACAATCCCGACGCCTACATCCTGTATTTGGAGCACCCGGATGTGGCAAGCGGCAACCGTCCGGGCAAGATTGCTCCGGAAATGCTTCGAACTCTAGCCGATCAAACACTGCACGGCATTCGTGTGCTTGATCTGCTGCCGATTTGTGACGAATTGCATGTGCTCACGAGTCTCTCGGGATTCGAGGCACTGCTGCGCGGCGTGCCCGTCTCCACTTACGGCCGCCCGTTTTACGCGGGCTGGGGACTCACAAACGACGCACTCACCTTCCCGACACGCACGGCTAGGCTCTCGCTCGAGCAACTTGTCGCAGCAACCTTGATTCTCTATCCGCGCTATTACGATTGGGATACGGGGCTCTTTTGCCGCTGTGAAGACGTCTGCGAGCGGATGATCGAAAAACGCAGTCCCACCATCCCTTTATGGGTTCGAACCATACGCATGTTGCGAGATATCGCGAAGCGTTTTGGAATCTATATCTACTAGCGACTCCGCGATATTCTTTTATCACCTTAGTCTTTCAGTGCTGCTTGCTTGAGCTCGTCAGAGAGCTCCACACCGTGCTGTCGACTGATGGCGCTGAGCATGGCCTCATCTTGATCGGCCTCGTCGGTCAAACTTACGGCCAATCGGTCGGCAACGGTGCGGATATTGGCACCGGCAAAACCGGCAGCGGAGCTCATACGAACACCGGTACGTTCCTCGAGCGCACAAGCCAGTTCCAGAACCGTCAGAGAATCCATGCCGATGTCCGACAACGGCTGCGTCAACGACAGTTCTTCCTGAGCCATACCCATGATGCGTGCCGTTTCTTCCTGCACGATCTTGGTCAGAATCGCGGTGACTTCGTCGTGCGACTTACCGACCAATGTCGCTTTGAGATTCTTGGCATCAGCTTCCACGGCAGCTTTTTCTCGCACTGCATTGAAGCGCGGCGACTGCATGACCGGCAACGACTGTACGCGCCGCCAATCAATGGCCATGAAGTGAGCACTCGATACGTCTCGGTCTGCCGCCAATGCCGACATGGCGTCGACCACTTCCCGACTTGTCAAACACGGCGTGCCGATCGTTGCTTCCAGTGCTGCCTTGACCTTGGGGCTGTTCTTGAGCATCCCGACGTCACCCACCGGCCCCCAGCCGATCACCGTGACTTTGCCCTCGGGCAACTCGTCGATCAAACCTTCGTAGGCCATGTTGGCAGCGACATAGTTGGCCTGCCCGAGGTTCCCCAGCAAAGTCGTTGCCGACGAGAAGAGCACGAAACATGTGAGTTGATTGACGAGCCGATTGTCCTTAACGAACTTCAGAAGCGACAGAGCGCCGCGAACCTTCGGATCCCACGTTGCCTGCATACGAGCCGGCGTCAGATCCATGACCATTGCGTCATCAATGAGGCCGGCCGCATGAATGATGCCGGTTACAGGCGGCAAGCCACGAACAGCTGCCGTGAGCTGTTGAGCAAAGTCGTCGGCTGCGGTATCCAGCTGAGGCGTCGTCACCGTGACACCCTGCTTCATCAATCCGTCAACAATCTGCTTTTGCTCGTCGGTCGTCACCCCACGGCGGCTGATGAGAACCAACGACTTGACACCCAACGAAGCAAGTTTTTGCGCGGCAGCTGCCCCCAGGCCTCCAAGGCCACCCGTGATCACGTACGTGCCGTTCGGATCAACCTGCATTTCCGAGGGCCGAGACTCCGTCACATCGCTTGTCGTATCGTCCATTGTGACCACGATCTTGCCCACATGCGAGGCACTTTGCATCAGCGCAAAAGCGCGCGCAGCTTCACGTCGTCCGAACACAGTCACGGGAAGCGCTGTTAGAGAACCTTCTTCAAAGGCATGCATCACATCGGCAAACACCCGCTCGCCCACACGCGGTTTTTGTGTGAGCAACTGGTCAACGTCAATGCCGTAGTAACTCAAATTACGACCAAACGGGCGCAGGAATACCGGATTATCGGCATAGAAATCGCGTTTGCCGAGTTCCAGGAAACGACCGAAGGGACTCAACAGGGAAAGCGACTGTTCGGCAGCGTTGCCCGCAAGCGAATTGAGCACCAGATCAACGCCGACCCCCTTGGTGTCACGACGAACCGCGTCAACAAAGGCAAGCGAACGGCTGTCATAAACATGTTCAACACCCAGGGCTCTCACAAGATCACGCTTGGCTTGCGTCCCGGCTGTAGCGTAGATCGTCAAGCCCAAAAGTTGTGCAATTTGGATGGCTGCCAATCCGACGCCACCGGCCGCACCATGAATCAGAATGGATTCACCCTTTTGCGCACGTCCCATTTCAACGATGGCATACCACGCGGTAAAGAAAGCCACCGGAACGCCTGCCGCTTCTTCAAACGAAAGGGCTTCTGGTTTTCTCGCAACGGCATCTTCCCGGGTCACGATTTCGCTTGCAAAGCAAGCCGGTGCAAAGGCAAGCACGGCGTCGCCCTGCTTGAATTTGGTAACACTCGAACCGACTTCGGTGACAATGCCGGCGGCTTCCAAGCCCATCGTCGGACCGGAGAAACCGTTTTCCAGCGCTTCTTCAGGCAGAAGTCCCATCGCCCACATCACGTCGCGGAAGTTAAGTGCCGTGGCTCGAACCGACACACGAACTTCGTCATCGGCCAAGGGTTTGGCAGGCACGCGCTTCCAGTACAAGCGGTCCAATTTTCCCGGTACGTCAAAGGCAAGTTCGATCGGATTTTCCGGATTTGCACCGACATGACGATGTACACGAACTTCCGGGACAAATTTTTGACCGTTTTGGACTTCAATTTCGGTTTCGTGGGCCACAAAGGGCATGTTGATGCCGCCGACCGCCTCTCCGGCCACCCAGCTTAGGAAGGCAAACAACGTTTCATCGGACTCATCACAAAGCCCCGCCCAACGCAGATCCAATTGCGGCTGTTCGTTTTCCACAACACGCTTGAACCCAAGAAGTGCACGACTGGAAATGCTGTTGCCGAAACCAACCATTGTCCACGGGTTGGTGACGCCCTTCCTGACAAAAGCCTGCACAAGCGAAAGTGTTGCCACAGGTGCACATTCGTTTTGAGCCCGGCAATCAACGAGACTCACCACTGGCACATGCGGGTACTGCAAAGCGTAGGTGTCGACTGTTTCCGACACCAGCAAGATGCCGTCCGGAACCTTTGCCGAAGAGTCAATCGGAGCAAACAACACTTCGAGCGAATCAGAGGTAAAGGCCGCAAAACGCTGTGCCAGTTCAATACTGCTGTTATCGTTCAGATCCACTGCCACCAAAAGCGTCTGCTTTCCTTCGGCTGAGCTTTCCGCCAAGGGCACCGCTTTTTCGTTTTGTGCGATGGCAATGTAGTAGGGCTCACAAACGACACGATCCGACAGCGTCGACAGATGCTCCGTCAGATTGCGCAAGTGCGCGTCCGCATAAATCGTGCCCCAAGAATCCTTATCAATCAGACGAGAAACCGGACGCTCCCGCGCATCCTCTCCCCACCATTGTGCGTCCAAGCCTTCAAGGAAATTCGAAATGGCATTGGGAGCCTCTTCCAGAGAGAGCAAAAAGCCGTTGGGTATCAAGGTGGAAGCCAACTTTTGCACCAGAAGCGACGCCGCCTTGTCGCGACCGCAGCCTTCGGGCACAACCACAACGGCAAACTGATGCAAAGGCGCCTGAATGATGTCAAGCACTTCGACGTGGTAACGAGCCTCAAAAAGCGCCTTGGCTCGCGCAAGCTTGCTACCGTCGGCAACGACCGTCCAATGCACGCGATCACTTGTCGCTGCAATGATGCTCTCGGCACGCTCAAAGTTGTCGGCACGAATCAAGCCCTTGATCTGCAACGTCATCGGCGCGTACGCCTCAATACGATCCACAAGCGTTTGCAGCGCACCAATCAGCTCTTTTTGCGCCAAAAGAACCGTCGGCGTTGCTGCTCCTAAATCGTTGAGCATGGCGGGCAGTTCGCCACGAACCTTCTCAAGCGTTGTGTCGTCCGACAAAAGCGCGGCCAAGTTTTTGCCCACGCGTTGCATACGCATCCAAAGCGACCAGTAGGCCGGATACGTTGCCATCAGCGTCTGAAACAGGATGTCTGCGGTGTAATCGGGCGACTCAACAGCGTTGTAGAGCGTCTCCCCGGTTTCGGTTTGCGTCAGTGCATAGCCGCTCTGGGCCATCACTTGCGCAAGCCAACGCGCTGCCGCTTCGTTGACCGTAAAGCCGCTGCCGCTAAAAAGAAGTTCCGCGGGCTGCCATTCACCCTTACGACCAACAGCTTGATAAGCATAGGCACCGATAAGGACCGTCGCCAATTGCGAAGCATCCTGCCAATCCCAACCACGAAGAGTACTATCTCCCTGAGGAGCCGTCACCACGGGCAACTCTTCAAATCGAGGCAACGTCAAGCAGGGAGCCGCCCACACTTCTGTGTAGGCAGCCGGCTGCAGTCGTGCCGCTTTGGGAGCACGGCGCAACCGGAGATCTTGCAGTAGACCCACGCACTGACCGTTTTCATCGAAAAGCTCGATATCCACCGTGAGCGTCATCGCGGAAACACGTTTGATAACGGCCTTCGACCATGCCGGGATCTTGTCGGCAAGCATCAGCACGCGACCGAAGAAAACTGGCAGATAGGCGTGCGTAAGCTGAGCATTCTCGGGCTTGTCCGAAAGCAAACTGCCCACAGCTGCAAACACGCTTTGCATCGCGGCATCAACCAGCGGCGGCACAGTGCTCAATTTGGCTTCGATTCCCAACGCTGCGTTGGCGTAAAGCGGACTTGGGCACGACAAGCGAGCCAGAACAAAGCAATCTGCCCCGGAGCGCTGCTTCGTCTTATCAAACCAAAGCTCGGCCACCGACAGGAAAGCGTCGGCATAGTTAAGTCCTGCCGACTGCAAGTGCTGATAGAAAGCATCTGCATTGACTTTGACGCTGTCGTTATACGTGATCGCCAAATCAAGCTTATAAGCGTCCAGTCCGATTGTGTCGGCCGCACGCACACGGGAGCGCACCAAAAGGCCGAAAGGCTCATTAGCGCCCTCGCGATGCGATTCAATCGTGAGCACGCCGTCGTCGGTGACGCTCGTGCGCATCGTGTGCGATTCCTTCCCGGCAAGCGGCAGACCGCGAAGAATCGAAAAATTAACCAGTTCGGCAACTTCTTTCTTGCCCTTGGCCTGTGCTTCGCTCAGCACATCCTTCAACGCTGACTGACCGGCGCTCACCGCCGCTTCAAGGAAACCGGCGGCAGGGAAAAGAACAGTATCGTCAATGCGATGACCGGCAAGCCAATCCAAACGAACCGTATCGACGCGGTTCACCCACGTGTTCCGGCCCTTTGCAACCGGATACCCCAGCAGAGTCGGTACTTGTTGCGGAGCAAAGAGCTCAGCCGTCTCAGACGTGGGTTTGTTCCATGCAAGCGTTCGATTCCATGGGTAATGAGGCAAATTTCGTTCACGAGGCACCACCGGCCAGGAAGGACGCATGAGAACGCCTCCCGCCACGGCCTTGAACATCTGACTCATCAAATGATCGGCGGATTCGTCGCCACGGCGCTCCAGCGCGCAAATCTGCACGTCAATGCTTTGTGCGCGAGTCGTATTGCGCAAATATCCTACGAGAATCGCGTGCGGTCCAACTTCCACGAAACGACGTACGCCGTCACGCAACATAGCCTTGACGGCCGATTCGAACATCACCGCATTGCGAACGTTTTTCCACCAATAGGAAGCATCAAGCGGCGTATCGTCGGCTAAAGCATCTCCAGTTACCGTAGAGTAGAAGCAACGGTTCAAGTCCTCTTGCGGTTCGGAAACAATGTCAGCCAAATCATGGAGAATGTCCGCGTGGATAGTTTCCATGGCCGGACTGTGGAAGGCATAGTCCAACGCCAGCTGTTTGGCAGCACCTCCTTTGGCTTTGACGGCGGTAATGAAAGCGCTCATAGCCGTCTGAGGACCGCTCACCGTGAGACTTTCGGGCGCATTGATGCCGGCAACGGCAATCTCACCGTGAATCTTCAACAGATCGTCAAGTCCCTCTTTGAGATGAACAGCCGCCATCACCCCGGCGCCTCGTGTTTTGCCTTGTAAACGAGAGCGCTGATAAATGACCTTGACAGCATTGGCAAGCGTCAGTCGTCCGGCCGCATAAGCTGCAGCCACCTCCCCTACGCTGTGCCCGCAATAAGCTTGTGCATCGATGCCGATCGAGCGCAAACAAGCAAGCAAACCGAGCTGACAGGCAAAAAGCAAAGGCTGTGCAATTTCCGTACGATCCAGCGACCAGACAGACTTATCATCCGTGGGCGTCGTCAGAACGGAACTCAACTTAAAGCCTGCCAGCGGCTCAAAGTAGACATCAGCTTCGTCAACAGCCGTTCTGAACACGGTATTGTCACGGTAAAGAACCGTTCCCATACCGACCCACTGACTGCCGTTACCAGAAAAGACGAAGCCAGTTTTAGCCTTGTCCGCCGCCACAGTGTCGCGATCATGCACCAGGATTGCGTCAGACGGCTCTGCGCTCTTCTCCTCAGAAGCGGCTTCAAGCGCACGAATCACGCCGTCAACACTTTTTCCCTGCACCAGCACACGGTGAGTTAACAAATCGCGTTGCTGAAGAACAGCCGCAGCCAATTGGTTAAACCGAGCCAGACGAGCCTTTTCGTCACTGAAGCCGTCCAATTCCTGCGTCAAAAAATCTTTCCAACTTGCCGCCAGCTTGAGAACGGATTCCTTACTCTTGGCCGAGAGCAACAAAGGCAAGCAAGTGTCTTGCATTGCAAAAGTCGGTTGCTCCTGTGTTTGATCAGCCTCAGCGCAACCTTCAAGGACTACGTGCGCGTTGGTACCGCCAAAGCCAAAGGAGTTGATGCCCACCAACGGCAATCCATTGACTTTCGGCAACGGTTCGATTTGGGTGGCTACACGCAAACCCAAGGATTTGAAATCAATGGCGGGATTAGGCGTTTCAAAGTGCAGGTTGGGATAGATCCTGCGGTTTTGAAGCGTAAGCAGTGCCTTTGCCAGACCGGCCATGCCTGAGCCAGTTTCCAAATGCCCCAGATTGCCTTTCACAGAACCGATAACGAGCGGCTCTTGCGACGCTTCCCGATGTCCCAAAACGCGACCGATAGCCCCCGTTTCAACAGGATCTCCCACAGCCGTACCTGTGCCATGGGCTTCAACGTAAGCGATACGAGATTTATCGAGCCTTGTCTCGGCTCCTTCGTAGACGTCTTTGAGCAGTTGCGCTTGAGCTTCGCCACTGGGCAACGCAATACCGGTCGTGCGGCCGTCGGAATTGACCGCTGCGGCTCGGATCACCGCATAAATGGCATCACCGTCTTTTTGTGCTTCTTCAAGATCCTTGAGAAAGACGACAGCACCGCCTTCGCTGCGAGCATATCCGTCAGCCTTTTCGTCGAACACTCGACAAGCCCCGGTAGGAGACAACATGTGTGCTTTAGAAAAGCCCACGAAGCCCATGGGAGACAAGAGAACATTCACGCCGCCCGCAACTGCCGCTTTGGCTCGACCGGAGCGAATGCATTCGACGGCCTGACTGATCGCCACCAGACTGGAAGAACAGGCCGTATCCACCGTCATGCTGGGCCCGTGCAAATTAAAGCAGTAGCTGATGCGGTTGGAGATAATGGAAAGTTGCGTGCCCGTCATTGTGTAGGGGCCTTGCAACGCCACGTCATCGCTGTGCAGAATCGCCATATCGGCGCTGGCAGCGCCAATAAACACGGCCGTGTCGCTGTGGGCCATCTTGGATGGAGGGATACCCGCGTCTTCAAAGGCTTCCCATGTCATCTCCAAGACCATGCGCTGTTGGGGATCAAGATTATCCGCCTCTTTGGCGGACATCCCCCAAAAGCGGGCATCGAAAAGACGAACGTCACCCACAGTGCCGCAGCGCGGAGCGTAAAACGTTCCCGGCGTAGATTGTTCGCTAGAGAAATACCGTTCAACGTCAAAACGCTCAAACGGCAGCTGCCCTAATGCATCCTCTTTTCGCTCCAGCAACACCTCGAGCGCTTTGAGTGAATCAATGCCCCCGGGGAAGCGACATCCAATACCAACAACGGCCACAGCGCTCGGACGCACAACGCTCACTTTTATCTCTCTTCTCAATAACGAATAACAATAGGCTTTGCGAAAGGCAAATTTTCTCTCAGCTCTCGAATTTTGACAAATCACGTCAAAAAACGAGTAAGCCGCAACCTTTTGTTTAGGCCGTATTCCGACATTGAAACTAAAACGACATAAACAAAAGGTTTCCGAAAACAGGTGCAGTTTTGAAACAACACAATTTTCGGAAACCTAAGTCAAGAGTACCTAGAAACAAGGAGGTCAAAGTCTTCTTATGGCACTCCTGAAACTAACCGCAAGCGATTAGAACTTGTGCGTCAGACCGCAGTTGACCTGCACCCAACGCGGATCGCTGTTGGCAACGCTGTCCTGGATGTAACCGGCACCTGCGTACAGCGTGGTGCGCTTGGACAGGTAGTATTCATAGCCGGCAGCGGCCATGAAGCGGCTGAAGTCCTTGTCGACTTCTTTCTTGGCAGCAGGGCTGTAGGCATCAGAGGAAGCATCCAAATAGCCGATGGAGGTCTTGACAGTACCACCGCCAACCGGAACATCCACGCCGGCCATCACAGACCAACCCGTGGCGTCGCCGTAACGGTAGTCATCGACCAAACCGTTACCCAGGCGAGACCAGCTGGCATCGCCTGCGTCGCTGCTACCAACAGCCTTGGCATTGTCGAACCAATGCACACCGAGGTAGCTCTTGGCATAACCGCAATCGTAGTTCACAGCAGCCGTAATCGTGATCTGGTCTTTGCCATGCCCTGACACAGGGCTATCCTTCGCGTTGTCCCAGGTCTGCTTGTTGAGAACGTCAACAGCACCATAGAGGCTCAAGCCACCGTTGTTGTACGTCACTGCCGCAGCATAGTAGCGATCCGAACCAGATTCGTTTTCAGAATCGTTGCTACCCATGCCGTACATCACCCAAACTTCTGCACCGGCAAAGTTCGGCGACTTGTAGTAGACCACGTTGTCCATACGCGTCGGACGGTAGGCCTGCATGTAGTTCTGAACACCTACATCGCCCCAACCCGTACCGAAGGACGAGAAGTAGCCTCCGATACCGGTCGAGCCAGCATCGTTAGCGAACGTGCTCAAACGGCCCATACCGAACTTACCGAAGTTACCTTCGAGGTAAAGGCTCGATTCACGATTGAAGAAGTGATCCTTGTCACTAACGGCGCCCGTGTCAGAGCTAAAGCCATTTTCAAGAACAAACCCGACCTGCAGGCCATTGCCGAGGTCTTCGACACCCTTCATACCCCAACGGGAACCGGAACGCTGGCCGGATTGCATACCGAAGCTGTCACCGCCTTGACCTTCGAGCCCTTTGTAACCATCCCAGTCGATAGAGTTATAAGCAAGGCCGGTATCCACAACACCGTACAACGTCAGAGAAGTGGCCGAAGCGCCACACATGGCGGTCATAGCCGCCAAAGCAACCAATGTCTTTTTCATGATTTGCTTCCTAGGAAAGACACCTAAAAATTAAACAAAAAACGATTGTTGTTCGAACGTAACAATCCTTCGGAACTTCAGCTCAAGAGGCAAAAACAGCTCGGCTGCCGCACTTTTGGTGAAGACCGATGCGAGCATCTTAAAGGAAAGAAAAACTTGTCTCCATACTATGGTTGAACAACATTACATAGGCATTTTCACTAAAGCCACTTAACAACACATTGATTTTATTGCAGATTTTCGTGGTCATCTTTTGTTTTGCACAGAACATAACAAATGAGATCTTCGCAAAAGATGATGTATAAAAACAACACTTTTACTGGGTATTACGTACGCTTTTCGTGAAACTATCTTGAATTTAGCCCTTTAAACACTGCTACCGGATGCATCCTCTTGACTCCTCTCCACGCGTAAGGAGTAAGTCAACATGAACATCCAAGAAGCCTGTCTAAACCGTTATCCCTCACCTCAGTCCAGAAGACGCATAGGCTACGAACTAAATCGCCTAGCGCAGCTTTTTCAAATAGCCAGCGTGAACGATATTGACTGGCCTACATTCACACGAGCAACCATCGGCGCTCTACTAGCTCGCCCAGAGCTCACCCACAGAAAAGCTGCCAGCCAAAATTTCACACTGAGTGTGATTAAAAGCCTCTGCGAAGAAGCATGTTTTCAGCGACTGATGCCCTTGGAGCAATATTTTGCAATTGAGCGAATCCCCAATTTTCGCGGCAATTCACGTCATGGCTCACCCTGTCGGTCGTCCGACGATATACGTCAGTTGCTTCAGGGGTGCATTAGCGGCGGCACTCCAAAAGACATCAGGGATGCGGCCATCATCGCTGTTGGTCTTGGCTGCGGATTACGCAGAAGCGAAATCTCAGGACTGCAATTGTCTAATATCGATCTTGACCGCCATCTTATTCAGGTGCTCGGCAAAGGCAACAAACTCCGTTATATCGGTCTTAACGCAAATGTCATCTTTTACCTAAAAAAATGGCTTGAAGCCCGAGGAGGTAGTGGATGTTCTCATTGCTTCGTCAAAGCACGTAAAGGGGCACACTTGGAACACACCCGCCCATTAAGTCCTGAAGGCTTGTGCCTGATGGTCAAGAAGCGATCTTCCGTACTGATTGGACGGACTATCTCAACGCATGACCTACGAAGAACTTTCGCATCATTGCTACTCTCCAACGGAATCGACATTAATTCACTGCGCCTCGTGATGGGGCACAGCGACATCCGAACCACACAGATCTACGATCGCCGCGACGAAATGATGCGAATTAACAATATTGCTCAGGTTCCCCTTCTCCCCTCATTGAACTTCTGATCGTTAGCGTTCATTTCCCTCTCTCCGTCTCCTTTGCTTGGAATTGACTTGCTGAAATATGCATTTCACCAAGCAAGGGATCGTGCTGGCGGCACTGGCGGTCACTCTGCCCGCAATTAGTCCGGCGTTACAGGCGGCCGACGTGTTGACGGCCGCAGTGTTCGGCAGCACCGGATCATCCTCCTACGCGAATAATTCTGGCTCCCGATCGCTCGGAACAAGTACCAACCCAACTCCCGCCAGTACGGGTATAGCAGTCAATCCTGCCAATATGCCGGCCGGTACGGTTATAGGTCCCAACGGCACGGTCATGCCTGTGGCGGGAACACCGCTGGTCATTCCAATCGACACCAACAACGTCACGGTGGCGCCACCCGCCTGGGCACAAGGTGCCTATAGCAATTCGACATCAATTGCTTTAAAGCCTTTTGCATCCAAGCTGTTTGAAGGACGATTTGCCTCCACGTTTAGTGACGCAGCAAGCGGCGACTATGTTCTGGCACCGGGCGATCGCGTCGTTATTCGTATCTGGGGAGCTCGCACCTACGATGATGTGCTGATCGTTGACCAGCAAGGCAACCTGTTCATCCCGGAAGTGGGGCCTGTACACGTTGGCGGCACGAAGAATTCGAGTCTGCTCTCTACTGTTCGGTCAGCGATTTCTCGTGTTTACACCGACAACGTACAAGCCTATGTAAGCCTGCAAAGCGCTCAACCCGTTGCTGTCTATGTGACGGGTTTTGTCAATCACCCGGGCCGGTACGCCGGTGGATCTCTCGATTCTGTATTGTCGTTTCTGGATCGTGCCGGAGGCATTGATCCGGAACGCGGCAGCTACCGCCGAATCGAAATCATCCGCAACAAGAAGGTCATTGCCGATTTAGACCTTTATCAATTTGCGTTGGCAGGGAATGTCAACACGCTTCGCCTGAAGGACGGAGACGTCATTCTTGTCAAGGAAAAGGGCATCAGTGTTTCGGCCTACGGCCTACTGCGAGAGGAAGCGGTCTACGAATTAGCACAAGGTAATGCTGCAAAAGATAAGCAAGCATCTAAAGGTGCACAACTTATCGAATTGTCGTCCCCACTGAAAAACGTCTCGCACGTGAGCGTAAGCGGTACACGTAATAAGGCTCCCTTTAACCGTTACTTCTCGCTCGATGAATTCAAGACCTTCACACTGGCTGACGGTGACATTGTTGAGTTCGTTGCCGATATGCCTGGTCAAACCATCATGGCAACTGTCACAGGAGCCATTACCGGAGCATCGCGTTACCCAATCCATAAAACAGTGAAGTTGCGTGATTTGTTACGCCGAATTGAGGTTGAACCCGAACTGGCAGCAACGGATTCCATCTATTTGCGGCGTAAGAGTGTGGCGCGAGATCAAAAGGCTGTGATTCAGGATTCCTTGCGTCGATTGGAGCAAACCGCGCTCACCGCAACTTCGTCCACTCCTGAAGAAGCGCAACTGCGCGTGGACGAGGCGCGTCTGATCCAGGACTTTGTCAAACGAGCGGGTCAACTTGAACCGGATGGCGTGATTGTCGTTTCCCGAGGAAAGGAAGTCAGCGACATCTGGCTTGAGGACGGAGACGAAATCGTGATTCCACAGAAGTCAAACGTCGTTCAGATCACTGGCGAAGTCGTGATGCCGAAATCCGTTGCCTTTGAGCAGGGGATGACGCTTGACGACTACCTGGCTGCAGCTGGGGGCGTCTCGGACCGCGCGGATGAAAAGCACATTCTCGTGGCGAAGCAGAACGGGGAAGTGGGACTTGCCGAACATCTCGGCGTGAATGCAGGTGATCGGATTTTGGTTTTGCCGAAGGTGGACACGAAGAGTCTGCTGTTGGCGAAGGACCTGATGACGATTGTTTATCAAATTGCTGTGGCTACTAAAGTAGCAGTGGATTTGTGAAATGGAAAAAGACAATTTTCTTGATCAAAAAGATTTACAAATTAAATCACTTAAAAATGAAATAGAAAATTTAAAAATTAATTATTCATTGAAATTGAGTGAAAAAGAAATACAGATACGGAATCATTTGAAATACAGATTAGGAAGCGTTATTGTTAATAAGAGTAAAACTTTACTTGGCACTGTCTTGTTACCGTTTTACCTGATAAAAGAATATAAACAATACTTAAAAGATAGAGAACAGTCGAATCTAAAAAAAATATCTAAATGGCCGGCAATTTCGATAATCATACCAGCGTATAACTGTGAAAATTTTATTACAGATTGTTTAAACAGTTTGATAAGACAAACGTTCAAAAACTTTGAAATCATTTGTGTTGATGATGGGTCAACAGATAAGACGATTGAAATATTAGAAGCATATCAAAAAAAGTATAAATTTATTTCAGTATATAAACAAAAGAACAGTTTTGCTGGCGTTGCAAGAAACAATGGATATAAGCACGCGAAAGGCAAATATATTTTGTTTCTAGATAGCGATGATTTCTTCGAACCTCGAATGCTGGAGAGAGCAATCAAAAAAATCTTAGAAACAAAATCAGAGATTGCGATTTTTAAAGCGAGAGAATACAACACCAAAACAAAACAATTTAAAAATTGCAAATTTCCACTAAGCATAGAACAATTTCCGCAAAAACCTTATTTTACATTCAAAGATTTTGGCAATAAATTATTCCAAGCGAACTCTTGTATTTCATGGAATAAATTAATTTCAAAAGAATTAATTGAAAGAACGAAAGTTAAATTTGCCGATACAAAATCTTCAACGGATGTCGTATTTATTTATACTCTTTTGACGCAAGCCAAAAGAATGTGTCTAATAAATGAAATTTTCGTTAATTATCGAGTAGGAAACGAAAATTCTTTGCAAAGAAGTAAAAGTAAGAGTTGGAATTCAGTTTGTATAGAATTTTTCCATTTAAAAAAAGAACTGATTTCAAGAGGAATTTACAATCAATTAAAACAAACTTATGTCAATAAGGCCTTGCAAGCATCCCTCTATTATCTTAATAGCTTAGATGATCGCACCGCTTTAAAAATGAAATGTGCGCTACAAAATAAATATTTTAAATTAATGGATATAAAATCTATTGATGTAAACAAAGATAAATATATATATAATAAATCGTTTAAAAACCAATTCAACGAAATTGGATCTAAAACTTATATTCCCATAGTTTACGCGGCAGATGAAAAATACAGTAAGTGCATGTTAGCCTCCATTGAAAGTATTATTTCAAATATAAAAAATAATGACGTTATTCCATTGTTTTTTGTACTAGTTTCAAGTGATTTTTCGGTCAAACTTAAAGAAATAATAATTAAACATCTTGAGTCTCGTGGTTATTATATCGAATTTATTAATATGGGACAAAGCTACGAGAATGGATATGTTCCAATCGATCATCTAACATTTCAAGCTTATTACCGATTATCAATACCAGAGTTATTTAATTTCTTTGATAAATTAATTTATCTCGACTGTGATACAATCGTAAATTGCAACATAAAAGAGTTATTTGATATTGAGTTGGGCAATAACTATTTTGCTGGAGTTCGGGCACTTGCTTTTAGCAATAAAAAACACAGTGCAAGATTAAACATTAATACTGATAATTATATTAATTCGGGAGTTCTACTAGTAAACAATAAATTACTAATCAAAGACAATGTTATAAAAAAGTTCCAAACACTCGTAGAGCAAAACTTTGAATGCCAAGATCAAGATATAATCAATATTGCTGCATTTGGTAAAATTAAATGTATACAATTTAAATATAATTTAATGACAAAATATTTGGAGCGATTTGATGGATTTATTATCAATGGGAAAATTTCTAAAGAGGAAGTTGAAAACAGTATAAACGATATAAAAATAATACATTATGCTGATAAAATTAAACCTTGGGACGACCCAAGTAGCCATTTAGCAGAATATTTTTGGAAATATGCTTATTTAACACCGTTCTACAAGGATAAAAAATGAAAGCTGTATTCCCAGTAAATGGTCTGGGCACCCGTTTCCTTCCGGCCACCAAAGCCATGCCCAAAGAGATGCTTCCGATTGTCGACAAACCATTGATTCAGTACGCAGTTGAAGAGGCTGCAGCTGCAGGTATCACTGAAATGGTTTTCGTCACGGGACGAACCAAGCGCG
>OILX01000193.1_pt1 | contig 15477 bp, 10 predicted proteins | sample 1584721 | NCBI WGS metagenome assembly OILX01 (sample SAMN02674605, study PRJEB24791) | human gut metagenome, SKBSTL067 | isolation source: stool | host: Homo sapiens | place: USA
TTCTACACCGGCCTCGACCCCTACACCCTCAAGCCTGTGTTCGTGGAAAAGACCGCCGAGGGCAAGGCCCTGCAGCGTGCCCTGCTCCAGTACTATGAGCCGCGCAACGCGGAAAAGGTCATCAAGGCGCTGAAGATGACCCACCGGGAGGACCTGATCCCCCTGCTGGTGCCCGCTGCGGGCCGCATCGCCGTCCAGCGCTCGGCCCGCAGAGCGGAGGCAGCAGACGTGACCATCCACGGGGACGGCACCTATACCGTCCGGCCCAGAGGCAAGGGCAGCAAAAACGCGAAGCCGCAGGGCAGCAGCCCGGCGGGCCGCGATCCGGCGGGCCGCGATCCGGCGGGCCGCCAGCCCAGCCCCGGTGCACGCTTTGCGCCCCACTCTGCTCCGGCGCACAAACCGAAAAGTAATCAACAGAAAGAGAACGCATCGTGGAAAACTTCAAAAAAGAAAAAGTGACCGCCCGAAAGCTCATGAGCCGGCTTGCGGCGCTGGCCCTTGCAGCGGCCCTTGTGCTGGGTCTTGTGGGCTGTGACACCTCCTCCGCCCTCCCCGGCGGCAGCGCCGACCTCATCCCGAACCCTGCCGCCTCCCAGACCGTCCCGGCCGACGGACAGGACGCCGCCTTCCAGATGCACTTCATCGATGTGGGGCAGGCCCTCAGCGTCTTGGTGGAGTGCGACGGACAGTTCATGCTCTATGACGGCGGCAATGTGGACGACGGCAGCCTGGTCGTCTCCTACTTGCAGAGTCAGGGGGTCGAGCAGCTGGAATACGTCTTCTGCTCCCACGCCCACGAGGACCATGTGGGCGGTCTGGCTGCTGCGCTGGCCTGCTTCCCGGCCTACCACGTCTACAGCCCTGTGACTGAGGCCTCCACCAAGTGCTTCAAGGACTTCGTCAAGTACACCCAGCAGCAGAACCTCCAAGTCGAGGTGCCCGCAGTGGGCACCCAGTGGGCGCTGGGCAGCGCCACCGTGACCATGCTTGGCCCGGTGGCCCAGTATGAGGAAACCAACGACACCTCCATCGTCCTGCGCATCGACTACGGCGCGACCAGCTTTCTGCTGACAGGCGATATGGAGGCCGACGCCGAGCGCGACCTTGTGGCCAGCGGCGCGAACCTCAAGGTGGACGTCTTGCAGGTGGGGCACCACGGTTCCAGCACCTCTACGAGCTATGTTTTCCTGAACGCCGTCCTGCCCGAAATGGGCATCATCTCCTGCGGGGTCAACAACAAATACGGCCACCCCCACGAGGAGACCCTGAGCATCCTGCGGGATGCTGGCGTGAACGTCTACCGCACCGACCTTCTGGGAACCATCACGGTGTCCAGCGACGGCCAGAACTACACGGTGGCCACCGAGCACTATGCCACCGACGCCGAGCTGAACCCCACCGACCCGGCGGCGTCCAGCACCGCCCAGCAGGCCTACATCGGCAACGTGAACAGCAAAAAGTTCCACCTGCCCAGCTGTGCCAACCTCCCTGCGGAGAAGAACCAGATCCTCTTCTCCAGCTACGAGGAGGCCATTGCGGCAGGGTACAGCCCGTGCTCGAGCTGCATCAAGTAAAAAGCATATCAAACAAGCAGCGCCCTGCCGGGGTAAACCGGCAGGGCGCTGCTGTTTTCTGGGATCATTTTTTCCGCTTTTTGAAATCGACCGGCAGCGTTGTCCACCGCTTCCGGAAGAGATATGCCGCATCCTTGGGCTGGCGCTGGCGGGTAAAGATGCCTTTTTTGTTGCCGTCCACCCGCAGGATGCCCTCGGTGGTCTGGAAATCGGCAAAATTCCACACCAGCTCACCCTGCACGAAATCGTAGTGGTCGAACACGGCGTGGGTCATCTCCAGATATTCATTCTGGTACTCGGCACTCCACATCACGCTGGGGAGCTTGTGTGCACCGCTCAGGTTGTCGGTGCCGTACTCAGTGAAGATGAGCGGGCGGCCATGCAGGACTTTTGCCCAGCCGTCCATCTCATGGTGGAAGGCGGCTTCGGCATCCGCCAGCCCGGCCCCGCCCAGTACATACCAGCCGTAGTAGCGGTTCAGGCTGACGAAATCGGCAAAGCGCTGGCCCTTGCTGGTGTCGGGCAGGCTGGTCATCAGGACCGTATAAGTACGGGGGCGCTTCTGGGGGTCGAGGCGGCGGGCCAGCTCGAACAGGGGCTTGAAGTATTCCTCCGTGCCCGCGCTGGTGCACTGAGGCTCGTTGAGCAGGCTCCATGCGATGACCGAGGGATGGTTTTTGTCCCGGTCGATCATATCGGTCAGGGCTGCCTTGTGGTTCTTGAGCAGCGCAGGCGTGGTCTCCTTCTCAAAAAAGCCCTGCTGCCTGCCGTTGCCCTGATTGGCGGCCAGGAAGTTGGCCGTGCTCTGCATAAAGCCCACGGCGGGGACTTCGTCAATGATAAGGAAGCCCTCCTCATCGGCCCTCTGGTAAATCTCCTCAGCGTAGGGGTAGTGGCTGGTGCGGAAGCAGTTTGCGCCGATCCACTTCATCAACTCAAAATCCCGCTTGACGGTGGGCAGGTCGAGCCCGCGGCCCCGGATGTCGGCATCCTCGTGCCGGCCGAAGCCCCTCAGATAGACCGGGCTGCCGTTGAGCAGGAAACGCCCGTGCCGGATCTCAAAGGTGCGGATGCCGATCCGGTCCAGATACTCGTCCACCACCGCACTGCCCTCGTGGATGCGGATGACCAGATCGTAGAGATAGGCGGCGTGGACATTCCACAGCTTGGCGTTTTTGACCACCAGCGTGCCGGTGGTGCCGGAGCTTTCGGCCACCCGGGTGGTGCCGTCGTAAAGCTCCACAGTCACGGGGTGGGTGCCGTTGGTGGACACGGTATAGTCGATCTCGGCTCCGGTCTCGGTCAGGCGGTATCGGGTGGAATAGTCCAGCACCCGCTCCTTGGGCAGGGCCATCAGCCAGACGGGCCGGTGGATGCCGGCGTAGTTGTAAAAATCAAAGTAGGGTGCGGCGATCTTTCTGCCGTCCGCAAGGGTACGGGTGGTGCCTGCGGGCAGCATCGTCTCGCTGAGCTCGTTATTCGCCAGAACACTGAGCTTGTTGAACTGATTGTAGCGCACGATGTTGGTCACGGTGGCATCAAAGGGCAGGAAGCCGCCCTCGTGCTGGGCCACCTCCACGCCATTGACGAAGACCCGGGCCCGGTGGGTGACCGAGCCAAACCGGAGAACAATGTCCCAACCGCTCCATTCCGCAGGGACAAAAAAGCTGGTCTCGTACCAGAAATCACCGCAGTATTCGCGGGAGGCCTTGTCGGTGAACAGGTCGCAGAAGGAGGCGGGCACCGGCATGGAAAGAGAGGAGGGCAGGTCCAGCGCCCATCCGGCCTCCACACCCTTGCTCTCGGGGTCGAAGCTGAAACGCCACATCCCGTCCAGGCCGATGAGACGGCGGGTGGTGGTAGCGCGGGGATACAGCAGGGAGCGGTTCATCAGGATGACCTCACATTCATCAGCCCGGCGGCATTTTGCGTGCCACAGGGGCGTTTATTGTCTTTGTACCCAGTATGACAGAAATTTTATAAAAGGGATAGAAAGATTTTTGAATAAATCCAGACTTTTTTCAGGAAAACAGGCGCTGCTCTGGGCAGAATACCTATTATCTCCGGCTGGGTTTAAAAACTTCCGTAAAGAGTGCCACAAAAAGTGAATGCTGGGAAAAAGAGGAAAAACAGAATGTGAACGAACTGTGAAAATGTACAAAAACAATACCTTAAAATTGTACGAATTCACCTAAAAAATATTCTAACATTTTTTGATAAAAGTTTGTCATAATATTGGGGTACAAACTTGGATACAGCAGAAGGAACGCTGTACCGTTTTGAATTGACCACCGAAGGAGAATACAATGGCAAATGAAATGCAAAAGACCACCCCGTTTGGGATGCGGGACAAGGTCGGCTATATGTTCGGCGATTTCGCCAACGATTTTACTTTTATCCTGTCGTCCAGCTTCCTGATGAAGTTTTATACCGACGTGATGGGCGTGAGCGCCGGTGTTGTGGGCATGATCATGATGATCGCCCGCTTTGTGGATGCCTTTACCGATGTGACCATGGGCCAGATCGTGGACCGCTCCAAGCCCACCAAGGACGGCAAGTTCCGCCCCTGGCTCAAGCGGATGTGCGGCCCTGTGGCCATCGCATCCTTCCTCATCTTCCAGTCCGGTCTGGCCGGGATGTCCTACGGCTTCAAGGTGGCATGGCTCTTTGTGACCTATATCCTGTGGGGATCCATCTTCTACACCTCCGTCAACATCCCTTACGGCTCCATGGCCTCTGCCATCTCTGCTGACCCCAAGGACCGCGCAGAGCTGTCCACCTGGCGTACCATCGGCAGCACCCTGGCCAGCCTTGTGATCGGCGTTGGCACCCCCATGGTGGCTTACGTCACCGTCAATGGCCAGACGGTCCTCTCCGGCAGCCGCATGACCATCATTGCAGGCGTTTTCTCTGTCTGCGCCATCCTCTGCTACCTGCTCTGCTTTAACCTGGTGCGTGAGCGTGTGGATGTGCCCGCCAACGACAGCAAGATGGACATTGGCAAGATGCTCAAGAGCGTGTTCACCAACCGTGCCCTGCTGGGTATCATTGCTGCCGCCCTCTTCCTGCTGCTGGCCATGCTGACCATGCAGGGTATGGCAGGCTATGTGTTCCCCAACTTCTACGGTAGCGCCGCCGCCCAGTCTACCGCTTCTCTGCTGAGCAGCGTGCTGATCCTGCTCGTCTGCGCACCCTTTGCCTCCAAGCTGGCCAGCCGGTTCGGTAAAAAAGAGCTGGCCACCGTATCCTGCATCGTGGCCACGGTGCTGGAGGTCATCTGCTTTGTTCTCAAGCCCACCAATGTCTGGGTCTATGTCGGCTTCTTCTGCGCCGCCTTCATCTGCCTGGGCTTCTTCAACACCATCATCTGGGCAATGATCACCGATGTCATCGATGATTCCGAGGTCCGCAACGGCATCCGTGAGGACGGCACCATCTATGCGGTCTACTCCTTTGCCCGCAAGCTGGGTCAGGCATTCTCTTCCGGCCTGACCGGCGGCCTGCTGACCATGATCGGTTACAGCGCTGCCACTGCCTTTGACCCGGAGGTCACCATGGGCATCTTCAACATCTCCTGTATTGCCCCCGCCATCGGCTTCGTGGCCGTGGCCCTGAGCCTGTTTTTCATCTACCCCTTGACCAAACAGAAGGTGGAGGAGAACGTGGCCGCACTGGCACAGCGCCATAATAAGTAAGGAAACAGATCAAGCCGCCCACGGGAAATTCCTGTGGGCGGCTTGTTTCTGCTTCAAACTTGATGTATACTAATATATCAGGAATGACACAATGGCACGAGCGGAACAACAGGAAAAAGGAGCGGTGTACGATGCGGGTGGATCCTTTGCAGATCCTTACAAAGCTGGCAGCGGTGCAGAATATCCCGACCCGGCGGGTCACCCCGCCCTTTGAGGGGTTGGAAGAGTTTGACTACGGCCTGCGGCGATCGCTGGACCCCCAGTTCGACTGGCAGGAGTTCGGCCAGCTGCTGCTGGACAGCACCCCTGAAAATACCCTGCTGCTGGTGGAGGGTACCTTTGAGCTGCACTTTGCCCTGTTCCGCATCCCCGATGAAAAAAACACGGTCTTTCTCATTGGACCCTGGACGGTGGGCCCCCGCACCCAGAGCGCCCGCAAATGGGTCAGGCGCTATCTGGGGGAAGCCGGAGAGGCCGCTGTGCAGGAGTACTACAACGGTGTGAAGATCCTGGAGGCCAGTGATTTCTATGGAGCCTTGCGGGTTGTGGTGGATACGATGTTCGGCTGCACTGTCCCGGTGCAGGAGCTGAAGGAATTCCTGCCCTTCCAGTTCCACCCGGATACCCGCTATTTCCACGAGCCGGAGTTCCAGAAGGAGATCCCGGTCACCATGCTGGAGCAGCGGTATGAATCAGAGAACCGCATTCTGGACGCGGTGGCCCGGGGCGATGAGGAAGCCGCCATCGAGGCCATGCACCAGCACTCCCGCTTTACCTATGGCGGCCGGTTCGAGGGGACACTCTACCAGCAGAAGAACAAGATGATCGTGCTGAACACCCTGCTGCGCAAGGCCATTGAACCCAGCAAGGTGCATCCCTATTATATCGATGCCATTTCCAGCAAGTACAGCCGCATCATTGAGGAAGCCAACGAGGTGCCCAACGAGATGATGTGGCAGATGACGCGGGATTACTGTGCCTATGTCCGCCGCTACTCGCTGAAGGAGTATTCGCCCGCGGTGCAGAAGGTGATGAACTACGTCAACCTGAACGTGGCCGAGCCGCTGACGCTGAAAAGTCTGGCCGCCATGTGCTTCATCAGCCCATCGTACCTGTCGGCATTGTTCAAGCAGGAGACCGGCAGCACCCTGATCGATTATATCAACACCCAGCGCGTCAACCGCGCGGCCCAGCTGCTGGTGCAGAACAACCACACCATTGCCGCCGTGGCCGAGGAAGTGGGCATTCTGGACGTGAATTATTTTACAAAGATCTTCAAAAAGACGCTGGGAGTCACCCCCACCCGCTACCGCCGCGAACACAAAGAAAAGTGAAAAATGAAAAAAATGCCCGGTTTTTCCCGGAAATGTACGTTTTGTGCAAAACTCCCGGGAAAAACGGGCATTTTCTGTACAGAGAAATTTGTTGCATGAACAGAACGATGTTGTAACCGTTTTGAAAGGATTTATGGATTTTTGGCATGGAATTTGGATGTATGTTGCATTTTCGACTGATTTTGTACTTGATAGCAAAAAGAATGTTGTACACAACAATATCAACTGTGAAGAATGCACAAAGAAACGACCGGAATCTTGTGAACTTGTCCCATTGCGAATGATTTTCCGGACGGTTATAATACAAACAGAAACCGCGAAACGTGCAAAGAGTGCGATTTGCGAAATGCTGTGACAAGCGTAATGAAGGAGAACAAAATTATGAAAATGATCTCTCGTCGTGACTTCCTGAAGGCTTCCGCTGTTGTGGGTGCTGCTGGTGTCCTGACTGCCTGCGGCGGTTCCTCTGCCTCTACCGCTGCTTCCTCTACTGCAGCTTCTACCGCTGCTTCCTCTACCGCCGCTGCTTCTGGCTCTGCCAACATCGGCGTCTGCATCTATCAGTTTGCAGATAACTTCATGACCCTGTACCGCACCGATCTGGAAGAGTACCTGAAGGATATGGGCTACGCCGTCACCATCGTCGATGGCAAGAACGACCAGAACACCCAGACCGAGCAGATCAACACCTTCCTGCAGCAGGGCGTTGACGTTCTGATCATCAACCCTGTTCAGACCACTTCTGCACAGACCATCGTGGATACCATTTCTCCCTCCGGCACTCCCATCGTCTTCATCAACCGTGAGCCCGAGAAGGCTGTTCTGGACTCCTACGCAGGCAAGTGCTGCTACGTTGGCGCTGACGCACGTCAGTCCGGTACTTACCAGGGCGAGCTGATCCTGGAGACCGAGACCCAGGGCGATATCAACGGCGACGGCAAGATCACTTACATCATGTGCAAGGGCGACCCCGAGAACATCGATGCTCAGTACCGCACCGAGTACTCCATCAAGGCTCTGACCGATGCCGACAAGGAAGTGGAGTGCCTGTACGAGTACCTGGATAACTGGGATCAGACCACCGCACAGCAGGACGTCGCAAACGCTCTGGCACAGTACGGCGAGAAGATCGAAGTCGTCTTCTGCAACAACGACGCAATGGCACTGGGCGCTCTGCAGTCCCTGCAGCAGGCTGGCCGTACCGTCGGCAAGGACGTCTATCTGGTCGGTGTTGACGCACTGAAAGAGGCTGTCCAGAATGTTGTTGACGGCAAGATGACCGGTACCGTTCTGAACGACGATGTGGGCCAGGCTACCAAGGCTGCCGAGGCTACTCAGCTGTTTGTTGAGGGCAAGGACGTTGAGGAGTACTACTGGGTCGACTACGTCAAGGTCACTGCCGAGAACGCAGCACAGTACCTCTAATTCCTGTAGCACAAAACTCACGTTTGCAAGGTACGCAGTGAGTCCTATGGCTTGGTAAAAGCTTAAAAGCGCGTGCGTGCGAGATTTCTCTCGGGCGCACGCGCCTTCTTTTAGAAAGGACGCACCGCGCGGCCTGCAAATTGCAAGATAAGGAGGCTCTGCGGAATGTCAGAATACCGTCTGGTAATGAAAGGCGTGGTCAAGACCTTCCCCGGCGTAAAAGCGCTGGACCACGCGCAGTTGGAGCTCCGCCCCGGTAAAGTTATGGCCCTGATGGGCGAAAACGGTGCCGGTAAGTCCACCCTGATGAAGTGCATGTTCGGCATTTACAAGATGGACGAGGGCGAGATCGAATACGAGGGAGAAAAGGTCGTTATTGCGAACCCGTTGGATGCACTGGGCCGCGGCATTGCCATGGTGCATCAGGAGCTGCAGCCCATCCCGGCCCGTACCGTGGCTGAGAATATCTGGCTGGGCCGCTACCCCACCAAAAAGATTGGCCCCATCACCATTGTGGACCACAGCAAAATGTATGCCGATACCGATGCACTGCTGAAGAAGCTGAAGCTGCAGATCAATTCCCACGCAAAGCTGGGCAGCCTGAGCATTGCCCAGATGCAGATGGTGGAAATTGCAAAGGCTGTTTCCGCAAACTGTAAGGTGCTGATCCTGGACGAGCCCACCTCCTCCCTGACCGCCAACGAAGTGGAATCGCTGTTCCGCATCATGCGTGAGCTGAAGGAACAGGGCGTTGCACTGGTCTACATCAGCCACAAGATGGACGAGATCAAGGTCATTGCTGACGAAGTGACCATCATGCGTGACGGCCATTACATCGGCAAGTGGGACGTTGCCAACATGACCAAGGAGCAGATCATCGCCAAGATGGTCGGCCGTGAGCTGTCCAATCTGTTCCCGCCGCTGGAGAACCACCCCTCCGAGGAAGTGATGATGAAGGTGGAGGACTTCACCTCCATCCATCCGCGCTCCTTCCGCCACTGCAGCTTTGAGCTGAAAAAGGGCGAGATCCTGGGCGTGGCAGGTCTGGTGGGCGCACAGCGCACCGAGCTGATGGAAGGCATCTTTGGTCTGCGTGCACACACCTCCGGCAGGGTGTGGATCAAGGGCGAAGAGGTCCACATCAAGCAGCCCCGCGATGCCATCCGGAAGAGCGTGGCTCTGCTGACCGAGGACCGCCGCGCAACCGGCATCATGGGTGTGCTGAGCGTGGCCGACAACATCTCCATTGCATCGCTGGACGCTCTGCGCAAGGGCCCCATCATGCTGGATGACAAGAAGATTTTGGATCTGGTGGCGACCAATAAGGAAAAGATGGCCATCAAGGTGCCCAGCCCCAAGACCCAGATCAAGAGCCTGTCCGGCGGCAATCAGCAGAAGGTGCTGATCGCCCGCTGGCTGGCAAATAACCCTGATGTCCTGATCCTGGACGAGCCCACCCGCGGCATCGACGTTGGTGCAAAGTACGAGATCTACTGCATCATTGCCGATCTGGCCAAGCAGGGCAAGAGCATCATTATGATCTCCTCTGAAATGAGCGAGATCATTGGCATGTCCAACCGCGTCATGGTCATGTGCGATGGCCGCGTCACCGGCTTCATCGACGGCAAGGACGCGACCCAGGAGAACATCATGGAGCTGGCTACCCAGTTTGAGACCGCGCCCGAAACGGCAGCGGCCAATCAGTAAACAAGGAGGCTGTCTATTGTGGAAGCTACCAAGAAATTAACGGGTAAATCCGTAAAGAAATGGCTGGGCAACAACGCCATTATCGTTCTGATGCTGCTCGTCTCTCTGTTCGTCGGCATCATTCACCCGAACTTTTTTGCACCTGCAAACCTGATCAACCTGTTCAAGAACGTGTCCATCCGCTACATCATCGCGCTGGGCATCTCCGGCTGTCTGATCACCACCGGCAACGACCTGTCCGCAGGCCGTCTGGCTGGTTTTGCCGCCTGTCTGGCCTGTATCTTCGCCCAGACCGAGGGCGCTGCCGGTAAGTTCTACCCCAACATGCCCACCCTGCCCACCCCCGTGGTCTTCATCCTCGTCATCGCCATCTGCGCCATCGTGGGCCTGTGCAACGGCCTCGTGGTCAGCTACCTGAAGGTCCAGCCCTTTATCGCTACCCTGGGTATGCAGCAGGTGGTCTACGGTATCTGCCTGGTCTACACCGGCGGTACCCCCATCGGCTCCCTGAACAAGAACTTTACCTCTCTGGCCTCCAACACCATCCTGAAGGTCCCCGTGCTGATCTGGATCGCCCTGGTCGTAGCTGTGTGCTTCTGGTTCCTGTACAACAAGACCCGTCACGGCAAGTATATGTACGCCATCGGCGGCAACGAGGCTGCTGCTGAGGTGGCTGGTGTCAACGTTTACGCCACCAAGATCCGCATCTACATCCTGGCCTCCTGCATGTTCGGTCTGGCAGGCTGCCTGCTGGCTGCAAAGTCCGGCGGCGCATCCGTCAACACTGCAATGGGCTATGAGCTGGATGCCATTGCGGCTTCCACCATCGGCGGCGTTTCCACCACCGGCGGTGTCGGCACCGTGCCTGGCATTCTGGTCGGCGTTCTGGTCTTTGAGCTGATGAAGGTCGCTCTGCAGTTTATGAACGTCAACTCCTCTTACACCTATATCGTCCAGGGCCTTGTCATCATCGTGGCTGTGGCCATCGATATCCGTAAGTACCTGGCAAAGAAGTAACCCCTCATTCGCATACAGAGAAGCCCCCCGCCGGGAGAACCGGCGGGGGGCTTCTGCTGTTATTTTCCCAGCTGCCGCTGCTGCAGGCGGTATTGGCGGGGTGTCAGCCCCTCCTGCCCTCCGCGTTTTCTCGCCCACTCTCCGAAAAAAGTTGGAGAACTTTTTCTTTTTCGTTGAATTGCACAAGAACTTGCCTCTTTGTTTGGCGGCTGTGTTGAATTTATGAACGTTCTTTGAATTTTGATATTTTCCTTCGATTTATTATAACACAGCTCCCGGAAGAGTGGTATACTACAAGCCAGAAACAGTGCTGTTAAGTTCGGAAAACAAAGATCGTTGAATGAGGTGTGTCTTATGAGCGTTTACGAAAAAATTTCCGGTTTTGCGGATGAGATCAGCCAGGACTTTGACCAGCAGCTCAAAACTGTGACGGATCTGGGGATGAAGTATATCTGCATCCGCAGCGCCGAGCACAAGGGCATTGCCGATTACACCCCCGAGGAAGTACGCACCGTTCTTCTGCCGAAGTTGCGGGCCGCAGGCGTGGGCGTATCCAGCCTGGGTACGGCCATCGGCAAGGTGGAGGTGGACGATGAAGAGGGCTTTGCCAAGCAGCTGGAGCAGCTGGAAACACTCTGCGAAACGGCCAAGCTGCTGGACTGCTCCTTCATCCGGATGTTCAGCTTCCTCATCCCCAAGGATGCCGATGCAGACAGCTATACCGATGTGGTGCTGGATAAGCTGCGTAAGTTTATCCGGATCGCGGAAAAGCATGACATTGTCCTGCTCCATGAAAATGAGAAGGGCATCTACGGAGACACCGGTGCCCGCTGCAAATTGCTGTTCGACCGGCTGGCCTGCCCCCACTTCAAGGCGGCGTTCGATTTTGCCAACTTTGTCCAGTGTGAGCAGGACACCGCGGAATGCTGGGAACTGCTCCATGACCAGATCGCTTATATCCACATCAAGGATGCTCTGCCCGGCTACCTGCTGAATGTGCCCGCAGGCACAGGCCTTGGCAAGATCCCTGAGCTGCTTCGCCGTGCTTTCTGCGAGGAGGGCTACCACGGCTTCCTGACGCTGGAGCCCCACCTGGCAATGTTTGATTTCTTTGCACCAGGAGCCAAAGGCGGTAAGAGCCAGAAGCTCCAATTTGAGAATAACCCGATCGTCGAGAAGATGAAGTCCGAGATGGCCGAGCCGGGCCGCCCCAAGGACGGTGCAGAAGCTTACGCCACCCAGTATCATGCACTGGTCGAGATCCTGAATCCCATTCTCAATTGATATCCACTCTCCGTTTACCATAAGCTGCCACAACAGAAGCCCCCCACCGGGAGAACCGGCGGGGGGCTTCTGCTATTTACGGCAAAAAAGCTGGGGCCCATGCTGTCAGCAGCTTTTCATTTGGAATATGGCAATATTTTGGCGGCTTGTCAGTCACTGGCAGGCCGCTTTTTTCTTTGTCAAAGGCAGTTTCGTGAAAATGACCGAAAGAGGATATCTGATTTGTGAATATCAACAAAAGTTTTCAAAATACTTGATTTTAATTTAAGGGGGGGGGATATAATGAAATGACAAGAAATTCCTTTGAGAACAAAGCACTCAGCAACCTGGCTGAGACCTGCAATGCGGAAAATGGAACCTACAGGGGAGGTGACAGTGCGGTAGGAATCTGGAGGGTTCCTTGCGGGGAATCCGTTGCAAAAATGCAAATAGCGATGAAAGGAATGAAGAAAGTTGAAACAGAAAAGTCAAAACCGGTTTTTGGCTGCCCTGCTGGCAGTGGCAATGATGCTTCAGATGCTTCCCATGCTGGCTTTTGCGGAGGACGCACCCGACGCGCATGCGGTAAAGATCGACGGTAAGGAGGGGAGCTATGCGAAATTGGAGGATGCTGTGAGAGCGGCATCGAGCGGTGATACCATCATCCTTGGCGAGGGCAATTATACACTGTACAAGATCTCCAGCGAGGGTATGACCAAGGGAAAAAACCTGACCTTTGTGGGTCAGGGGCCTGACAAAACGGCCTGGAATATCGGTGCTGAGGTGCCGAACCCGGAGTATTATGGCACAGAGTATAACGGCGATTACAGCTTTGATGGTGCCGGAACAGTCACCTTCAAAAATATGACGCTTCGCTCCGGTGATAAAGATTATCTGGGCTTCATCCGTATTGACAATACAGTGGTAGAAAACTGCGTCATCAACGGCGAGACCTTCTACTGGGGTTATAAAAGTGCAGTGTTCACTAATACGACCTTCAATGCTCCAGATGGACGATATGCACTCTGGACGTATAGCTCCCCGATCATGACATTTGATACCTGCACCTTTAATGCAAGTGGAAAGGTAATCAATGTTTACACGGATTTCAGTGCAGGAAAACATGACATCACGGTTAACTTTAACAACTGCACCGTGAATTCCTCCACTTTCTTCCTCTATAAACAAGCGCTGAACATCAATGACAGCAACATGGGCAGCTATAAGTACATCATCAACATCAATGATCCCCAGACCGTCACGGCTGTCCGGGATACAACGACCTGCTCGCAGGTGTTCGGTTTTGGCGGTAAAAAGGACAACAATAGTGGTCGGACAGAGGTGTACTGGAACAATAGTGTGGAGCCGGTCTGGAAAGATGGCAAGATGCAGACACACTCCTATACCGATGGTGAGCATGACAATGCTTTTACCACCAGCTATTCGGAGTGGGAAACAATCGATGCACGAAATGAGTGGCGGGATGTAACGAAGACCTGCGATTACTGCGGCTGGTCGGAAACACAGAAGGAAATTGCCAGTGTATACCGCCTCCAGTACAACCTGAATGAAGGCGTTGGCGACGAAAATGCCAATTACAACGATGCTTTTTCCCATGAAAATGAGAGCGTGACGCTTGCAGCGGCTCCCACACGAGAAGGCTACCAGTTTGCTGGATGGCTGAGCCTTAACGGTAAGCTCTATAAAGCCGGGAGTGAGCTTGTCCTGACGGGTGATGAAGTGTTTACGGCACAGTGGAAGAAGGATGAGCCTGTCGTCAATCATACCCTGACCGTGACCGGCGGCACCTTTGCTGTGAAAAACGGCGACATTGATGTGACCGATACACTGGAAACCAGCACCGACGAGGCCAGCGGCAAGCAGACCTGCCTTGTGCCGGATGGTGCAGAAGTCACCGTGACGCTGGACCAGACGAAGGTTCCCGAGGGTATGGTGTTTGATCTCTGGTCTACCGGCAAGTTTGACCTGCCGCAGGAGCAGGATTACAAGGCTGAGTCCATCACCTTTACCATGAATGACGATGTGGATGTGGCTGCACAGTACCGCAGCGCTGACATTGAGGATGGTTCTGATGTTGTTGGCCCCATCATTGTCGGTACGGCTGTTGTGGCTGGCGGCGCACTGGTCGGCTACACGCTGGGCACCGATCTTGTGGGCAAGATGTGGGGTCTGCCTTACTTCCCCAGCAACCGCAGTGCTCTTGCAATGATGCTGTGGGAGGATGCAGGCAAGCCTATGCCGGAATCTGAGATCCTCTACCCCGATGTTGGCCAGGAAGAACAGGATATGGATCTGCAGCATGCTGCCCGCTGGGCCATGGAGCACGACCTCATGCCTGACCTGAACGATCAGGATACAGAGCTGCCCCCTGAACAGGTGAAGTTCTATCCGGACAACATGGTTACCAAGATCAGCGTGTTGCGTGCTTGGAAGAAGGCACAGGACCTCAAGCAGAACGCGCAGTAAAATTTGACATTCTCTGATATTTCCCAAACACAGCAGGAGCGCCCCACCGGGTCATACCGGCAGAGCGCTCCTGCTGTGTTTCTGTTAAGCTTCAGGAAAGGGGAACACACTCCACTCAGCGGCCCACGATGAGGTCGCGGCGGCAGCGCAGGCCGACCGTCAGGAAAGCGCTGTCGCCCAGCTGCCGCAGCACCACCCGCTGGGTGTCGGTCTGGCCCTCACACAGCAGGGAAAGGTTCAGGGTGGTGGAACCCTTCTCCGTGGTGAGCACCAGCGTGGACACGCCCTGATTCATCAGGGTCTTCATGTCCTGAATGGTGGTGCGGAAGGTGGCGGCGCAGTCCGGCACGTCCAGCGTCAGGACACGGCCCTCCTGCCGGGCGGTGTAAAGGACCTGACGGCCCAGCAGGCCCTTGACGGTGTACCGGGCTTCGGTGGTCTTTGCCTCGTCAGCGGAGATCAGCATGATGTCGCCCTGAATGGGGTCACCCTCCGGTGCGCCGTAGCCGCCGTAGACGGGGTCGGTCTCGCCCACGGCAACGTCGCCGCTGTGCAGCGCGATCTCGCCCTGAAGCATTACGCTTTCGTCCTGCGGGGGCAGGTAGCCTGCAACAACGGTGTCATCGGCGGCAGCCGCAGCGGCAGGCTCCTCGGCAAATGCGCCGACGCTCATGGGGATGGCAAGGGACAGCACCAGGGCTGCGGCAATGGCCTGACGGCCCAGCATTGTATTCAGAATCTTCATAAGAAATATACCTCCTGTACTATGGACGAAAAACCGCCCGTTCTGTAATGAATACGGAACGGGCGGCTTGTTTATTGCAGGGGAAAGGAAATTTTTATGGAACGTTAAAACCCTCAGTCACGCTCCGCGTGACAGGTCCGGGTTGCGGCACCCAGCATCCACTTCGTGTTGTAAACAACACTTGTGTCTTGCTGGCCGCGGCCCCAACAGCAACGCCCTTTATCCGC
>OILX01000205.1_pt1 | contig 14453 bp, 13 predicted proteins | sample 1584721 | NCBI WGS metagenome assembly OILX01 (sample SAMN02674605, study PRJEB24791) | human gut metagenome, SKBSTL067 | isolation source: stool | host: Homo sapiens | place: USA
TGAATCTCATGCCAAGGCCTCCCCTACTAGGGGAGGTGGCATCGAGCGTCAGCGAAGATGACGGAGAGGTTTAACGGCAGCAGCTGCTTAGGGCTCAACCCCCCAGTCACCTGCGGTGACAGCCCCCCTAATAGTGGGGCCCTTGGCATGGCGTAAAGCCTTATGGTTTTGCCAAGGCCGCCCCTACTAGAGGCGGTGGCACCCCGAAGGGGTGACGGTGGGGTTATCCCAGCACAAACCTAACGAATAACCACTTATTTGAATTTGCTTAACCGGAGGTGGGCTGTATCAACTGGCAGAGAAAAGCGTTGAGGGCAGCCGACTTTCTGGTGAGCACGGTGGTCGTGCTGTTCCTGGTGGTCGCCGGGGCGTATTCAGCCTATGCCCTGTGGGACAACTCGCAGGTGTACGCCGCCGCAGACAATGTTCAGGCAGAGCTTTTGCAGTTCAAGCCCAAGGCGGGCGCGGATAACGGCGCGAGCTTTGAGGAGCTGCTGGGCATCAACCCGGATGTCTGCGCGTGGGTCACACTGGACAACACCGCCATCGACTACCCTGTGGTACAGGGCGAGGACAACTTTACCTATGTGAACACCGATGTCTACGGTGATTTCTCGCTGGCAGGCACTATCTTTCTGGATGTGAACTGCGACAAGAACTTCACCGACCCTTACTCTCTGCTGTATGGTCACCACATGGAAGAGAGCAAGATGTTCGGTGATCTGGATCTCTACAAGGACGCAGAGTTCTTTGCAGAGAACACCACCGGTGAGCTGATTCTGCCCGACCGCACCTATGATCTTCAAACCTTTGCATGTCTGCTGGTCCCTTCGTCTGAGAGCGCGATCTTCCAGCCCCAGCGCTGGGACAGCGACCTGCAGGGGTTGTACACCTTTGCGCAGGAGAACGCCCTGAACCTGAACACCGAAACGCTGGCCGCCATGAAAGCGGCGGGCGATGACGCTCAGGTGCTGGCGCTGTCCACCTGTTCAACGGAGTTTACCGATGCACGCACCATTCTTCTGGCGTGGATGATCCCGTCCGCGTCGGATTCATAAAGGAGAGGATGAAATGAGGTTCCGTAAAATCGCGGCAGCACTCCTGACGCTTGCGTTGGGGTTCTGCCTGTGTCAGCCGGCGGCATTTGCGGCCACCGCGGCTGACCAGCATACACAGCTGCAGGAGCTTCCGGTTTCCATTCAGTCCACGGGGGAAACACCTCTCCCAAAGGAAACACTGACTGTGGAACTTGAGGCTGTGGACAATGCGCCCCTGCCCCAGGTGACCACTCTGGAGATCACCGACGGCGAGACCGGCAGCTTTGGCCCCATCAGCTACACCAAGCCTGGCTATTACGTTTACACCGTGCGCCAGCGCGCCGGTGTCAACACCCGCGGCACCTACGATGAAACCGTGTACTATCTGCGCGTTTCCGTGGTGTGGGACAACGACAAGCTGGTGGCCCGGATGGCCGTGCACACACAGGCCGACCTGATGGACGAAAAGGTGAGCAGCATCACCTTCAACAACAGCTACAAGGCCATCGAGACCCCGTACTACCCGGACCCGTATGACCCTGATCCCGTCACCCCGCCCACCCCTTCCACGCCGGAGAACCCGGCCCCGGCAGATGCCCGCCCGACCGTGACTGAAACCACCACCCCTAGTGCACCGGAGCCCACCGCCCCGGCCAGCGTGGTGGCGGATGCCCGCCCGGCCGAAGGCCCCAAACTGATCCAGACCGGTCAGCTGAACTGGCCCATACCTGTTCTGACGACAAGCGGTCTGGTGCTGGTGGCCGTGGGTGCCTACCTGATGGAGCGCAGCAAGAAACGTGAAAAGAATGCGTAAAGTATCCCCCGGGCTTGTCTGCATCGTGCTGGGTGTGGTGCTCCTGCTGGCGGCGGGCGGCCTGTACGCCTACAACCGCTACGAGGATGCCCACGCCGGTGCCGAGGCCCAGACCGTGGTGGCCGACCTTCAGCAGAAGGTGGAGACCCCGGAACCGGAGGCAGAGAGCGGCCCCCTGGACCCCGAGCTCCCGGTGGTGGAGATCGACGGCAACGAATATGTGGGTGAGATCTCCATTCCCGCCATCGGCATTGACCTGCCGGTGATGAGCGAGTGGAGCTACCCCCGCCTGAAGATCGCCCCCTGCCGCCAGTTCGGCTCTTCCCGCACCGATGATCTGGTCATTGCGGCGCACAACTACGAGAGCCATTTCGGCAAGCTGACCTCTCTCTCAGCGGGGGACAGCGTCACCTTCACCGATATGGACGGCATCGTGAATGAGTACGTCGTGAACAAGGTCGAAGTGCTTGACCCCCACAGTGTGGAGGAAGTGGAACACAGCGGCTATGCCCTGGTGCTGTACACCTGCACCTATGGCGGAAAGACCCGTGTCACCGTCTTCTGTGATCGTGCATCGTAAAAATCAAGGCTGAAAAACAAAAAGAAGCCCCGACATTCGTCGGGGCTTCTTTTTTACTATGTGGGAACTCCCTCCGTCATTGCTAACGCAATGCCACCTCCCTCTCAGAGGGAGGCTTTTCGCTGCCGTAAGGCTCCCTCCTAGAGGGAGCTGTCGCCGGAGGCGACTGAGGGAGTTACTGTTTTTTCCACCGCCGCATCACGCCCATGCCCAGCGCATAGGGGCCGGTGTGCACGGCAATGGTGCAGCCGATCTGCAGCAGGACAACATTGCACTCGCAGGTGGGGTACTTGGCGCGCAGGGCGGCGCGGGTCTGCATCCAGAGCCGCTTGCCCTCGTCGGCATCGTAGCCGTAGCCCACCGTGATGCAGTAGTCATCGGGTGTGCCGTTGTGCTCGGCCAGATAGGTCATCAGCAGGTCGAGAGCCTTCTCAAAGCTCTTCTGGCGACCGCGGGCCACACCAGCGGAGAAAATCTCGCCCTCCTTGAACAGGATCATGGGTTTGATGCCCAGAATGTTGGCGGCACGGCCCGTGACTTTGCCGATGCGCCCGCCCTTGATAAGATAGTCCAGATTACCCACCGTGAAGAAGATCTGGTTGGTGATCTTTTCCGCTTCCAGCCAGGTCACGGCTTCGTCCAGCGTACAACCTGCATCCCGCATGGCCACCGCGTTTTCCACCACGATGGATTCGGTCACGGTGGCGGCGGTGCTGTCAATGACCTCGATCTTAGCATCGGGGAAATCCTCCAGCACCAGCTCCCGGGCGTTGCGGGCACTGCCCACGCAGCCGCTCATCTTGCTGGTAAAGCAGATGCAGAGCACCGGGCGGCCCGCCTCGGCATGGGCCCGGAAGGCGGTCTCAAAATCCTCCAGCGAAGGCAGGCTGGTCTTGGGATAGGCCGAGGGGTTATCTACCATGAACTGGTAGAAATCGCGCACGGCGATCTCCTTGCCTTCCTTGCGGTAGTGCTCACCGTCCAGCGAGACATAGAAGGGGATGATCTCAATATTCAGTGTTGCGGCCGTTTCAGGGGTCAGGTCGCAGGCGCTGTCCGTGATGATATCAAACATAGTCACGTTTCCTTTTCAATGCGGCGGGTTCTGTGGCGCGGATCAGACGTTGTGGTGGATGTAGGCCTCACGCTCGGCACCCACGGAGATGTAGGTGATCTTGCAGCCAATAGCCTTTTCCAGATACTCAACGTAATCGCGGGCTTCCTGGGGCAGATCCTCCCACTTGCGGGCGGCAGTGATATCGCAGTGCCAGCCGGGCAGATACTCCACCACGGGCTGTGCGGTGTCCAGAGCCATGCCCATGGGGAAGCGCTTGGTGATGGTGCCGTCGGCCAGCTTGTAGCCGGTGACCATGGGAATCTTCTCCATGTAGTCCAGCACGTCCAGCAGGGTCAGGGCAACCTCATCGCAGCCCTGGCAGAACACGCCGTAGTGGCTTGCCACCAGGTCGATGGGGCCAACGCGGCGGGGACGGCCGGTAGCTGCACCGTACTCGTGGCCAGCCTCGCGCAGGGCGTGCTTCTCTTCCTCGGTCATGGCCAGCTCAGTGACAAAGGGGCCGTCGCCCACGCAGGAGGAGTAAGCCTTCATCACGCCGATGCTGTTGGTCAGCTTATGGCCCGGGATGCCTGCGCCGATGGGGGCGTAAGCGCCGATGACGTTGGAGGAGGTGGTGTAGGGGTAGATGCCGAAGTCGATGTCGCGCAGAGCGCCCAGCTGGGCCTCGAACAGCACCTTCTTGCCGGCGGCATCAGCGTCAGCCAGATACTGGCCCACGTCGCAGATGTAATCCTTGAAGATGGTGGCATACTTCTCCAGCCATGCCCACATCTCGTCCACGCTGATGGGGGCGGAGTGGTAGCTGCCCTCCATCACCAGGTTCTTGGAATCCACCATGGTCACCAGGCGCTTCTTCACGCTGTCGTCCAGGTGGAGCAGGTCGCCCATGCGCAGGGTCTTCTTCATGTACTTGTCACCGTAAGTGTAGGCGATGCCGCGCTTGGTGGAGCCGAACTGTGCGCCGGTCTTGGCCAGGCGGGCCTCTTCCAGGCCGTCCTGATCGACATGGTAGGGCATGGTGATGGTGGCCCGGTCGGAGATCTTCAGGTTATCGGGGGTGATGGAAATGCCCTGCTCCCGCAGCTTGTTGATCTCGCCGTCCAGATGGTGCGGGTCGATGACCATACCGTTGCCCATCACGCAGACAACGTTGGGGCGCAGGATGCCGGAGGGCAGCAGGTTCAGCACGAACTTGCCGCGCTCGTTCTTCACGGTGTGGCCTGCGTTGTTGCCGCCCTGATACCGTGCAACGATGTCATACTCCTGGCTGATCAGATCGACCATGCGGCCCTTGCCCTCATCGCCCCAGTTGATACCCGTAATTGCAGTAAGCATAATAAATGACCTCTTTATCATTTTTTCAAAAGACAGCCTTTTCCGTGCACCTTGCCCGGGATACGCCACCTTGGGAATCTGTACCGCCCGCGGAAATGTCCGCAACAATACAATTATAGTATAGCACGAAACGCGGAACAAAAAAAGAGGGAAGAAACACTTTTCTCTCAATTTATCCACAGGGCGCTCTTCTGCACAACCTCTCAGTCTCGCATTCGCTCGACAGCTCCCCTAGTAGGGGAGCCCTTGGCATTGCGTAAAGCCTTGCCTCTTTGCCAAGGCCTCTCCTACTAGGAGAGGTGGCATTGCGCAGCAATGACGGAGAGGTTGTATGGAGGAGAAGCGATATCCTTGTGATGCTGCTTTAGTTCTTCTTCCCCAGTTTGTGCACAGTGCCATCCGGCTCTTTGATCGAGGTGTTGTTCAGCTGGGCGCGCAGGCTGGCCTTTACGTCCGCAACATACTCCTGCCGCAGGGCCTGCTGCTCTGCCTTTTCGGCATCGGTCAGGCCGGTGGTCTTGCTCTTTTTTGCCAGCTCGTTGATACGGGCGATCTTCTCGTTTGTCATCGCAGTTCTCCTATTAGATAAAATGTGATATAATATGACCGGGATGCCCCTTCCGGCAGCTGCGGCTCTTTTTGCGAGTCGGCAGGAGGGAGCTATTTGAATCAAAGCAAGTATAACAAAGGATGAAACCGATGTCAAAACAGTTGAATTTTGCACAGCAGATGGACGAAGTGTTGAAAACGCTGGGGCCGCAGCGGCCAAAGCTGCTGCTCCATGCCTGCTGCGGGCCCTGTTCCAGCGCCGTGCTGGAAAAGCTGTGCCGGTATTTTGAGATCACGGTGCTTTACTATAACCCCAACACCTGGCCTGCAGAAGAATACTACCGCCGGGGCGAGGAGCTGAAAAAGTTCGTGGCGCAGGCGCACCCGCTGGGGGTCACGGTCATCGAAGACCACTACGACCCGCAGGAGTTCTATACGGCTGTGCAGGGGCTGGAAAACGAGCCGGAGCGGGGCGGGCGGTGCACCGTCTGCTACCGTTTGCGGATGCGCCGGGCGGCACAGTACGCAAAGGAGCACGGCTTTGATTGGTTCACCACCACGCTCTCCATCAGCCCCCACAAGGATGCTGCCCGCATCAATCAAATCGGGCAGGAGCTTGAAGCCGAATTCGGCATCAGGCACCTGCCCTCGGATTTCAAAAAGCAGAACGGCTACCTGCGTTCTCTCCAGCTCTCGGAGGAGTACGGGCTTTACCGTCAGGATTACTGTGGGTGTGAGTTCAGCGCAAAGGCGAGGGGGTGAACCTCTCAGCCGCCTGCTGCCTGCCTCTCCTGCCAGGAAAGGTGGCATTGCGATGCAATGACGGAGAGGTTTAGTCCTCCCGCATTCTGGACACCAGAATTGCAAAGACGATCAGCCCTACGCAGGGCACGATGTTGGTTGCCATACCAACAGCAAGACCGGCGCTTTCAGCTACCTTGCCGATGACCCAGGGCATCAGGATCGCGCCGCTGGATGCCACCGGCAGCATGATGCCCATGCTGGTCACGGTGGTCATTTTACCAGCGCTGGCCACGGCGGTGGGGTTCATACCGGCCATGGAGAAGGCGAAGGCGAACAGCAGCAGGATGGCAGGCAGCTGGCTGTGGGTCTGCATCATGGCAAAGTAGAAGGCAGTGCAGAAAACTGCCATAAACACCATGGCCTTGCGGGGCTGTTTGAGTGGGAACACAAAGGCGATGAGCAGGCGGCCGATCAGGGTGGCACCCCACATCACGGTGACGGTATAGGCCGCCAGCGTGCCTGCAATGATGCCGCTGTCCTTGAAGTAGGTGACCATCCAGCCCACAACGCTCTGCTCGGCGGCGTTCTGGCAGAACAGCAGGCCGGTGAGCAGCCAGAAGCGGGAGGAGCGCAAAAAGCTCCAATCGGTGACAGCTTCTTTGGCCTTGGCGCGGCCTGCCATGGGGGTGAACAGGTATACCAGCCAGAGCACCAGACCCAGCGCCGCCAGTGCCAGCACGGCCAGCGTGGTGCTGACCCTGGCCGCGGCAGAGATCAGAAAGGGGCAGAGCAGGGCACCGCAGGCGTAGCAGGCGTGCATGGTGTTCATGCCCCGGGTGCGGTCTGCAGAGTTGCCGCTGACAAGAATGGTGCAGGTGTTCAGGACACTGCCCTTGGCAATGCCCACAATGAAGAAGGCCAGCGCCAGCAGAATGGGCAGGCCGGTCAGGCCCATCAGGCCGTAGCCCACCGCATAGCCGATGGTCAGAAGCAGGACGCTGGGCTTCATGCCCATTTTTCCCACCAGCGCACCGGCCAGCAGGCCCGCCAGCAGGTTGCCGATGCTCAGCAGGCTGAGCAGGGTGCCGGTCATGCCGTAGGCAAAGCCGTATTCTTCCTGCAGCAGGCTGACCACCACACCGCTGGAAATGGTGCAGATGCCGCTGAAAAAGAAGGTGACGAAGCCCGCGTTCCGCAGGCGGGTATTTCGTTGTTCCATAGGATTCTCCTTGCAGTATTCGGGGGCGCAGCGCCCGTAGTTGTTTTTATTAAAGCATATTCTGGTCAGAAAGCAAGGGCTGTTGAGCCAGCAGAAGCAAAATCAGCGCCCAGTGGAAGCGCCCTGCCGTTCGGTGGGGCGCTTCTGTATTTTATTTTGCGTCTTCTATTGACAAAGATCGAATCGTGCGTTATGATATTGTACGGCATCAAACAGTTCTAAAGAAAACAATCCTGTTACAAACAATTCAAAAGGGGAACCATTATGCACGATGAAAGCACCAAGCAGCCCTGCTGCAACCCCCCATGGGAGCCGCCGCAGGTCATACCGGCACAGGTGCGCCGGGTGAACAACCTGATCTTCCGCAAGATCAACCAGTTCCACCGGGAGAACAACGTGGACAACGTGACCCCCATGCACGACTGGATCATGAGCTACCTCTACTGGCACAAGAACGACCCCGTGTACCAGCGCGATATCGAGCGGGAGTTTTCCATCACACGCTCGACCGTGACGAACATCCTGCAGCTGATGGAGCGCAAGGGCTACATCGAGCGCCAGAGCGTGCCGCAGGATGCCCGGCTCAAACGGCTGATCCTGACGGAAGAGGGAGGCCGCGTCCACGAAAAGACGATGCTCTCCCTGCACCAGACCGATGAGTTTGTGGCCGGATTGCTGACGGAAGAGGAAAACGCAGAGCTTCTGCGGTTGTTGAACAAGCTGCGCAAGGGGCTGGAATGACCCCTGCAAATAAACTTCAGGAGGATTACAACAGATGATCAAAAAACTTGTGTCACATCTGGGCGAGTACAAGCGCGCCGCGATCCTGACACCGATCTTCTCTGCTCTGGAAGCCATCATGGATGTGCTGCTGCCCACCATCATGGCCTTTATCATTGACCAGGGCATTGAAAAGGGCGATATGAACGCCGTTGTCAAGTACGGCCTGCTCACCTTCCTGGTGGCGGCCATTGCCCTGCTGCTGGGCGTGCTGGCCGGCAGGTTTGCTGCCACGGCATCCACCGGCTTTGCAGGCAACCTGCGCGATGCGATGTATGAGAACATCCAGCATTTCTCGTTCTCCAACATCGACAAGTACTCCACGGCTGGTCTGGTCACCCGTATGACCACCGACGTGACCAACCTGCAGAACGCGTTCCAGATGATTGAGCGCATGTGCGTGCGTGCCCCCGTCCATCTGGTTTTCGCGCTGATCATGGCCTCCATGATCAGCCGCTCGCTGACCATGGTGTTCCTGGTGGCGATCGTGTTCCTGGTGGCAGTGCTGGCAGGCATTATGGTTCCCACCTTCGGCATCTTTGATAAGGTGTTCAAGAACTACGATAACCTGAACGCCTCCGTGCAGGAGAATGTCTCGGCCATCCGCGTGGTCAAGAGCTTTGTCCGGGAGCACTTTGAGAATGAGAAGTACACCAAGGCCTGCGAGAGCCTGTACAAGCAGTTCGTCCACGCCGAGAGCCGCCTGAGCTTCAACAATCCCGCCATGCTGGTCTCTGTGTACGGCTGCAACATTGCCCTGAGCTGGTTCGGCGCGCATTACATCCTGAACGGTGCGATCACCACCGGCCAGCTGAACGCCCTGTTCGGTTACATTATGAACATCCTGATGGCCCTGATGATGCTGAGCATGGCCTTTGTGATGATCGCCATGTCCGCCGCTTCTGCCCGCCGTATCGTGGAAGTGCTGGACGAGACCACCGACCTGTCCCCGGCAAAGCAGCCGGTGCAGCAGGTGGCGGACGGCAGCATCGAGTTTGACCACGTTACCTTCAAGTATAAGCACGGCTCCGGCCAGCCTGTCCTGAACGATGTCACCTTCAGCATCCGGCCGGGCGAGACGCTGGGCATCATCGGCGGCACCGGCAGTGCAAAATCCAGCCTGGTGCAGCTGATCCCCCGCCTGTATGATGCCGAGACCGGCTCTGTCAAGGTGGGCGGCGTGGACGTTAAGGATTACAGCCTGGATGTCCTCCGCCGGGAAGTCTCCATGGTGCTGCAGAAGAACGTTCTGTTCAGCGGCACCATCCTCGACAACCTGCGCTGGGGCGATGAGAACGCCAGCGAGGAAGAGTGCATCCGGGTGGCCAAGCTGGCCTGCGCCGATGAGTTCATCGAGCGCTTCCCCGACAAGTACAATACCTGGATCGAGCAGGGCGGCTCCAACGTGTCCGGCGGCCAGAAGCAGCGCCTGACCATTGCCCGCGCGCTGCTGCGCAAGCCCAAGGTGCTGATCCTGGACGACAGCACCAGCGCCGTGGATACCGCCACCGATGCCAAGATCCGCAAGGCCTTCCGGGAGGAGATCCCCGGCACCACCAAGATCATCATTGCACAGCGTATCTCCTCCGTGCAGGATGCAGACCGCATCCTGGTGCTGGACAACGGCCAGATCAACGGCCTGGGCACCCACGAGGAGCTGCTCAAGACAAACAAGATCTATCAGGAAGTTTACAACAGCCAGACCCAGGGCGGCGGCGATTTTGATAAGCAGGGAGGTGAGCAGTAATGGCACAGGTGAAAGAAGTAAAGGGCCCCGGCCCCCGTAGGATGGGCGGCCCCAAGCCGAAGGTCGAGAACCCGGGCAAGCTGCTCAAGCGGATCATGGATGAGGTGTTCAAGCACTATCTGCCCCACTGCATCCTTGTGCTGGTCTGCATCATCGTCAGCGCGCTGGCAAACGTGCAGGCAAGCCTCTTCCTCAAGACCCTGATCGATGATTACATCGTCCCCATGACCAAGCAGGCCACGCCGGACTTCAGCCCGCTGGCAGGCGCACTGGTGCGCATTGGCTGCATCTACGCCATCGGCGTGCTGGCCGCATGGCTCAACGCCCGTATCATGGTCAACGTGACCCAGGGCACCCTGCGCAACCTGCGTGTCCAGCTTTTCACCCACATGGAAAGCCTGCCCATCCGGTATTTTGACTCCCACCCCCACGGCGATATCATGTCGGTATACACCAACGATGTGGACACCCTGCGCCAGATGATCAGCCAGAGCATTCCTCAGCTGGTGTCCAGCGCCATCACCATCGTGTCCGTGTTCACCAGCATGTGCCTGATGAGCTGGCAGCTCACCGTTGTCACCATGCTGATGGTGGCCCTGATGCTGTTCTGCTCCAAGAAGATCACTGCCATGAGCGGCAAGTACTTTGTGGCGCAGCAGAAGGATCTGGGCAAGGTGAACGGCTATATCGAAGAGATGATGGAGGGCCAGAAGGTCGTCAAGGTGTTCACCCACGAGCAGAAGGCTCTGGACGGCTTCCGGCAGCTGAACGATAAGCTGAAGGAAAGCGCCAAGCAGGCTAACAGCTACGCCAACATCATCATGCCCGTTACCGCACAGCTGGGCAACATCAGCTACGCGGTCTGTGCACTGGCAGGCGCGGCCATGGCCGTTGGCAATGTGGGCGGCATGACCCTGGGTACCGTGATGGCCTTCCTGAGCCTGAACAAGAGCTTCAATATGCCCATCAGCCAGGTGTCCATGCAGGCCAACAGCGTGATCATGGCACTGGCCGGTGCAGAGCGTATCTTCAAGATGATGGACGAGACCAGCGAGACCGACGAGGGCTATGTCACCCTGGTCAACGTCAAGTATGGCAAGGATGACGAGCTGATGGAGACCACCGAGCGCACCGGCATCTGGGCCTGGAAGCATCCCCACCACGACGGCACCACCACCTACCACAAGCTGGCGGGTGACATCACCTTTACCGATGTCGATTTTGGCTATGTGCCGGAAAAGACCGTTCTGCACGGGATCAACCTCTATGGCCGCCCGGGCCAGAAGATCGCCTTTGTCGGCTCCACCGGTGCCGGCAAGACCACCATCACCAACCTGATCAACCGCTTCTACGATATCGCAGACGGCAAGATCCGGTATGATGGCATCAACATCCACAAGATCAAAAAGGACGATCTGCGCCGCTCTCTGGGCATCGTTCTGCAGGATACCCACCTGTTCACCGGCACGGTCATGGAGAACATCCGCTATGGCCGCCTGGATGCCACCGATGAGGAGTGCATTGCCGCCGCAAAGCTGGCCAATGCCGATGGCTTTGTTAAGCGTCTGCCCGATGGCTACAACACCATGCTGACCAACGACGGTGCAAACCTGTCGCAGGGGCAGCGCCAGCTGCTGGCCATTGCCCGCGCCGCGGTTGCCGATCCCCCGGTGCTGATCCTGGACGAGGCGACCTCCTCCATTGATACCCGCACCGAGGCGCTGGTCCAGCGGGGCATGGACGGCCTGATGTATGGCCGCACCAGCTTTGTCATTGCCCACCGCCTGTCTACCGTCCGCAATGCAGACTGTATCGTAGTTCTGGAGCAGGGCCGCATCATCGAGCGCGGCAGCCACGACGAGCTGATCGCCAAGAAGGGCAAGTATTACCAGCTCTACACCGGTAATCTGGCTGAAAATTAAAGAAAAATCGTAAAAAACGGAGCCGCTGTACAAAATGATGTGCAGCGGCTCCGTTTATTTTCAATTTGTTCAAATTCCTCACAAAGAAACTCCATTTTTATCCTGTACAATAAGGGTGCAGTCAGGGAGGAACAGAAAAACATCCTCCCAAGATGCCATGCAGGCAATGAAAACCGCGCATCTCCGGCAGAAGCCGGGCGGCGCGGCCCCTTTAAAAAAACACTGTCCCCTGCTGATGCGAGGCAATAGCCAAGGCAGCGGACAGACTACCAACCATCTCCTGACAGCCGCAAATGTTTGGGAGTTCTCATACACAGCCAGCGCCGCTTTCTCCTCCTTTCCACGGCGCTGGCTGTTTTTGTTTGGCTACGGATCAAACCTCTCAGTCTCGCTTCGCTCGCCAGCTCCCCTAGTAGGGGAGCCCTTGGCAAAACTGTCAACTTTGGCAGGAACCAAGTTCACGTCCTCGGGTTCACCGCTGGCGGCGGTCATCGTCGTTGCCCTAGTAGGGGAGCCCTTGGCATTCCGTTGTGTTTGCATCGTTACTCAGTAATTGTCCTAGTACATGCTCCCTTAACCGTGGCAAATCGATTACATGAATCCCCATCTTTTCCATCCGATACAAGACCAGAGCGGGGCTCTGGTCTTTTTTTGCGGCAGAAGCCATAACACTGCGTGTAAAGGCAAGAATCCTGTCCTTTTTGTAGAAAAAGATCAGCTGCACATGGCCGGTGAACAGGGCAAACAGGGCTGTGCGCAGCTCCCGGGAGCCGAAGAGGAGGAGCAGGTCGCTCTCCTCTAAAAAGAGAACGTCTGCCCGGTCAAGAAACTGCAGGGCGGTCTGGCACAAGGCCTCCCGCTGCGGCCAGTAGGGCGCGGCCTGCGCCAGCCGGGGAAGATAGCAGCAGAGCGCCCCGGCATCCCGGGCGGCGGCAAGGGCTTTGAGGTGGGCCAGCCGCAGGGGGCTGTCCACCAGCCCGGCGGAGGAAAAGCAGAAGGCAGAAGCTCCCCGGAACGGGGCGGTTTCCAGCTGTTCCGGCCAAAGGGCCAGCCCGGCGGTGTGGGCACGGTAGGGCAGAGCGGTGTCCTCTCCGGTGAACACCACCGGCGTGGGGAAGGCATCCGTGAAGCAGAGCAGGGAGCAATCCACACCATCCCGGGCAAGCTGGGCCGCCAGCTTGCGGCCAAAGGGGTCGGCTCCCAGCTGGGCCAGCAGAGCCGCCTGCCCGCCCAATGCGGCGTACTGGCGGCAGAAGTCTGCGCCCCAGCCGCCGGTCTGCGCCCGGAATATCTCCGTCAGCTCCGGAGCCGTGGCGGCGTTCAGCTCCAGCCAGACTTCGCCCAGACATAAAACGGACATGTGCACCCCTCCCTCCGCAAATAAAAATCGGGTTACAGTATACACGATTTGCCCACCGGATGCAACCGATCCGGGGCGAATCCTGACGGAGTGGAAGAGCCCGCGAGCAGGAAAGGCTCGATTTTACAAAGACCACCTGTTTTTTACCAATGCCTGTTTTTCATTGCCCAAGGTTTACCTAAGATTTGCTTTACCATGGTTTCCCCTCTTTCTCCGAACGGGTACAATAGAACCGTTCCCAAGATACATTGCAACAGGGCCCGGGAGGGCTCAGGATAAGAGAGGAATTATCGTATGAAAGAACATAAAATGTCCCGCCGCAACTTCCTGAAAGTGGGTGCTGTGGCATCTGCCGCCGGTCTGATGACTGCTGCCCCCGTGGCTGCAAACGCTGCCGCTCCGGCTGCTTCCACCGCAGCTGACGAGGAGAACTGCTTTGGCCTGTTCCAGAAGAAGCCCAAATACATCTTCCTGTTCATCGGCGATGGCATGGGCACTGCCCAGATCCAGTCTGCCCGGTTCTATCAGGGCACTGTCACCAACAACGGTGCCATCACCGAGGCAGAGCTGAGCTTTACCCAGTTCCCGGAGGTGGGCAGCGTGACCACCTACGACAGCACCTCCTTCTGCCCGGACTCCGCTTCCACTGCCACCTCCATCGCTTCCGGCAAAAAGACCGAGAGCGGTGTCATCAATATGTGCCCCTGGACCCGTGATGTGCCCTATGAGACCATTGCAGAGAAGCTCCATAAGCAGAAGGGCTACAAGGTTGGCATCGTTTCCACGGTGAACATTGACCATGCCACCCCTGCTGCCTTCTATGCACATCAGAAGACCCGCAAGAACTACTATCAGATCGGCGTGGAGCTGGCAAACTCCGGCTTTGAGTATTTCGCAGGCGGCGAGTTCCAGAAGGTGAACGGCGATGGCACCGGCCCCAACAACCACGAGGTGGCTGCACAGGCTGGTTACAATGTTGTCACCACCCAGGCCGGTGCTGCTGCCCTGAAGGCCGGGGCAGGCAAGACCCTGATCATTGCCGAGAATCTGGCCGATGGCAAGTCCATGAACTACGCCATGGATGCCGCTCCGGGAGAGTGGCAGCTGACCGACTATGTCCGCAAGGGCATTGAGCTGCTGGACAACAGCAACGGCTTCTTTATGATGGTGGAGTCCGGCAAGATCGACTGGGCCTGCCACGCCAACGATGCCGCTGCCTCCATCCATGATGTGATCGAGATGCACAACGCAGTGCAGGCCGCTGTGGAGTTCTACACCCAGCACCCCG
>OILX01000206.1_pt1 | contig 14313 bp, 10 predicted proteins | sample 1584721 | NCBI WGS metagenome assembly OILX01 (sample SAMN02674605, study PRJEB24791) | human gut metagenome, SKBSTL067 | isolation source: stool | host: Homo sapiens | place: USA
CCCTACACGACGCTCTTCCGATCTCGCTCAATGATGTCAGACACACTCGAAGCCAATTGGATCACCAAGCCTCTGGCAAGAAGCTTTCGATTGATTTCAAACATCGGTGCTCCGCCACCTGTTGCCACCACAACATGGTGCTTGGCGGTCAGCTCAGCCAGCATCTGCGTTTCCCGAGCTCGAAATCCCGCCTCTCCTTCTTTTTCAAAGATATAGGAGATCGGCACACCACAGCGCGCCTCAATTTCGCGGTCGGCATCGTAAAACGCCCAACCAAGCCGCTCCGCAAGTCGCCGACCGACGGTCGACTTGCCGCTAGCCATCATGCCGATCAGAAAAATAGATGTGGGCTTTTTATCCATCATATGCTGTCTCGAACTGCAACCGAAAAAGCATAGCGCAAGACTGCGCCCCAAACTGCTCACCACAACCAGAATTGTCAGCCAAGAAAAAATTAGGGCTTTTATAATGCGTCTGGCTTTGCTCGAGGAGCGCTGCAAGCGCGGGTCAGCCCGTTTGACCGTCTGCGTCCAGGCTCGGGCACACGCTCCGATTTTTCTCTGCCGCACAAACACCGTTGACGGCAAAGACTCCAACGGCGCTCGCGTTTCCTTTCCTTTTTTCATCCTCATTTTCTAAAGGAGGTGCGCGAGATGAGCGCAACCGCAAACTACATCATCGCCGACATCGGTCTGGCCGACTGGGGTCGCAAGGAAATCCGCATTGCCGAAACGGAAATGCCCGGTTTGATGGCCATTCGCAAGGAATACGCAGCCGCCCAGCCCTTAAAGGGCGCTCGTATTTCCGGTAGCCTGCACATGACCATTCAGACGGCCGTTCTGATTGAAACGCTCACGGCACTGGGCGCTGAAGTCCGTTGGGCTTCCTGCAACATCTTCTCCACGCAGGACCACGCCGCAGCCGCCATTGCCGCCGAAGGCATCCCTGTGTTTGCCGTCAAGGGTGAAACGATCACCGATTACTGGAACTACACCCACAAGATCTTCGAATGGGACGACGGCGGCTACTCCAACATGATTCTGGACGACGGCGGCGATGCCACGCTGCTGCTGCACCTCGGCACCAAGGCCGAAAGCGACCTATCCGTGCTCGACAAGCCTGAAAGCGAAGAAGAAGAAGTGCTCTTTGCCTCCATCCGCGCTCACCTGCAGGAAGATCCGCACTGGTACTCCAAGCGCCTGGCTCACATCAAGGGTGTGAGCGAAGAAACGACCACCGGCGTGCATCGCCTCTATCAAATGGCCGCCAAAGGCGAACTCAAGATTCCCGCCATCAACGTCAACGACTCTGTGACAAAGAGCAAGTTCGACAACCTCTACGGCTGCCGCGAATCGCTTGTCGACGGCATCAAGCGCGCCACGGACGTGATGATCGCCGGCAAGGTGGTCGTGGTCTGCGGCTACGGCGACGTGGGCAAGGGCTGTGCCCGTTCGATGCGTTCGTACGGCGCACGTGTCATCGTGACCGAGATCGACCCGATCTGCGCCCTGCAGGCCGCCATGGAAGGCTACCGCGTCGTCACGATGGAATGGGCCGCCGACAAGGCAGACATTTTTGTCACAGCCACCGGCAACTACCACGTGATCACGCACGACCATATGATTCGCATGAAGGATCAGGCCATCGTCTGCAACATCGGCCATTTCGACAGCGAAATTGACGTCGCCTCCATGAAACAGTACAAGTGGGAAAACATCAAACCGCAGGTCGACCACATTGAACTCCCCTCCGGCAACCGCATCATTCTTCTGGCCGAAGGCCGTCTCGTGAACCTCGGTTGCGCCACAGGGCACCCCTCGTACGTGATGTCGAGCTCCTTTGCCAATCAGGTTCTCGCTCAGATCGAACTCTTCACCAACACGGACAAATATCCGGTGGGCGTCTACATCCTTCCGAAGATTCTCGACGAAAAAGTTGCCCGTCTGCAGCTCACCAAGCTCAACGCCGAACTTTCCGTTCTGACACAGAAGCAAGCTGACTACATCGGCGTCAAGGTCGAAGGTCCCTACAAGAGCGAAAACTATCGCTATTAATCGTTAGTGTTGCATCAAACGGGCTGCATCCATCGTGTTGCGGCCCGTTTTCTTTTCCGCCGGACGCATCCCAGATTCCGTCAAGATCCAATCCAACGGAATGTCAAAAATCTCCGGCACAAAATCTTCCGTCACCAGGCAATCAAACGCCACGGCTACCGTTACAAGCCCCGGCGTTTTTTGCCGCTCGGCGAGCCACCGATCAAAATAACCGCCGCCGTTGCCTAAACGAAATCCTTCCCGCGTCACACCCACGCATGGAACCAAAATCACCTCGGGATCGACAAGAATGTCCTCGATCGGCTCCTCAATGCCGTAGCATCCGATACGCACGCGTTCGGCCTCCCAGCGCGCGTAGTGCATGGTCTTGCTTCGACTGTCATCGACCACCGGCACGCAAAGGCAACGCTGCGGGGAACCGAGTTTCCAAGTCAAAAGCGGCTCCGTAAGATCCGGTTCGTTTTTTATCGGCCGATAAAACCCCAATCGGGAAACCGCCCGCTCGGCGAGCCATTGCAACAGGTGCGCCGAAAGGTTTTCCACCGCCGTCGGACATTCAACCTGTACGCGGCTGCGCTTCTCCAACATTAATTTTCGTAACGATTGACGCGAGATCGCTTTGAAATCAGCGCTGTTATTTGCCGTTATCATGGTGCTATGGGTGTGAGCTTGTCCGACTCATGGACACGCGCCTTTTTTCTTGTGGTTTTTTCCGATGCCATTTGCCGCTACAGTCTATTCGCTTTTGCTCGCCTCTTCGGCCATCACGACGCCGGCTATCGAAGAGCTAACCGCCATTCGTCAACGGGAGCTCACCGAAGAAGAAATTGCCGCGCAGATCGAAGAAAGCCGCATTGAACGCATCGAATCGCAGTTTGACGGCCGCGAGTTGCCGCAGGAAATCGAAGCGGCCGCTCAGGCCGAAACGCCGAGCGGTGCGGCACCCGCGTCGCAAACCGTGCGTGAAACCGTTTCCGAGCCTGTCTACCCAACCGAAATTCAGCCGTCTGCCGTCGTTGCAGAACCGACCGCCGTCTCGCCTCAGCCTGTCGGGAGCATTCGCGAAACAACCGTCACCGAATCGGCCGACGGCATTCGAGAAACCGCCATCACGGTTTCCGGGCAGCCTCTGACGCCGCCCACTCCCATTACGCCTGCCGCAGCCGAAGCCGCGTCCGAACCTGTCGTGGCAGAAAAGACCGAGCCGGTGGAAACCCTCAAGATCGATCCGAGCGTCGCCGTCGTTGTCACGGGCGAAACTCTGCCCTCATCCCCGCTGACGCCAGGCACAACTGCTACATCCGAAGCCGCTCAGGTTGCGTCCTATTCTCCCGCTCCAGTCGTCCCACAGCAGGGCTTTGTTATTGAACCTGTTTCCAAGGCCGACTACACACTCGTTCCGCCTGCAACGCCTTCGAGCAACCTTCTTCCCGCGCACTTCGGCGAAGAACTCGAAGGCGACGAAGACATTTTGGCTGCCCGGAAGGCCGCGCAGAAAAACGACGTTGCTCAATTGAAGACCCTGGCAGCACGCGTCAAGAATCATCCACTGGGCGGCTATGTCGAACTTTGGGAAATCAACGCCCAAGCCGAGCAGGATCTCAAAAAAAACAAGAAGCTCACGGCCGCCGTCGAAAAGCGCTACGCACGCTTCATCGAAGCGCATGAGTCAGAATACCTTGCCGAACGCGCCCGCACGGATTGGCTGCGCTATGCCGCTCAAGCCAACGATGCCAAGCGCTTTGCCGCCCTTTATCCGAAACTCAGGTGGAATCGAGAAGAGCGCGACATCCTGTGCCTGCGCCAAACGTTTGCGCTCGGAAGCGGCAAACCCTCCGCGCAGGCACTTGCACAAGCCAAGAGTCTGCTGTTGCACACCACGGCACCGCAAATCGACGCGTGCAAGAAACTTGCCGCCAGAACACTTGAGGCCGACCGCAGTTGGACGTGGCAGTACCTGTTGATTTTGCTGCAGAAAAAGCGCTACACGCTGGCTACGCAGTTGGTCAAGGAAACGCCTGCCAAATACCTACCGGTTAACAAGAAAGAGCTTTCGCAGATTCTGACCAATCCGTCGCGCTGGCTGCAGCGCAACCGCAAGGTGCTCAAGAAAAAACCCGTTCGCCTTTTGATCGCCGCTTCGCTTCGCATCGTGCAAAAGGATATCGGCGCAGCTGTCACGATCGCGCATGCCACTGACGGCCGCATCAATTCATCCACCAAAGCGCTTTTGTGGGGTCGCATCGGATATGAAGCGGCCGTGGATCATGACGCCGCCAGCCTGCGTTACTACAAGCTTGCCGGCGAAGGATTGAAATCGGCTGCCTCCTCGACACTGATCGTCAACGGCGCCACGGTACTGGTCTGGCAGGCTCGCGCCGCATTGCGCAACGGCACGCCTCAAGAGGCTCTGTCCGCGATTTCTCAGCTTTCTCCCTCCGTGAAAAAAGCCGACAACTGGACGTATTGGCGGGCTCGCATGCTCGCGGCCGTCGGCAAGAAAGCGCAGGCCGACAAATTGATGCAAAGCCTCGTGCGCGGCTATGAGTTCTATAACCTTCTGGCCGCAGACTTCCTCGGGAAACCTTATTACAAAGGTCCCGAAAGCATGAAGCCCGAGACCTCAAAGGAAAGTTTTGCCAAGTTTTCCAAGAATCCTTCCGTGCAACGCGCGGTGCGCTTTTACGCGCTGGGTCTACCCTACGAGGGTCATCGCGAATGGAACTGGGCCCTGATCGGCATGAAGACTCGCGAACGCTTAGAAATTGCGGAATACGCAGGCGCTCTCGGTCTGGAGCATCGCCGCATCAACACAGCCGCCAGCACCGGCCGGGCTGCCGCCTTCAACCAGCTCTACCCGAAGCCTTTTGCCGACAAGATCAATCGGGCTGCCGACGAAGCACAGCTGCCGCAAAATCTGGTCTTCGGCCTTATTCGTCAAGAGTCGCGCTTTATCAGCCTGGCACTCAGTTCCGCGGGCGCTCGCGGCTTGATGCAGGTCATGCCATCAACGGCCCGCTGGGTCGCCAAGCAGACGGGACTTAAAGGTTATAACAACAGCAAAATCTCCGACATCGACACCAATCTGTTTCTGGGAACGCAGTATCTGCGCCTCGTCAGAGAGAACGTGAGCCCCAATGTGACGCTTGCTACCGCAAGCTACAACGCAGGCCCATCCAAAGCCGCCGCTTGGCGCTCAACGCTCACCAAGGAAGTCGAAGGAGCGCTTTTTGCCGAAACGATTCCCTATTCGGAAACCCGTGACTACGTGATGCGCGTTACCGCCAACACCGTGCAGTATTCCCGCTACACGAACGATCCGATCCATCTTACGGATCTGCTCGGACGCATCGAGCCCGTACCTCTTTCCGGAAACATCATTCCCTAAGTACGGCACACGGTTTTCTCACCACTTGAGGTCAGTATGTCACTTTGCCAATCCATCACCGAAACCATCGGGCGCACGCCGCTTCTGGAACTCAAAGGACTTGAAAAAGAGCTCGGCTTGACCGCCCAGATTTTCGCCAAGCTCGAATGCTTCAACCCCGGCGGCAGCATCAAGGACCGTGCGGCACTCTCTATGATCAAGACGGCTCAGGCCGAAGGAAAACTTCTGCCGGGCGGCCTCATCGTGGAGCCGACCAGCGGCAACACCGGCATCGGTCTTGCGCTGGTGGCACGAGCCTTGGGTTTTCGCACCGTTCTTACCATGCCCGAATCAATGAGCGTGGAGCGCCGCATGCTGCTCAAAACTTACGGCGCGGAAATCGTGCTTACGCCGGCCTCGCTCGGTATGAGCGGAGCCGTCGACAAAGCCAAGGAAATCGTTGCCTCCACGCCGGGTGCCTTCATGCCCAACCAATTTGACAATGCCGCCAACGCCAAGGCGCACTACGAGACCACCGGACCCGAAATCTGGGACGATATGCAAGGACGCATCGATGCGTTTGTCAGCGCCGTCGGGTCGGGTGGAACGATCACGGGCACCGGCCAATTCCTGCGACGCTGCGATCCCGGCATCCGCGTCGTTGCGGTTGAACCTGAAAATTCACCCGTCCTGTCCGGCGGTAAAGCCGGTCCGCACAAAATCCAAGGTATCGGCGCAGGGTTTGTTCCGGGAACACTCGATACGTCGGTCTACCATGAAGTCATGCAAGTCGGCAATGAAGAGGCGGCGGCAATGACGCGTCTGGTTCTTAAAACCGACGGCGTTTTCGTGGGCATCAGTTCGGGCAGCGCTCTTGAGGCTGCCGTTCGTTTGGCCCGCAAACCGCCCTATGATCATGGACGCATCGTCGTCATTTTTCCCGACTCGGGCGAGCGTTATCTCTCAACTGGGCTTTTCAGCGAATAACTTCGTTCAAAATCAACGAAAAAGGGCTTATCGCCGCCAACTAGCTCTGCGCTAAAATTTCGCGCGTCATGCTCCGTAAGATACGGAACCGCCTTGCTTAACTTGAATTGAAGATGTCGAATCAGAGAACCGTTGACAATTCCGCGCAGCGTCTTGCAGCTCTGAAGCAATGCACCACGCTTGATCAATTCGTTCCCCTGCGGGCCTCGCTCACGGGCGGCGAAATTGCCCTGAAGCAGTTTGACCGTACGTCCAACACTTGGGAGCCGTTGAGTTATCTGGAACTCAACGACCGCATCGTCGAGTGGCGCAAAGCGCTTGCCGGGCTCGGTCTGACGTGCGGAGCACGCGTAAGCATTTTGCTTAACAATTCGATCGACCATGTTCTGGCTGATCAGTCCGTACTTGCCAACGCCCTGATCCCCGTGCCGCTGCACGCCATTGACACTCCGGGATCCCTCTCCTTCATTCTTGCCGACAGCGGCGCCGAATGTCTGATTACAAACAAGTATGAGCGATGGCTTGCTATTGAAGCCCTCGGAACCAAACTGCCTGCGCTCAAGACGGTCATCCTGACCGACGAAGTGACACCGGCAAAACAAAAGCGCGGCGGCCCAAAAATTTACGGTGTCGATGATTTTTTGGCGTTAGGCCACGCAGTCGACCAGTTGCCCGAAGGTCCAACTCCCGAAGACCTTGCCGCCATCGTCTATACCTCCGGAACCACCGGCAAACCCAAGGGCGTCATGCTCACGCACGGCAATGTCGTCTCCAACGTCATCGCTACGCTAGAACATATTGCTCCGGCACCTCAGCCTGGTTACGTCTTTTTATCCTTCCTGCCGCTCTCGCACACATTTGAACGCACAGCAGGCTACTACCTGGCTCTTGGCATGGGATGCACCATCGTGTTCAACCGCTCGATCATGCTTTTGAGCGAAGACTTCCGCACGGTACACCCTGACGTTCTCATTTCCGTACCCCGCATCTACGAGCGCATTTACGCACGCATTCTGGATCGACTGGGGAAACAGTCGACCATTACCCGCGCGCTCTTTAACGCCTGCGTTGACGTCGGCTGGCGACGGTTTTGCAAGGCCAACCGTTTGCCTGTCGAATCCGGAACCCTTAGCTGGCTCGATCCAATCGTCTGGCCAATTCTCAAGCGTCTGGTGGCAAACAAGGTCGCGATGCAGTTCGGCGGCAAACTCAAAGTCGCCATTGCGGGCGGCGCCGCGCTCAATCACAAAGTGGCTCGTATGTTTTGCGGCCTGGGCATTCCGCCAATTCAGGGCTACGGCATGACTGAGGCCTCGCCCATCATTGCCGGAAACTCACTTACGATCAATCAGCCGGAAACCGTTGGGTACCCGTTCCCAAACGTTGAACTGCGTCTGGCTCCCGAAACCAATGAAATTCAGGTACGTGCGCCTTCCGTCATGAAAGGATATTGGAACCGTCCGGAAGACACAGCCAAAGTACTTTCGCCCGACGGTTGGTTGTCTACAGGCGACGTCGGTGAATTCAACGATGCTGGCCTTCTGCGCATCCGCGGCCGCATCAAGGAAATTATCGTGACAAGTACCGGCGAAAAAGTACCGCCCGTCGATTTGGAGCTGGCGCTCGAAACCGACCCGCTCTTTGCTCAAACTTTCGTCGTGGGTGAAGCGCGTCCTTTCATTTCCTTCATCGCCGTTCTCAATACGGAAGAATGGAAAAAGCTGGCCGCCAAACTCGGTGTCGATCCCAACGACAAACTCGCGTTGCAAAGTAATGCAGTACGTTCTGCTGTGCTCAAGCGAGCTCGCGCTGCCGCCGCTGGTTTCCCGCATTATGCGTTGCCGCGTAATGTGGCGCTCACACTGGAGCCGTGGACCATCGACAACGGCTTGCTGACACCGACGCTCAAGCTCAAACGCAAGCCGCTCACCGACCGTTTTGCCGCTCAGATTGAAGAGATGTACCTCTCACACGCCCGCGCTTAAGGTTTGGACGTGGTGTTTATCCGTACAATTGCTTCAACCTAACCATTACCTTCCGGCTGCATGACAAAACTCGTGCAGCCGTCTTTTCTGTTTTTCGAAGTTATGACTGAACAGCCTCAGGTTCGCATCGGCAAGTTGATGCCCAACTGGATGATCAACCTCACCGACCGAATCATGCAGTACTACATCGACCGTTATCTCAACTGCGATCCCGTCGTTCTCGACCGACCGCCGGAACCGCAGCCCGGTCACCAATATCTGCTCTACGCCCATATTCCGTTCTGCAAGACGCTTTGCTCATACTGTACCTTCCACCGCTTCCTGTTTAAGGAACACAAGGCACGCGAATACTTTGTGAACCTGCGCAAGGAAATGGACTATGTCAAAGCGCTCGGCTACGACTTTACGAGTATGTACATCGGCGGGGGCACGACAACGATTCTCGAAGACGAGCTCATCCGCACGATTGAACACGCCCGCACGCTTTTCCCAGGCATCAAAGAAGTGTCGTGCGAAACCGATCCGTTGCAAATTGCCACCCCTACGTTCCGCAATCTCAAGGGGCTCGTGGACCGCATGAGCATCGGCGTACAGAGCTTTAACGACGACATTCTCAAGATGACCGAGCGCTACGACAAGTTCGGTTCCGGCGCTCTGATCTACGAGCGTTTGCAGGAAGCGCTCGAGCTCTTCCCAACGACCAATGTCGACATGATCTTCGGCTTCCGCGGTCAGGATCTCGAAATGTTGCAGCGCGACATGGATCTGCTTGTGGAACTCAATCCGCGCCAGATCACGACGTATCCGCTGATGGTCACAAGCCAGACTCGAAAGAGCGTCAAGCAGACAATCGCCGCCAAGGGTATTGAGCTTGCCGATCAATATGCCGTGATCATGAACACGCTCGGCACCCACTACCGTCAGCTTACGAGTTGGACATTTGGCCGCACGCACGACGAAGGCTTTGACGAGTACGTGGTCGACCACGACGAATATCTGGGCGTAGGTTCCGGCGCTTTCTCGTTCTTGGGCAGCAGTCTCTACGTCAACACGTTCAGCCTGCGCCGCTACAACGAGCGCATCAAAGAAGGGAAAACCGGTGTAGAGCGCCGTCGCCAATTCGACAAGCACGCCGTACTGCAGTATCGCCTGCTTCTGGGACTCTTCTCGGCTCGCCTGTCCCGCAAGTATTTCCGTGAAGTTCACGGCGTTGATCTCGACAAGGCGCTTTTTAAGGAAATGCTCGGACTCCGCATCGCCGGCGCTATCAAGGACAACCCGAAAGATCCCGACAACCTGATTGTGACCGACGCCGGAAAATTCCTGGGGCTCGTCATGATGAAAGCCTTCTACTCCGGTATGGATAACGTTCGCGCCGAACTCAGAAAACCGCTTCGTGATATCGATTGCTGATTATTTGCGCACCTGCTCTGTGGCCGCCTCTTTTCGGCGGCCTTTTTCTTGCACGTTTCCACATTGAAACGGTTCTTGACCTAACACTCCGTTGCGCTGAAACTTTGCAGCATTTTTTGACATAAATCAAACTTTTGCCACACCGCGCCAAAATAGACCGATTGCTACTTCTGTCCTAGCTCAATCTACCCCTTTGGGAGTAATAGTTTTCAGGTCCTTTTTCCGGTTTTTCTCAATTTCATAGGCAGACCTCATGACAAATAAAGGTCATCCTTTTGTTTTTAAAGCTTTTTTCCTTTACGAAATCTTTCTGTTCGCAAGCAATTTGTTCTAAATCAAACTTTCGGATGACCCTCCGATCTCCTTCCTTCCTATCCTTTTTCTTTACCGTCCATCTTCTGAAATGCCTAGTTTTTCGCGTCTGTTGCCTATAAAATCGACCCGCGCGAGTGCCGGAACGCGAAGCCGTCTCTTTGTGTTCCTCCCCTAAGCCGCGACAACCCTGTTTTGATTTTCTGTGTTTTGTCCGAGGCAATTGTTGTAATTGCCGCGGATGGGTTCGTTTCGGTTTCTCGGCACCAGCGAAAGCGGCGTTTGACAGCTCTGTCTCGAATCAGGCTCTGCGCCCTTTTTAAAAGAACAGGAGATCCCTAAAGATGAGTGCAAAAACCATCAGAATCAAGACGTTCAATCCGACGGCAGATTCCTTCGATTTGAACGGCCCCGATTTTGTCGGCAACATCCGCAAAGGCGAGTTGCGCGGCATCATCAAAATCAATGAAGACCTGTGCGAAGCCTGCGATACTTGCCGCAAGGTCTGCCCGGTCGATGCCATTCAGGGTCATCTTGGCGCCAAGCACAAGATTGACGATCAGCGCTGTGTGACCTGCGGTCAGTGCTTGATCAGCTGCCCGTTCAATGCCATCGAACAGATGAGCTTTGTGGACACGGTCGACAAAATGCTCGCTGACAAGAGCAACGTCGTGGTGGCTCACCCCTCCCCGGCCGTTCGCGTGTCTATTGCCGAAGAATTCGGCGGCAAGCCCGGCGATCTCACCACCGATCAGATGATGAACGCCTTTGAAAAACTGGGCTTCAAGACCTACGACGTCAACAGCTCCGCTGACCAGACCATCATGGAAGAAGGCACGGAATTCGTGCGCAAGGTTCAGTACTGGGTGCTCGGCAAGCGCGGTCCCGAATTCGAACGCGCTGCTCACCATCCGCTGCCGCACTTCACGAGCTGCTGCCCGGCTTGGGTTCGCAACGCCGAAACTTTCAACGCCGACTTCTTGCCGCATCTGTCCACGGCCAAGAGCCCGATTCAGATGGGCGGCGTGCTCGCCAAGGTGTGGGCTCCGAAGTTCCTCTACAACACAGATCCGCGCAACGTCAAGGTTGTGGCTATCACCCCCTGCACGGCCAAGATCCTCGAAGCCAGCCGTCCCGAAATGGACACCGCTTGGCGCCATCACATCAAAGCCGGCACGATTCCTGCCGACACGCCGCGCTTCCCTGACGTTGACGCCGTGCTCACCGCCCGTGACATTGCCGAACTGCTGCGTCGTCACAATATCAATCCGCTCACGCTCCCGAAGGAACGCAAGCGTGAAAATCTCGACGTCTACACCGGCGCTGGTACCATTTTCGGCTGCTCCGGCGGCGTGATGGAAGCTGCTCTGCGTACGGCCTACCGCGTCCTGATGGGCAAGGAACTCGACAACGCCGACATCATCCCGGTGCGCGGCCTCGACAACAGCTACGTTGAAGCCAAGATTCCGCTTGCTCTGCCCGAATTGAACGGCAAGACCTTCGAGCTGCGCGTTTGCGTGGTTAACGGCGCCAACCAGGCTCTCGAACACGTTCTTGACGAACTGCGTGGCAATCCGAATCGTTGGCACTTCATCGAAGTGATGAACTGCCCGGGCGGTTGCGTCAACGGCGGCGGTCAGCCTGTCCAGGGCACCGGCACCGGCTGGCTCAAGCCCTTGTTCCCGCTCCCCGTGAGCCTCTAACCCATTAGCCGATAGAAAGGAACACACAAATGTCCGTTTACCAGTTTGAAGAACGCCCGGCGAGTGTCATTCTCGGCCGCCGCGGTCTGTTTAAGGTTGTGGGTCTTTGCGCTGTCGCCGCTGGTGCCACCGGTTGGGCTGTCGGCGATCTGCTCGCGAACCGCAACTCCGTTTTGCTTGCCCGTCAGAAGGGGCTTTACGCCGATGACAAGCTCTGCCAGAAGATGAATCTGACAAGCTCGCATCAGAACCCCGTCGTGCGTCAGATCTATGTTGATCTTGGCGCCGCTCCGATGGACAACACCATGTACGGTCTGCTGCACACGCACTACTTCCAGCGTACGCAGCTTTCCGCTCACCACTAATTAAAGGAGGTCGCAATCATGGCCAATCACAACGACCGCATTTTGCGCTTCCATGTTGCCGATAAGGTCTTCCACGGTCTTAACGCAATTCTTTGGTTTGCGCTCGTCATTACCGGCGCTATCGTCTACCTCTGTAAGCCCGAAGCTGCTACGGGTGAAAGCCTCATGGCTTGGCACGTCGGCCTCGGCATCGTCTTCACGCTCAACCTCGTGGGCTATCTCCTGTTCGCCCCCGAACGCTTTGCGCTGATGATCAATGCCTGCTTGATCTGGGATAAGAACACGATCCTGTGGTTCCGCAACTTCGGCGGCTACCCGCGTCGCTTCTTCAAGATCCCGTTCGGTCCGGTTGAGGTTACGCCGCAGGGCCGCTACAACGCCGGCCAGAAAGCTTCTTACTTGCTCTTCACCGCTGCCATCGTGATGCTCATCGTCACCGGCTGGCTGCTGTGGGTGTTCGCTCCGGCCATCGGTAAGGATGCCTTCCTTACGATGTGGTACCTCCACGTCTGGGGTTCGCTCCTCATCACCGTGCTCGTGGTCTGCGCTCACATCCCGCTCGCCCTGCTGTCGATGTCTCACTTCCTCGGCATCTGGCGCATCGGCACCGGTGACATCAGCTGGGAAGCTGCTGAACACCACTCGCCCGTGTGGCTCGAAAAGGACGTCATCCGCACCAACATCGAAAAGTAAGGTTGCGCTTGCAGCAAGCCTGATTTGTCAGGCTTGCCGTCCGATAGCCCGCTCGAAAGACAGAAAATCCTTCGAGCGGGATTTTTTTACCTGTCTGGCGGCTCTACAATCAAGGCCTTCAAACGGATGAAATTTTCTAACCTTCCACTCTCCCTTACAGATATGTCTGCTCCGGTCATCGGCATCGCTTCCCGCACTCAAACACCCAAGGGACTTCGTCTTCACATCGGCCTTTTCGGTCGACGCAACGCCGGCAAAAGTTCTCTTATCAATGCGCTAACCAATCAAAAAATCGCCATTGTGAGCGATGTGCCCGGAACCACTACCGACCCAGTCGAAAAGGCCTGCGAGCTGGCACCGATCGGACCGGTTGTCTTCATTGATACCGCAGGTGTCGATGACGTTGGCGAACTAGGCGGACTTCGTACGGAGCGATCCTTGGCCGTACTGGGTTGGGTTGATGTGGCACTAATCGTCTGTGACGCCAAAGCACTTACTGAAAGCGAACTTGAACTCATTCGAACCGTCAAAAGCACGGCTACGCCCACCGTCGTTGTCTTAAACAAAGCCGATACGGCCGATGCCAAAGAACTGATCGCCACGCAGGAGCAGGTACGTTCATTGGGTTATGAGCCGGTTACCGTGTGCGCCAGTCAAAAGCTCAATATCGATGCCGTGCGTGAAGCCATCGTAAAGCTCGCGCAAAATGCCGTGGAGCCGGACCTTCCATTGTTGGGTGATCTAGTGCATCCGGGCGATACCGTGATGCTTGTCACCCCAATCGACACCGGCGCACCCAAAGGGCGCATGATTCTTCCTCAAGTACAAGCCATACGCGAAGTACTCGATGCCGACGCCAAATGTATCGTTGTGCGTGGAAACCGTCTGGCCGAAACATTGACCAACGAAAAAGAACCGCCCGCCTTTGTCGTAACCGACAGTCAGGTGGTGCAGTCGGTCGTTGCGCAAACGCCGAAAACTATTCCGGTAACGACCTTCTCGATTCAGATGGCCTACAGCAAGTGTGACCTTGTTGAGATGGCACGCGGCGCAGCCATGATCGACTTTCTGCGTCCCGGCGACAAAGTGATGATCTGCGAGACGTGCTCTCACCATCCTCAGCCAGATGACATCGGCCGTAAAAAACTACCTTGCTGGCTCGCTAAAAAAGTCGGCGGAGAACTCGACATTGAAGTTGTAGTCGGCAAAGACTTCCCCGTGGACCTCACGCCTTACAAACTCATTCTGCAATGCGGCGGCTGCGTCGTCACTCGCCGCCATATGCTCACGCGTTTGGCTCAGGCCAAGCGTCAAAACATCCCTATGACCAACTACGGCGTAGCAATCAGCCACCTGCAAGGCGTACTCGAACGTGCGCTTGAACTGCACCCCAAAGCCCTGAAGGCATTTCATGAAGCTCGCGAAATCTTCGCC
>OILX01000242.1_pt1 | contig 12859 bp, 10 predicted proteins | sample 1584721 | NCBI WGS metagenome assembly OILX01 (sample SAMN02674605, study PRJEB24791) | human gut metagenome, SKBSTL067 | isolation source: stool | host: Homo sapiens | place: USA
AGTAGGTCAGAGGAGCGGCCAGGATGGCGGCCAGGATGGCAGCGCCGTAAGTACCCTTACGCAGGGTGCCCAGCAGCTCGCGCTGAGAAGCGCCCTCCTTGGTGCGGATCAGGAAGGTGCCGATGACGGAGCACACCACGCCCACCACGGCGATGATGAGGGGCAGAAGCATGGCGTTCCAGGTCAGGCCATCGGCGGCGTAGGCGGAGGCGCCCAAGGCGAAGGGAGCCAGAATGGAGCCCACGTAGGACTCATACAGGTCAGCGCCCATGCCGGCCACGTCGCCCACGTTGTCGCCCACGTTGTCGGCGATCACGGCGGGGTTGCGGGGGTCGTCTTCGGGAATGCCGGCTTCAACCTTACCCACAAGGTCGGCACCGACGTCGGCGCCCTTGGTGAAGATGCCGCCGCCCAGACGAGCGAAGATGGAAATCAAGCTCGAACCGAAAGCCAGACCGATCAACGGCTTGATCGTGGTGTAGAGGTTGGCGTCGGGAGCAGCCGTGCCGATCAGCACAGCCATGTAGCCGGCCACGCCGAGAAGGCCCAGACCGACCACGAGCATGCCTGTGATGGCGCCGCCCTTGAAGGCGACGTTAAGAGCTTCGGCGATGCCTTGGCTGGCTGCCTGAGCGGTGCGAACGTTGGCCTTGACGGAAACGTTCATTCCGATGAAGCCGCAAGCGCCGGAAAGGATGGCGCCGACGGCAAAGCCGCCTGCCGTCTTAAAGCCCAGTGCGGGAACGAAGGCGATGATAAGGAAAAGAACCACGCCGACGATGGCGATGGTCGTGTACTGCTTGGTCAGATAGGCCGTTGCACCCTGCTGAATGGCGTGCGAGATTTCCTGCATGCGGGGATTGCCGGGATCGCGGGCCAGAATCCAGCTACGGGAGACAAGACCGAAAATCACGGCGATGATGCCCGCGGCAATGGCGAGCCACAAAGCTGTAGTCATGATGTTGAAAGCTCCGGGTGTCGACTCAACGTCCGAGGAGGGTCAAGCCGACGCCAAAAGTGTTAAAGAAAAAAACAAAAAAAGAAGGGAACACGGTGATTTCACACATCGTGTTCCCTTTTAATTTTTTACTTCAGCGCCTCGAAGATCGCATCGCGGATGTCCGTAATCGAACCGACGCCGTTGACCTTACGGTACTGCGGCACGTTGGGTTCGCCGGACGCTGCGAGCTTGCTGTAGAAGTCGACGAGTGCTTCGGTCTGAGCATGGTAGACAGACAGACGCTTCATCACGACTTCTTCGCGGTCATCGTCACGCTGTACGAGGTCTTCGCCCGTCACGTCGTCCTTGCCGGCAACCTTGGGCGGGTTGTACTTGACGTGGTAGCTGCGGCCCGAGGCGGGGTGTACGCGGCGGCCGGACATACGTTCGACAATTTCGGAATCGGGCACGGAGATTTCGAGCACGAAGTCAATCGGCACTCCGGCGTCCTGCAGCGCCTGAGCCTGCGGGATGGTGCGCGGGAAGCCGTCGAAAAGAAAGCCGTTCTTGCAGTCGTCGGCAAGCAGACGTTCCTTGACAAGCCCGATGATGATGTCATCGCTCACAAGGCCGCCCTGATCCATGATCACCTTGGCGGCTTTGCCGAGTTCGGTACCGGCCTTGACGGCGGCGCGAAGCATGTCGCCCGTCGAGATCTGCGGAATGCCGAAGTGTTCTTTGATGTAGTTGGCCTGGGTGCCTTTACCGGCGCCGGGGGGTCCGATCAGGATCAAACGCATGAAAAATCTCCAATTAATTCAACGTAAAACCAGTAAAAGACAGATTTACGTCGGAAACTCTTTCAAGAAAAATTCCGCGAGTCCCGAAGGTCGCGCCGCTTTGCCCGCCGCATCGCAACAAGCTCACAGTTTTTTCTTGCACTGCGGAAATTGTAATTGAAACATTCTGCAAAACAATAGCGAAACCTTTGTTACATCTTTCGGACGAGGTAAAACGCGGCTTTTCGGAACCAAAAAAACTAGTTTTTGAGAGATTTGGCGTACACCGCACGCACGCGCTCCAGATCTTCGGCGGTGTCCACGCCCGAAGGCAGGTTCTCGTCGAGAATCAGTACGCTGATGCGGTACCCGTGCCAGAGGGCTCGCAGCTGTTCCAGCGACTCGAACTTTTCGATGGGGGCTGGAGCAAGCTTAGGAAACGCCTTCAAAAAGCCTGCACGGTAGGCATAAAGCCCGATGTGGTGATAGGCGGGCAAATCTTCGGGCAGCACAGACTTGTTGCTACGAAATGCGTCACGCGGCCAGGGAAGCGGCGCGCGAGAGAAGGTAAGCGCTCGACCCTTGGCGTCGATTTCGACCTTGACTACGTTCGGATTGAAGAAGTGTTCGGCGTCGGATATCGGGTGCGCAGCGGTGGCAATGGCGCAATCGTCGTGCTTTTCAAGGTCTTCGGCAACGGCGCGTATGACATTGATGGGAATCAGAGGTTCGTCGCCCTGAACATTGACGACGATCGTGTCGTCGGTTAGGCCCAGAGCCGCGGCGGCTTCGGCGAGACGGTCGGTCCCGGTCGGACAGTTCGGATCCGTCAGAAGCGCCTTGATGTCGTGTTCTTCGCAGGCCTTGACGATGGCCGGTGAGTCGCAGGCGACGAAAACCGCATCGGCACCGCACCCAAGAGCGCGCTCGGCGGTACGCACAACCATCGGCTTGCCGCAGATGTCGGCAAGCGGTTTTTCTTTGAGGCGCGAAGACGACATGCGCGCCGGCACGATTACTACAAAGCCCATGGCAAATCCTTCGTTAGTTGGCAGGTTTGATACGAGCGGCTTCTTGTTCCTCGGGCGTGAGTTCTCGCGCTTCCTTGGTGAGCATCACCGGGATTTCTCCGTCAAGCGGGAAGCCGAGCGCGCACTTGGCGCACTGCATTTCAGACTTCTGCTGATCAAAATGAAGAGGCCCCTTGCAGACGGGGCAGACCAAAACTTCGGTAAGGCGGCTGTCCATAATATTGTCGTTTCAATGTTCGGCTGACGAAGCGTTCGTCAGCGGGAGTTGTATTTGCTCGGAAGAGTGCGTGTGCCGGGGAGCATCTCATTGAGCAGCTGAAAGATCTTATCTTCCGTGCTGATGAATTTCGAGATGTTGATTTCGTTTGTCGGCGCATCGTACTTGGCTTCGCTTACAAGCTTGCCGTGCTCCCAGTATTGCAGATGGATGTTGGAGGTGTAATTGGCGATCTGCCAGCGGGAAATCGACTGACAGGAAAAGACGCGGGAACAGTTTTTCGTTTGCCCCGCGCCGACGCGCTTCACGGAAAAACCCTTGCGCTTGAGACCTTTGATGACGGAGTTGTAGGCGACCTTTCGGTTGCTTGAATCTTGAATGACGCAGACGTTGCCGGGTTTGATGTTGTACGCGGGTGCCCGGACTGACTGCGTGGAGCAGCCGGCCAGAAGGCAGCAGGCGGCAAGACCGATACTCAGGCAAGTGCGATTCATGGTTTGTTTCAGTGCGTGATTTCTTCCGTGGGCGGTACGATGTCAATGTGTTTGCGTTCGGCCGCATCCGTGAGCTTTTCCACTACGAACTGGATGAGGTAGGGGTCAAGTTGTGTTTGGTACTCGACGACCCAAATGCGGCGGTCGTTCTTGATATCCGCGTTCTGCATGGCTTTGACCGCGTCCTTGCCGGTGATGAAGATGTAGCGTGCGTCGGACTGCGCAAACGGATTCGTATCAAAGGCAAAGTGATCGCCCAATCCCAAGTTCTTGCCGACGATGTCGTGAGCGGCGAGCATATTGAAGAAGCGATCGGGCGCGGCAATGCCGGCCGCAGCAAGTACCTTGGCTTCTTTTTCGGCGATACGGTGCGAAATGTCCTCGATTGAGCGGCGGCGGCCGTCGCACAGACGCACGACATCCCCGAGCTGGGAAGTGGCGGCAAAGCGAGGCGTACGACTTTCAATAGTATCTTCGGTAGCGCTCAGAACGATGGCATCAACAGAGTCCAGACGCGAAGGGAGTTCGCGCAGGGGGCCTGCGGGAAGCGCCCAGCTGTTGCCTAGCCCTCGAGCACCGACGACGGCAAGTTCAACGTCGCGCGCAAGGCGCCGATGCTGCAGACCGTCGTCGCTGACAATCACATTAACGCTCGGATTGCTCCGAATCAGCAGACGCCCTGCGGCCACGCGGTCGCGTCCCACGGCTACAGGAACCCCGGTGGCGCGGCGAATCAAAAGCGGTTCGTCGCCGACGGTGCTCGCCGGAGAGTCGTCTTCGACAAGGTGTTGCTCTTCGCTGGCGCGCCCGTATCCGCGGCTGATGACGCCAGGCGTAAAGCCCGCGGCCTTCAGTTCGCGGACGAGCTCGATCGTGATGGGAGTCTTGCCCGTGCCGCCGACGTAGATGTTGCCGACAACGACAACGGGCACCGGCAGTTCAACAGGTGTAGTCCTAGCTGCCCGGCGTCGTGCGATGGCAAGGTAGACAAGCGAAAAAGGGTAGAGTAGAGAGGCGGCAATGCCGCGGTGCGACCACACATCGTGCAGCACACGTTCAACAGCGGCGCGCATCAGATGTGCTCCTTGCGGGAAAGAAAAGTTTCCGGTCCAGGATGTGGTTGATCTGACATTCTTGTCTTACAAAAAAGGATAGGACTGACGGCGTGAGCGTGTTACTGACAGGCTCGACCGACAGGCGATTTTCTAATCATAGCGCAGGCGCTCGGATAGCAAAAATTTTCGATGCGGGAATCTGTTTGCGCAATACATCTTTTTTGGTTGTCAGAAATCCGGAAAATCGGCCGGCGCCTTGAAAGTGACCGGTTCGCCGGAAGTCGGATGTACGAAGGTGAGCTCTGCGGCGTGCAGACACAGGCGCGTGGCATCGGTTTCGCCTTCAAGTCCCGGATGACCGTAAAAGGGGTCGCCGTCAATGGGGCAACCGAGCCCTTTGGCGCAATGCACACGCAGCTGGTGCGTGCGGCCCGTGACAGGGCTCAAGCGCACGAGAGTTTTCGGTCCTCCCGCAGTCTGCTGCGTGCCGATCACGACAAATTCTGTGGCCGACGCCTTTCCGCCGCCATCTTCACTGAGAGAGCATTGCCGCGGACGATCGAGCCAATTGAGTGCCAGAGGGAGTTCGATGCGGCCTTGCTGTTCGCTGATGACTCCTTCGAGGCGTGCTTCGTAGATCTTGTGCGTGTCACGCTCGCGAAACGACTTGTTGAGATGTTCAAGCGATCGCTTGTTACGAGCGAAAACGAGCAGGCCCGAGGTGTCTAGGTCCAGTCGATGCACGACATGCAGTTCGCCGTATTGGCGTTCTAGCATGGTCTTAGCGCAGACTTTCTCGCGGACGCCTGGAACGGAACTCAAACGTGCAGGTTTGTTGATTACCAAAATGTCGTCGTCGCTGTAGAGAACGACGGGGCGCGGCGCGGACTCCTCAGTCTGCATTGGAGAGCTTTTGCAATGAGGTCGACCGATCAGCATCCACTCGAGCAGAAATCGAGCCCCTGAGCGCGGCGCGTAGAACGTTTGATCCCAACGGCATTCAAACGTAGGGCTTTTGCCGCACCACCATTCGTTGAGGTCTGTCAGCCGAGCGTCGCGGTGACGAACGTTGAGCTCTTGGACAATACGCACAACGGGACTCGTGAGAGCATCGGTCAAAACACGGCGCCACAACGCACGACGTTCGGCCTGCTCGCGTCCGCCCCTGAAATAGTCTCGCTGCGGAAACGGCTCGAAAATCTCGTCCAGTCGTGTCTTGAGAGTTTTAGCTTCGCCCTTGCCGTTGATCAATTCGATATTGGGAACATCTTCTTCTTGCATGCCGGGCCACAGGCGTTTGGCTGACAGCTTAGCGGGAGGCGCAAACAAAAGCGGCGCAGCTGGCTCCAGCACCAGCATTCCCCAGGTGCGACCATTTTCTTCGAAAATGCCAAGGCCGGCACGCCCCTTGAAGCCTTGGCGGACCATGCCCTTTTGCATCACAAATTGTCTGGCGACTTTCATGCGTGCGCAGGGAGCCTGTGTAAAAGCATCGGGCAGGGATTCGCTCGCAAGGGGTAGGGAGCAGGTGATTTCGAAGACGCAGGCAGAATGCGGAGACATTGAAGTAAAAGATAAAAAAATCGAACGCAGGCGGATTCTAGCCTTTGCTTCCGCTAAAAAAGAAAAGGTCGGAAAAGCGAAGAACTTTCCCAACCTTCAAGTCTGATACAGCGGTTGTGCTGTCAGTCTTCTTTAAATGCGACTTCACGGGTCTTTCTGAAGGCCGGGGCGGCAACCAAAAAGACCATTAGGACAGCAGCGATGAGCAGTCCGCACGAAATCGGACTGGATACAAACACAGAGGGATCTCCGCGAGACAAAAGCATGGCGCGGCGGAGATTTTCTTCCATCATCGGCCCCAAAATAAAGCCCAGAACCAATGGCGCGGTTTCACAGCCGAGCTTACCGAAAACGTAACCCGCGAAACCGAAGAAGATGGCGATCCAAACATCCCATACGTTGTTGTTAATGGAATACACGCCGATGCAGCAGAAGACCAGAATTGCAGGAAAGAGCCAGCGGTAAGGCACACGCAGCAACTGCACCCAAACTCCGATCATCGGAAGGTTTAGAACCACGAGAATCAGATTGCCGATCCACATGGAAATGATCAAGCCCCAAAAAAGCCCCGGGTCAGACTGCATGACCTGAGGTCCGGGCACAATGTCGTGAATCATCATGGCACCGATCATCAGAGCCATTACGGCGTTGGAAGGGATGCCGAGCGTGAGCATGGGGACAAACGACGTTTGTGCACCAGCATTGTTGGCTGATTCGGGACCGGCAACGCCGCGGATGTTGCCGTAGCCGAACGGAGGATCGGCTTTGTCGCCAGCGAGTTTCTTTTCAGCCGTGTAACTTGCAAAAGAGCTCAGGAGAGCGCCGCCTCCTGGCAGTACACCCAGAATGGAACCCAAAGCCGTTCCGCGAACAATGGGTCCCACGGATACTTTGATTTCTTGCCAGGACGGAAGGATATTTTTCACTTTGTTCGGTACGAGCGATCTGCTCATATTGCCTTCCAAATTGCGCATGATTTCAGCAAAGCCGAACAAGCCCATGCTCAATGGTACGAAATCAATGCCGTCTTGCAGCTCGTCTATACCGAAGGTGAAACGGAAAGCTCCGGAATTGACGTCTGTGCCAATTAACCCTAAAAGCAAGCCCAGCAACACCATGCAGATGGCTTTGAGCAACGAACCGGTGGCAAGTACCGTAGCACTGACGAGACCGAGAACCATCAAACTGAAGTATTCGGCCGGTCCGAACTGAAAGGCGAGCTCGGTCAGAGGGGGCGCAAAAGCGGCAATCAGAAGCGTAGCTACGCACCCGGCAAAGAAGCTGCCGAGGGCCGCGATGCCAAGCGCAGAACCTGCGCGTCCCCGTTTGGCCATCATATGTCCGTCCAGGCAGGTGACAACGGCAGACGCTTCGCCGGGTATGTTGACCAGAATAGCGGTGGTTGACCCGCCATAGGAAGCACCGTAATAAATGCCGGCGAGCATGATCAAGGCTGAAGTTGGCGGCAGAGCGTACGTTGCCGGAAGCAGCATGGCTACCGTTGCAACCGGTCCCATGCCGGGCAGCACTCCGATCAACGTGCCGATGGTCACGCCGATCGTGCAGTAGAGGATGTTCTGAAGTGAAAGGGCGGTGTCAAAGCCCAACATCAGATTCGAGATGAGTCCCAGATCCATTTCCGGCTCCTACTTACATGAAGACGGGCCAGACGGGCACAAGCATCCCGACGCCGTAGACGAAAATAAGCCATGCCAACAGATCCATTACAAGGATGATGGCGAGTGTTTCTTTGAAGCGAAAGTCGGGCGATGCAAGTCCGGCAATCAAAATCATTGCCGCCAATGAGAGCATTAGTCCGAAAGTATTCAAGGCTAGCCCAAAGACCAGAATAGAGCCCAGAATCAAAAACAGAATATTCCAACGAAACGGCATGATCTCGCCGGTGTCTTCGCCGGTTTCCGTGATGGGGGCTTTACGAAATTTACGAAAATAACCGAGAAGAGCGACGATAAGTCCGATAGCTATCAGCAGAATGCCCAAAACTGTTGGAAAGTAGGCTGGTCCCATGCGGGATGCTTGACCGAGTTCGTGCTCTTGGGCAAATACGATGAAAAAGACGCCGAGCAGGGCAAAAAGGATGCCCGACCAGAAGTCTTTGCGATTCCCTACAACCATAAATGTGTTTGAAGTGACCGAGGAAAGGCGCCATTTTGTTCTTCTATGACGTACGGCGCCTGCGCACATACACCCGGCCGACGACAATCAAACGCCGGCCGGGATGCTCCGTGAGCTGTTGATCAGTCGACGCGAGCTCCGGAGGCTTTGACGATCTCGGCGTATTTTGCCAATTCCGTCTTGATCAAAGCGGCAAACTCTTCGGGTTTGCACGGTGCAGATTCGCCGCCTAGACGAGCCAGACGTTTCTTCATGTCGTCGCTCGCGAGCGCTTTGGTTATTACGCTATTGAGGTGCATGACGATGTCGCGAGGCGTCTTAGCCGGCACGAACAGACCGTACCAGGTCGAAATGTCAAACCCGGTCACACCGGCTTCGACCATGGTGGGCACATTGGGAAGTGCTTCTGCGCGTTTGGTGGTGGTGACGGCAAGCGGAACCAGTTTGCCGGCCTGAATGTTGGCGGAGGCCGACGAGAGATTGTCGAAAATGAGGTCGGTTTGGCCGGCAAGAACGGAAAGCTGAGCGGCCGAAGCCCCGGCATAGGGCACATGCACCATCTTGATGCCGGCTTTGGCTTTGAGCAGTTCGCCTGCCATGTGTCCTGCCGAACCGTTACCGCCGGAGGCATAGTTGAGCTTGTCGGGGTTTGCCTTGCAGTAGGCAATCAAATCTTTGACGGATTTGATGCCGGTACGTTGCTGAAATTCCGGCGTGACGACAAGCACATTGGGAACGTGAGCGATGAGCGTAACCGGCTCAAAGTCTTTGATCGGGTCGTAGGGAAGTTTCTTGAACAGGTTCGGGTTGACGGCGTGTGTGGCAACGGCTCCGACGCACAACGTCATGCCGTCAGGCTTTTGCTGCGCGAGATAGGTTACACCACGGTTACCGCCGGCGCCCGGACGGTTGTCAACGATAACGTTGCCTAACTCGTTGTGAACGGCTTCGGCAATGGCGCGTGCCGAAACATCCAACGGGCCTCCCGGCGGATAGGGAACAACGATTTTGATGGGATTGGAACGGGTGCCGGTCTGAGCCGAGGAAGTCAGAGGAACACCGAAAACAGAGACGGCACACACGGTACCGATTAAATTACGACGACTGACAGTCACTTCATCTTCCTTTCTTCATGAACGCACAGCCCCTCGCAGTGACGCGCGATTGGCCGAGCTTTTTTATACAAATTGGAAAAACTGTCAAACATTTTAGCCCCGCCGAAGACGGGTGCGGAGATAAAACACAACAAACAGAGAAAAATTCGGAAACCTTTTCGACGGCTCTTTTCTTGAAATGGGAAAAAACAACCCCACATAGCCATTAACGCCGAGATGATGATGTCTCGGCCGAAAGTAAGGAATGTGTTTGAGATGAGACAAGACAAACTGACAACAAAATTTCAGCAGGCCCTGGGTGAAGCTCAGTCCCTGGCGCTTGCTCACGACAACCAGTACATCGAGCCGGTGCACCTGTTGCTGGCCGTCATGAATGATCAGGAAGGCAGTGCTTCGAGTCTGATTGAGCGCTCGGGTGGCAATCCCAAGCGTGTGCGTGACGAGGCTCAAGCTGCGGTGGATCGTCTGCCAAAAGTCACCGGTACTTCGGGCGACGTTCAGGTCGGCCGTGATTTGATTCGCGTTTTGAATCTCACGGAGAAAGAGGCGATGCAGCGAGGCGATCAGTTCATTTCCACGGAAATGTTCTTGCTTGCCTTGACCGGAACCGATATGGAAGCTTCGCGCATTTTGGCCGGAGCCGGTGTCACGAAAAAGCTTTTGGAAGCAGCCATCCAAGCTGTGCGCGGTGGAGAAAACGTGACGGACGCTGAGGGCGAAAGCGGACGCGATGCCATTAAAAAGTACACGGTGGATCTGACCGAGCGAGCTCGCCTTGGAAAACTCGATCCGGTGATCGGCCGTGACGACGAAATTCGCCGCACGATGCAGATTCTGCAGCGCCGCACAAAGAATAACCCGGTGCTAATCGGCGAACCCGGTGTCGGCAAGACGGCTGTAGTTGACGGATTGGCGCAGCGTATCGTCAACGGAGAAGTACCAGATGGACTCAAGGGTAAGTCCGTCCTGTCGCTCGACATGGCCGGCCTTATTGCGGGCGCCAAGTACCGTGGTGAATTTGAAGAGAGACTGAAGAAACTTCTTAAGGAAATCACGGCTGCCGAAGGTCGCATCATTCTTTTCATTGATGAATTGCATACGATGGTGGGGGCGGGCAAGACCGAGGGCTCAATGGACGCGGGCAATATGCTTAAGCCTGCCCTGGCCCGCGGTGAACTGCACGTGATCGGTGCGACGACCTTGGACGAATATCGCAAGTATGTCGAAAAAGACGCCGCTCTCGAACGGCGTTTCCAGAAAGTGCTTGTTGACGAGCCAAGCGTAGAGGACACAATCGCTATTTTGCGTGGTTTACAGGAAAAGTACGAAGCTCACCACGGTGTTGAGATCACAGACCCTGCCATTGTGGCGGCGGCCGAACTCTCACATCGTTACATCACGGATCGTTACCTGCCTGATAAGGCCATTGACCTTATTGACGAGGCAGCCAGCCGCGTCAAGATGGAAATCGACTCCAAGCCCGAAGCGCTCGATAAGTTGGAACGCCGTTTGATTCAGCTCAAGATCGAACGCGAGGCGATGAAAAAGGAAACCGACGACGCCAGTCGTCAGCGCTTGAATGCCATCGAAAAAGAGATTGAAGAACTCTCTCGCAAATATTCAGACTTGGAAGAAATCTGGAAGGCCGAAAAGAGTCAGGCGTTGGGTGAGAAAGATGTGCGTGACGAAATTGATCGCGTGCGCCGCGAAATGGAAGCATGTCGTCGTGAAGCACGCTATGAACGTCTTGCCGAGCTGCAATACGCCGTTTTGCCCAAGCTTGAGGAGAAGCTGAAAAAAGCCGAAAGCACCGAGAAAAAGACGCTTGAGACGCAGCCTAAGTTGCTTCGCACGAGCGTCGGGGCTGAAGAGATTGCTGAAGTGGTTAGCCGTGCTACCGGCATTCCGGTAAGCAAGATGATGCAGGGCGAACGTCAAAAGCTATTGCACATGGACGAAGCACTCTCTAAGCGCGTCGTCGGACAAGATCAGGCTGTGCGTTGCGTGACCGACACGATTCTGAGAAGCCGTGCCGGACTCTCGGATCCGAATCGACCTTACGGCTCGTTCCTCTTTCTTGGCCCGACAGGCGTGGGCAAGACAGAACTCACAAAGGCGCTTGCCAACTTCCTCTTTGACAGCGATGAAGCAATGGTTCGCATTGACATGAGCGAATTCATGGAAAAGCACTCGGTGGCCCGTTTGATCGGTGCGCCACCGGGATATGTAGGCTACGAGGAAGGCGGTTACCTTACGGAGGCCGTCCGCCGCAAGCCCTATAGCGTGATTCTGCTTGACGAAGTCGAAAAAGCGCACCCTGATGTGTTCAATGTGTTGCTGCAGGTTCTGGACGACGGCCGCATGACCGATGGCCAGGGCCGGACGGTGGACTTCAAGAACACGGTCATTGTGATGACGTCCAATCTTGGTTCGGGCGAAATTCAGCAAATGCAGGCTACGGCGCAACCTGAAGCGATCAAGGATGCTGTGATGGAACAGGTTAAGGCACATTTCCGCCCTGAATTCATCAACAGAATTGATGAAATCGTGGTCTTCAACGCCCTTGATGATGAAGCCATCAAGTCAATTGCCAAGATCCAGGTGGCCAAACTTGCCGAACGCATCGCCGCACAGGACATTGTCTTTGAGGTGACGCCGGCGGCGTTGGACGCGATCGCGAAGGCCGGCTTCGATCCGGTCTACGGTGCCCGTCCGCTCAAGCGTGCCGTGCAGGATAAGCTGGAAAACCCGGTGGCTCGACTGCTTCTCGAAGGTCGTGCCGCTCCCAAGGACAAGGTGGTGTGCGACTACGGCGAGAACGGCTTCGACTTCAAGGTCGAAAAAGCCTAACGCCATCTTTGCTCGGCCGGCTCTATTGTCGGCCGATAACAAAAAGCCTGAATGCGGGAAGAACCTCGCCTTCAGGCTTTTTTGTGAGTACGCCGACAAGTCAGTTAAGTGTAGGTGCGAATTCACCCACCGATTCTGCGCCGGAGAGTTCCACATGCACGACCAGACCATCCGGAGTGGCGTAAAGCGGCGAACCGCAGTCTTCGCACCATTCAAGAGAGAAGCTTTGTTCGTGTTCTACGATATTGCAGAGACCTTTGCTTTCAAGAATGTCGCGAGCAGTCCCTGAGAACGCATCAACCTCTTCGGGGATCACAGGCCAGGAGACGCCGCAGATAACGTGGTCGCGTTGGTTCTTTGGAGACAGGCCGATGCGCAATTCGCTCATTTTGTCCTGTTCGCGCGCGTTGGGTACGAACAGGCCAAGTGTGGCTATGAGCTTGTCGGGATCGTATCCCATGCTGTCGGCAAAGTCGACAAGTGACTTGAGCCCCCAAGTGCGCATTGTCGTTTCGGATTCGCGCCAACTTTGGTAGAAGCCGCCGACAGGTTGCACTTCAAAGACCGAACCGATCATCGTAAATTCGAGCTCAGCGTGCACCTGCATACAAAAATTCATCATTTTGCGAGCGATGTCGACTAAGCCCACGTGAGTGTTGCAGAAAAGATCTGCCGTTTC
>OILX01000249.1_pt1 | contig 12594 bp, 12 predicted proteins | sample 1584721 | NCBI WGS metagenome assembly OILX01 (sample SAMN02674605, study PRJEB24791) | human gut metagenome, SKBSTL067 | isolation source: stool | host: Homo sapiens | place: USA
TACACGACGCTCTTCCGATCTCCTCTCCGTCATTGCTTGCGCAATGCCACCTCTCCCGAAGGGAGAGGCAAGACATCACAGAGAACAGATGCTGCTAAATCTGGGATTGCCCTTGGCTCCCCCTTTGGGGGAGCTGGCAAAGCCAAAGGCTTTGACTGAGAGGGTTCGCAACCTAAAAAAAGCCGCCACACATCGCTCTGTGCAGCAGCTTCTCTATTATAAGGTATTACTCCTCCATCTGCTTTGCCAGAAATGCCGCCGCCACGTTCACCGCCTTGAGCTGGGCGGCATCAGGCTGGGCGGTGCGGTCCTCCGTAAGCAGGCCCACACTGCCGGTGACATCCCCCGCCGCAATGATGGGCACGGCACACAGCAGCACCCGGGGCGAGCCCTCACAGGGCAGCAGTGCCTTTTCAGGGCTGCCATCGCTCTGGTAGGGTTTGCGGCTGTCCATCAGCTTTTCCAGCGGCTGGCTCACACTGCGATCTGCCAGATCCCGCCTGCCCGCACCGGATGCCGCCAGAATGCGGTCCCGGTCTGAGACAAAGGCCGTCAGGGCAAAGCACTTGCTCAGCACATCCACATACTGGGCCGTCACCCCGCTCAGTTCCCCCATGGGCGAATACTTTTTGAAGATGACCTCGCCGTCCCCTGTTGTGAAGATCTCCAGCGGGTCTCCCCTGCGGATGCGCTGAGTGCGGCGGATCTCCTTGGGGATGACCACCCGCCCCAGCTCATCGATGCGGCGCACGATGCCGGTTGCTTTCATAAGGTTCCCTTCCTTTCCATGTTCCGGTTTTGCTTCCAGATTTCTGTGAAGTATGGTTATTCTGTGGAAACAGGAAGGGAATTATTCATTCAGCTCCGGCCGGAGCGCTGCTTATCCTCATACATCCGGTGGTCGGCCAGGATGCGGATGGCACGCACATCGTCGCTGTCGCAGGGGTAGACCGCACAGCCACAGCTGGTGCCAACCTGCACCTCTGCATCCTTCAGGCGGTAAGGCTCCCGGATGGCTGCCTTGATCTTTTCCACCCGGCTCTTGCAGAACCCCTCCGTTACGGTTCCGTTGACGATGAGGGCGAACTCATCCCCGCCGATGCGGAACACCGCATCGCTCTCCCGCACGCAGCCCCGCAGGCGGCTGGCCACCTCCTTGAGCAGCTGGTCGCCCACATCGTGGCCGTAACGGTCGTTCACAGGCTTGAAACGGTCAAGGTCGAGGTAGAACAGGACAAACGGTATCCTGTTCAGCTCGTTTTCTTTCAACAATGCGTCAAAATAGCGTTCATTATACAGTCCGGTCAGGCCGTCGGTGTTGGCCAGGTCCTCCATCTGCTGGCGGGCCTCCTCTTCCTGCCGGAGGGCGCGCTCCTTTTCCTCCACGCGCAGGCGGGCATCGATGCGGACACCGTGCACCAGCACGATGCCTGCGCAGAAGAACAGCCCAGCCAGCAGCAGGATGGTGGCGTTCTGGATCTTCCGCATTCCACTGTCCACCATGTCACGGCCGACGATGCCCACAATGGACAGATCCTGAAAGCCCACAGGTTGGTAGACCAGATAATAGCTCTTGCCCTCAAGCCAGTAGGAAAGGCTGCCGCTGCGGCCCTCTGCCACGTCCTGCCGGGCCCGGGTCAGTGTGCCCGCATCCACCTGCGCATACTTCTGCAGGTAGTCGAACAGGTTGTCCATCCAGTCCTCGATCTCGCTCTTGGGCTCCTCCGAGAGCATCACATCGCCATCGGGATGGATGATGTAGCAGTCGCTCTGGCCGCCGTAAGCACTGCCGCCGATCAATTCCTCTATGGTCTTATTCCGATAGCTCACGGCAAGGCTGGTGTAGGTGGTGCCGTCGATCTCCACCGGCGCAATGGGCGCAGAGTATACCACCCGGCGCTCCCCGCTCCGCATGATGTAGCTGGACACCGTAGGCTTGCCGGTGCGGTACATCTCCTCAAAGGCCGTCCAGAGGTGATCCACTTTTTCATGCTTGCCCCGGATGCTCCAATATTCGCAGTTTTCATTGAACAGATACACGCTGCTGTACCGCCAGATCTCCCGCTCGGCCTCATAGCTGCGCAGGCGTTCCTCCGCCAGGCCCTCCTCATTGGCAGCCTGCAGGCTCTTGCCCCACTCGTTCAGCATGTTCCAGTTGCTCCGGCTGAAGATGGTAAACGCCTTATCCACCTGCTCATAGGTCTCCAGCAGGTTGCGGGTGCCTTCGTCATAGAACTGCTGCCGGATGTACAGGATGTACCAGCACAGACCTGTCACCACGACCATCGCCAGCAGCAGCGCAGCTGCCGTCCATCTTTCTTTTTTCTTCCACATATTCAGCTTCTCCTCAGCAGAGTCCCAACTCTCTGCCCTTTTCCGGCCGCATTTCCACAGCCTGCGAAACCACGCAATTCCGTCGAATCAACACTACCAAATTCTGCTTTTTCTGTCAAGGCTTTCGTTAAAGATTATTCGCTGCAAATTTGGGGCATTCTTCTATCCTTTTGCTGCTGTGTATGTTATAATAAAATGTATGGATTTCTGAGGGGGTGCTCTTATGCAGCAGATCGTGATATTGGGCGGCGGTGCAGCGGGCCTTGCCGCCGCATTGGCCGCCGCCCAGTCTGCCCCGGCAGGGGCAGTGCGGGTGACGGTGCTGGACCGCAACCCCAGGTGCGGCAAAAAGCTGTTGGCCACCGGCAACGGCCGCTGCAATTTGGACAACACCGGCATTGCACCGGAGCAGTATTTCACCGCTGACCCCGCCGCCCTGCGGCCCCTGCTGGCCGCGGTGGATGCCGCCGCACCGCTGGAATGGTTCGCGGCGCTGGGCCTGTACACCCGCACCGATGAGGCCGGGCGGGTGTACCCCTACTCCAACCAGGCCGCTGACGTGCTGGCCCTGCTGGAAGGCCACCTTGCCCGGCTGGGCGTGGAGGTGCGTACCGGCTGCACTGTGCAGACCCTGAGCCAGAACCGCAGCGGCTACACCATCCTGTGTGAGAATGCCGAGGGTCAGGACCAGACCCTGCGGGCCGATGCCGTCATCTGCGCCATGGGCGGCAATGCCGGGCCGCAGTTCGGCACCGACGGCTTCGGCACCCGATTCGCCGCCCAGTGCGGCGGAAAGCTGGAGCCGCTGTACCCCTGCCTGACCGCCCTGCAGACAGCAAAGCCCAACCGATCTCTGGCCGGCATCCGGGCCAAGGCCGCTGCCGCCCTGCTGGACCTTGACCGCCACTGCACCGTGGCTGTGGAAAACGGCGAGGTGCAGTTCACGGACTACGGGCTTTCGGGCATCTGCATCATGCAGCTGTCCGGTCATCTGGCCCCGGGACGGGGGCCAAAGCGCCCGGCCGTTGAGCTGGACCTCTTCCCCATGCTGGACGAAACTGCCCTGACCGCCCTGTTTGCGGCCCGGGTGCCCCTGCTGCCGGGCAAGGCACCTGCGGATTTCTGGACAGGTCTGCTCAATCCCAAGCTGGGCCGCGCCCTGTGGGCAGCGGCAAAGCTGCCTGAAAAACCGGTGGACACCCTGCCGGATGCCGCCTGGCAGGTGCTGGCCAACGCGGCCAAGCACTGGCTGTTCGAGGGCCTGACCCCCTGCGGCTGGAAGCAGGCCCAGACCACCGGCGGCGGCCTGAGCCTGACCGAAGTGACCCCCAGCTTCCAGTTCAAGGGCTGCCCCGGCCTTTACTTTGTGGGTGAAACGCTGGACTGCGCCGGCAGCTGCGGCGGCTTCAACCTGCACTGGGCCTTTGGCAGCGGCATCGCCGCCGGGCGTGACGCGGTGCGGAGCCTGAAGCGGCCTGCCCCGAAGCTGAATAAAAAGAAGCGATAAAGAATGACCCTCTCCATCCCGCATCTGACAGACAGACTGCAGGGACGGAGAGGGTCATTTTCGTTTCAGATACGCTTGTGTCTCCCGGACCACCACCCCCGAAAGCCCCACTACGCCCACAAGATTGGGCAGCATCATCAGGCCGTTGAAGGTATCGGAGAGCGCCCAGGCCAGATCCAGCTTCATCACAGCACCCACCAGCACCATGGCCGCAAATACCAGTTTATATCCTGCAGCGGCACGCTCCCCCAGCAGATACACCACTGCCCGGGTGCCGTAATGGCTCCACCCCAGCGTAGTGGAATAGGCAAACAGCAGGACCGACACCGCGATGAACTGCGGCCCGAACGCCCCAAACACCGTGGAAAAGGCCTGCCCCACCAGTGCGGAGCCCTCCACGCCGGTCAGGGCCGCACCGGTGTCCAGATCCACAAGGCCGCTGGTGAGTACCACAAGGGCCGTGAGGGTGCAGACCACCATGGTATCTGCAAACACCTCGAATATGCCCCACATTCCCTGCTGGACAGGCTCCTCCACGTTGGCCGCACAATGCACCAGCACCGATGCGCCCAGTCCTGCTTCGTTGGAAAAGGCTCCCCGCTTGAATCCCCAGCTGATGGCCCGGGCCATGCCGTAGCCCAGCACCCCGCCCCCGGCGGCCTGCAAGCCAAACGCCCCCCGGAAGATGGCCGCGAATGCCGCCGGGACAGCCGCCCAATGGACACAGACCACGGTCAGCGCCCCGAACAGGTAGAATAGGGCCATGAGCGGGACGATGGCCTCCGTGACTGCGGCCACCCGCTTCAGCCCGCCCAGTATGACCCGCCCGGTGAGCAGGGCCAGTACAATGCCCGTTGCCACCGGCGGCACCCGGAACACCGCCTGCAGATTGCCCGCAATGGAGTTGATCTGGCTCATGTTCCCCATGCCGAAGCTGGCCAGCACGCAAAATCAGGCAAACAGCACCGCCAGTGTCCGGCCAAAGCCGCCGCCCAGCCCCTCGGCCAGATAGTACATGGGCCCGCCGCACCATCTTCCGGCGGCATCCCGGCGGCGGTAGCAGATGCCCAGCACGTTCTCGGCATAGCTGGTCATCATCCCCAGCAGGGCCATGACCCACATCCAGAACACAGCCCCCGGCCCGCCTGCCAGAATGGCTGCCGCCACACCCACGATGTTGCCGGTGCCGATGGTCGCCGCCAGCGCCGTGCAAAGGCTCTGAAACTGGCTGATGGCTTCATCGTCCGTGTGGGCGGTCACATTCCGGTCCAGGAAGATGGCCCCGATGGTGTGCCGCATCCAGTACCCGAAATACCGCAGCTGGAAAAAACCGGTGCGCACTGTCAGCAGACAGCCGGTGCCAAACAGCAGTGCCAGCCCCACCGGCCCCCATACCACACCGCCGACCACCGCATTCACCCGCGCCAAGCTCTCCCACATACACAAACGCCCCCTGTGCTCTACTGTATGGCACAGGGGGCGTTTTCATGCCCGGGCAGCGGTTTCTGTATAAAAAAGCACATCCCGGCCCACCCTGTTCCAAAACGGAACGGAGGAACACGGGATGCACAAGAACGGTTGGAGGCCCTTCTGGGCGGCTTTGGGGGCGGCACTTCTGGTGCTGCTGCCGCTGGTGGGCGGCACAGTCCTGCTCACCCGGCAGATGGTGCGCACCCGCATCCAGACCGCCCAGCCCCAGAGCGGGGTACCCATCCAGCTGCCCCGGGCCGAGCACCGGATGACCCTGCTTCTCTGCACCGCCGGGGAGCAGCCGGGCTTTTTGCTGGTCTACCTGAACGCTGCTCAGAACAGTCTGAACCTGCTGGCTGTACCGGGGGAGCTGACGGTTCCCTTCAACGGAGAGACTGCCAGCCTTGCCCACTGCTACGGAGCGGCGGGGCCCGCCCGGTGCCGTCAGGCGCTTCTGGAGGTGCTGGGCCTGCCGGAGGATATGTTTTATCTGGCGCTGTCCCCCGCCGTGCTGGAAAAGACTGCTTCCCGTTACGGGCCGGTGCGGGTGGGGTTTTCGGGGGCACTGACTGCCGATGAGCTGACCGAAACCGGGCTTTCCGCCGCCGTGCAGAGCATTTCGGCCAAAGAGGCCCACGCTCTGCTCTCCGGCTGGGATGCGGACGGCACCCTGCCGCCTGCCCGCCGGGCCGCCGCTCGGGCGGCAGTATGGGAAGCCTTTTTCCGACAGGACCTCGCCCTGCTGCCCGCCACCCTGCCGGATGCCCTGCGGGCCAGCAGCACGGCCCTGCTCACCGACTTTGCAGCACAGGATTACACCCTGCTGGGCACGGTCCTGGAGTTTCTGGCCAACAACAGCGCCCTCCCCCACGCCGAGGCCCTGCCCGGGGCGTGGGATGCAAAAGCGGGCACTTATATGGTCACAGACGCTTCCCGGGCGGCGGTGCAGACCTTCCTCAGCGTTTCGCCCGCCTCGGGGAATGATGTCTCGCTCAGGGAGCCATAGCCCAGCACAAACGTACCGGAAAAATCCTGTTCCCCGCCGGTCAGGTCATAATCGCTCAGCAGGCTCAGGGCCACGCCCTGCGCCTTTGCGGCGGCGTGAAGGGCGGCATCCGGCGGGGCATTTTTCAGCCTTGCCAACAGATGCAGGCCGGTATGCAGGCCGGTCAGGGTCAGCTCGTCCGGCGCAAAAGCAGCGCGAAGAGAGGCAGCCAGAGCATCCCGCCGGGCCTTGTAGGCCACACGCTCCCGGGCAAGATGCCGGGTAAAGTAGCCCTCGCGGATGAAGCGGGCCAGAGTCTGCTGCTCAAACCGGCTGACGGTGCCGGAATAGATCCGGTACTTTGCCCGCCAGGCGGGCAGCAGCTGCCGGGGCAGCACCATGTAGGCGATGCGGATGCCGGGGGCCAGACTGCGGGAGCAGGTGGAAAGGTAGACCACCGGGCCGTCGGCCCCGGCCATGCCCTGCAGGCTGGGCAGGGGGCGGGTATCAAAGCGGAACTCCGAATCGTAATCGTCCTCTATGATATACCGCTGGCCCGGGCAGCGGGATGCCCAGTGGAGCAGCTCCGTGCGGCGGCCCGCCGGCATGGTCACGCCCGTGGGGAACTGGTGGCTGGGCGTGACATAGCACACCGCCGCGCCCGAGCCGGACAATGCCTCAACAGAAAGGCCGTCCGCATCCACAGGCAGGCAGCAGCACGCCACGCCGTTGTTTTCCAGCACCTGCTTCGCGCGCTGGTAGCCGGGGTTTTCCACCGCCGTTTTGCCGGGCAGGAGCGGGGCCAACAGGCTCAGCAGATACTCCATACCGGCACCCACCACCACCTGCTCGGCGGTGCACTGCACGCCCCGGTATTCCTCCAGATAGTCCGCCAGCGCCTGCCGCAGCTCCACATCCCCCTGCGCATCGCCATGGGTCAGCAGCTGGGGCGAGGAATAGAGCAGCTCTTTCTGCAGCCGGGCCCAGGTGCGGAATGGGAACAGCCCCGGGTCCACGCCCCGGGTGGACAGATCGAACCGGACGGGCGGCTCGGCTGCTTCCGGCGGAGCGGCAGATACCGGGGGCGGCACTTCCTCGGGCCGGGTGGGCAGGGCAAGATATTCCTGTACATAAAAGCCGCTGCGCTCCCGCGGCTCCATGTAGCCCTCGGTCGCCAGGATCTGATAGGCCGCGTCCACCGTGTTGACAGACACCGACAGCTCTGCCGCCAGCCGCCGCTTGCCGGGCATCCGGGTGCCCGCCGGAATGGCCCCGCTGCGCATCTCGGCGGCAAGGCTCTCATAGAGCTGCTCGTACAGCGGCACCCCGCTGGCGGCATCCAGTGCAGTTGTCAGATGAAACATAAGACCTCTCCCCTTTTTGGATGCTTTGCCAAACTGACCCCATAAAAAAACTTTATTCTGGGTATTTTCATGGTGCCAGTTTTGCGTATAATAGGAGCATACCAACCACACACCCAAATGTCAAGTAGTTTTATGGGTAAGTGGTTTTGAAACGGACGAACGATCCTGCGAAACAGGATGGAGGGGTTCGCCCCGGAAAAATTTGGAGGGAAAAATCATGTCTACAACTGCAATGTGGCTGCTGCTGGCTGTGGTGATCGTTGTCATCCTGTTCGGCAGTGTGCTGTACAAGCGCACCTTTACCACCAAGGAGCTGGCCCTGACCGGCGTTATGGCCGCGTTGAGCCTGGTGGCATACCTGTTCTTCCGTGTGCCGTTCTACGGCGGCTCCTCGTTCCATCTGGGCAACACCTTCACCGCCCTGACCGCCCTGCTGCTGGACGGCGTTTCCGGCGGCCTGGCCGGTGCGATTGGTCTGGCTCTGGCCGATATCCTGGCCGGTGACCCGGGCTATGCCGTGACCACCTTTGTGCTGAAGTTCATCATCGGCATCACCTGCGGTGCCGTGGCCCACAAGGTGTTCAAGCTGCGCGATCTCGACCGCCACAGCAAGGGCTACCTGCTCAAGGTCATCGTTGCAGGCGGCTCCGGCCTGCTGCTGAACGTCATCACCGACCCGTTCCTGGGCTATTTTCGCAACATTTACATTTTTGGCCAGGAGTATACCGTGGCACAGGCCCTGTCCAAGATCGCCGGTGGTGTCACCTTTGTCAACAGCGTAGCCTCCACCATCTGCGTGGTCATCCTGTATCTGGCCCTGCGCCCGGCTCTGGAGCGCGCCGGTCTGCTGCCCAAGGGCGAAAAAAAGTAAGCCTCTCATCTCTTTCTGACGCATATATGGAAAGCCCCCGGCCTGTATCCTCAACATGATACGCTACCCCTAGAGTAGACAGAGTAAAAAGAAAACTCTGCGTACTCTGGGGGTATTTTCATGTCAAGCAAGAACAATCACGATACAGCGGAGGTAAAATATCCAAAAATGTCCCGTGTTGGACGCTGCAAGCTCACGTCCGTGCCATGAATCGAGCGTCCTAACGCCGATTTGCACAAAAAATTCGCCGTTCCCTTGTGGAAACGGCGAACAAAAATCCTATATTATTTTTTGTCTACCTGACGGGGCACTTCACGGGCAGGCGATGCGGGACAGAAGCGCAGAAGATCAGCCCTCGATGAGCTCAACGGTCTTCATCTTGACGGGGGTGGTGGGCTTATCGTTCCAGTCGGTGCGGACGGAAGCGATCTTATCCACGACCTCCATTCCGGCAACGACCTTGCCGAAAGCGGCATACTGGCCGTCCAGATGGGGAGCGTCCTTGTGCATGATGAAGAACTGGCTGCCGGCGCTGTTGGGGTTCATGCTGCGGGCCATGCTGATGACGCCGCGGGTGTGCTTGATGGGGTTGTTGACGCCGTTGGCGGCAAACTCGCCCTTGATGTTCCAGCCGGGGCCGCCGGTGCCGTTGCCCAGCGGGCAGCCGCCCTGGATCATAAAGCCGGGGATGACGCGGTGGAAGGTCAGACCGTTGTAGAAGCCCTGACCGACCAGCTTCTTGAAATTCTCACAGGTGATGGGGGCGACTTCCTCATTCAGCTCAATGTCGATGATGCCGCCGTCTTCCATAGTAATGCGAACCATAACGCTACAATACTCCTTTTGTGTTGACCCCGCAGCGGGGGTGTGTGGGGCAGAAATGCCTGCCCGGATATCCCTTATAGTATACCATAGGTTTTGCGGGTTTCAACCACGCAGATGCAACCTTTTTGTAAATTTGGCCCCGATTTTTACAATTTTCCATTTATTTGCGCCGTGCTCTGCTGCATCTCCGTCAGATCTGCCCAGAATCGCTTGGGGCAGTGGGTCATACGGCCCTTTTCGTTGTGGCGGGCCTTGATCTCCAGCGTTTTGTAGAACTGCCGCCAGAGCTCCTGAAACTGCTGCTCCTTTTCATCAGGTGGGGGCAGGGTGAGGGGTTCGGCCAGCTCCATGAGCTGAGCCTTGTGGTTCTGGTACAGCAGCACCGCCTGATGGACAGCATCATAGATCAGGAAGTTTTCATCCGGGAAGCGAGCGCAGAAATGCCCGCGCAGGAGGGGCAGAATATAGTTTTTGGGGTGGATGACTGCACCCAGCATCCCATCGTGCTCCTGAAAGCGGACAAAGCCCTGAAACTTGTCCACTTCCCAGTCCAGGCTCTGCTTCATCTGGTAGAGCGGAGCCACCTCCGGGTGGCCCCGCCGCTTGACGGTGCCTGGCCCCAGCGCAAAGGCCAGATGCAGAAATCGGATGAGCCGCAGCTCCTTATCCTCCCAGCCCGAGAGAAAATCCCGGGTGACGAGGGATTCCGTCTCTTCGCCCAGCTTGGCGCGGAAGCTGGCAAAGACCCGCCGGGCCGTTGCGCGGTCAGTGGGGATCTCCTTCACAGGGTAGAGGGTAGCCGTCTCCCGCTCCGGGGTCCAGACCGCGAAGGGCAGCTCATGCTGGGCAAAGCTCTCAAACACACAGCAGAGAAAGCCCTCGAAGCTGCCATCATAGAGGTAGACCACGTCGGCATCGTGGAGCTTCCGGGCAGGGCTCACAGGGCTCTGGCCAGACATTGCACTGCCTCCTCCCGCACCATTTTCTGGGCTGTGCGGGGCGGCACGCCCTGCTCCACCAGCCGATCCACGGCGGGCGGGCTGAACATGCTCAGCTGCTCCACCCCGCCGCTGAATACGTTGGGGTCGATGAGCGCCCGGGTGATGCGCTCCCGCCCGGCGCTGCCGCGGCCCGGGTGCGCTCCCGCAAAGCCCCGGCAGGTGATGAAATACTGTGCCCGCTTGAGCACCACGCCCATCCGCTTGAGCTCGTCCAGCCCCAGCGCGGCCTGTTTGCGGGCGTGCCAGATGCGCCGGGCGCTCTTGGGGCCGATGCCCGGCACCCGCAGCAGCATCTCAAAGGGGGCGCGGTTCACGTCCACCGGGAACAGCCCGTAATGCTGCACCGCCCAGTTGCACTTGGGGTCCAGATAGGGGTTGAAGTTGGGGTTGTCCCTGTCCAGAAGTTCCTCTGCCTTGAACTCGTAAAAGCGGAGCAGCCAGTCTGCCTGATAGAGCCGATGCTCCCGCAGCAGCGGCGGCTTGGTGTCCAGCGTGGGCAGGCGGGTGTCCTCGGTCACAGGGATGTAGGCGGAGTAAAACACCCGTTTCAGGTGATACTTATTGTATAATCCTTCCGTTAATTGCAGGATGTGATAATCCGTTTCCGGGGAAGCACCCACGATCATCTGGGTGCTCTGGCCCGCCGGGGCAAATCTGGGGGCCTTGCGGTAGAGCGCCACCTCTTCCCGGTTGGCGGCCCCCTCCACCGCGATCTGCTTCATGGGCCGGAAAATGGAATGCCGCCCTTTGTCCGGAGCCAGCAGGTTCAGGCTGCGCTCACTGGGCAGCTCAATGTTCACACTCAGGCGGTCGGCCAGAAAGCCCAGCTGTTCCAGCAGCTCCGGGCTGGTGCCGGGAATGGCCTTGGCGTGGATGTAGCCGCCGAAACGGTACTCCCCCCGCAGCAGGCGCAGAACCGCCAGCATCCGCTCGGTGGTATAGTCCGGGCTCACCAGCACGGCACTGGAAAGGAACAGACCCTCGATGTAGTTGCGGCGGTAGAATTCAATGGTCAGTTCGGCCAGCTCCCGGGGGGTGAAGGTGGCCCGGGGCACATCGTTGGACTTGCGGTTGACGCAGTAGCTGCAATCAAAGGAGCAGCAGTTGGTCATCAGCACTTTCAGCAGGCTGACACAGCGGCCATCGGCAGTAAAGGCGTGGCAGCAGCCCGGGGCGTAACAGCTGCCGACCCCGCCCGCTCCTGCTGCCCGGGAAGCGCCGCTGGAAGTACAGGCCACATCATATTTTGCGCTGTCCGCCAGGATCGTCAGCTTATCCATCAGGCTCTGTTCCATGGGACACCTCCGAAAAATGGGTATAAAAAAGAAAGCCATACTGGATGGCTTTTCTTTTTCAGGCGCTGGTGGGGCGTTTTTACCACTTCGCCTTGGTTTCTACCACACGGCCTGCAATGTGCAGGTGGTTGAGCTCCTCGCCCTTGATGACCATTTCCTTATAGGCCGGGTTGAAGGGCTGCAGCACCACGCAGTTGCCGCGCTGGAGGTAGCGCTTGAGGGTACCCTCGCCCTCGTCACCGTAGATCAGCACGCCCAGGTCGCCGTTTTCCAGCGTATCCTGACGGTGCACCAGGGCAAGGTCACCATCGTGGATGCGGGGTTCCATGCTGTCGCCGCGCACAACGAGATAGAAGTAGCTGGAAGGGTCCTTGACCCGGGCATACTCCTTGCCGTAGTCTTCCTCATAGGCCAGCGCGCCGTAGCCCGCCTTGACCGTGCCGATGACAGGGATCAGGCTGTACACATAGCTGCCGAAGAAGCGCTCTTCGGTCTGGCCCTCCGCGGTGGGGTCGAACAGACCCAACAGATAGTCCGCGGTCGTGTCCAGGATCTCCGCCAGCTTTGCCACGGTGGTGGGGTCCGGGGAACTCTTTCCGCTCTCCCATTTGCCCACGGCCTGCTGGGTCACGCCCAACAGGGAAGCAAGCTCCGCCTGGCTCATGTGCTTTTGCTTTCGGCATTGCCGTAACAGCTCCGGAAACGACATTGTTCAACACTCCTCTGCTTGTACCGGGTCCGGTAAGGTTTTATCTGTATTTATTATACAACAAAAAGATGTTTCAGTAAAGAGGAAATCCCGCTTTTTCTCGAAGAAAAGTTGTCGCTCCGCACAAAAATGCGCACAACGAGCGGAAATTTTGATTTTGGGCTTGACAGCGCCGCTGAAATCTGGTAAATTAAATAGGCATTCGGTACGGCGTGTGCGAGTGCCCACGAGGA
>OILX01000262.1_pt1 | contig 11751 bp, 9 predicted proteins | sample 1584721 | NCBI WGS metagenome assembly OILX01 (sample SAMN02674605, study PRJEB24791) | human gut metagenome, SKBSTL067 | isolation source: stool | host: Homo sapiens | place: USA
TCCGATCTTGTCGAGCGAAAGAAGTTTCGTGATGCGCATTGTTATGATTTCTCTAAAGAATGGATTTCAGGAAAAAATATCGGTACTACGCCGTCGGGCAACGCCGATCTTTTTTTGAGTGTGCAAAAGTCTAACAGAGGCTGACTGCTTTCTGGTTAATTCAAAATGACGGCCAAAGCGTCGGTTAACCGATCCACCGCCTTCACGTCAAGTCCTTCGATCGGCGTCTTGGGCGCGTTAGCTTTCGGAATAATCGCCTTTGCAAAGCCAAGTTTGGCAGCCTCCTTGAGTCGGTCCTGTCCCCGAGGTATCGGTCGTATTTCGCCGGTTAGGCCGACTTCACCAAAAATCACGGTGCCCGCCGGCAGGGGGCGATCCGACAGGGAACTTGCCACGGCCATCAGCACGGCCAGGTCACTGGCCGGTTCCGTGATCTTGACGCCGCCCACGGCGTTTACAAACACGTCCTTTTCAAAGCAGGAAATGCCGGCGTGGCGATGCAGCACCGCCAAAAGCATAGCCAGACGCTGCGCGTCCAGACCGACGCACAAACGTCTCGGTGCAGGCGAATGGGATTCGTCGGCCAGAGCCTGGATTTCCACCAGGAGAGGGCGTGAACCCTCCTGGGTCACCATGACGACGCTTCCGGCCACATCGTTGCGATGTTCCGACAGGAAAATGGCCGAAGGATTGGAAACGGCGCGCAGACCGCGGTCGGTCATCGCAAAGACACCGAGTTCGTTGACGGCACCGAAACGATTTTTGAAGGCGCGAATCAGACGGAAGTTGCTGTGGGTGTCGCCTTCAAAGTACAAAACCGTATCGACGATGTGCTCAAGCACACGGGGTCCGGCGAGAGCACCGTCCTTTGTCACATGCCCCACGAAAATGAGCGCGGCACCGGTGGTCTTGGCCAATCGAGTCAGTCGAGCCGAACATTCCCGAACCTGCGTAACGCTGCCCGGAGCCGATTCCAGATCCGAACTGTAGAGCGTTTGAATGGAATCGATGACAACAAACTGCGGTTTAGAGGCGGAAATCTCAGCCTCAATGCGCTCAAGCTCAATTTCGCTCATGAGCCTCATGCCGCTGGGGTCCAGTCCAATGCGCTGCGCACGCAAAGCAACCTGCGATGCGGATTCTTCGCCCGACACGTAAAGGGCTGTTTTGCCAAGACGCACCATGCGCGCAAGGACTTGCAGCAACAACGTGGACTTGCCGATGCCGGGGTCGCCGCCGATCAAACCCACGCCACCGGGAACCAGCCCGCCGCCGGTCACGCGATCAAACTCGCCGATACCGGTCAGAATGCGCGGGACTTCACTCGCCTGAACCTCGGCAAGATCAACCACACCTTCGCCGTCGGCCAGAGACGTCTGACGACGCGATGCGGCAAAACGGGACTGAGAAGCCGTCGGTTCACGGAACTCACGCATTGTGTTCCAGGCGCCGCAGTGCGGGCATTTACCTTGCCATTTGACAGTAGAGCCGCCGCATTCGGAACAAACGTAATGGGTTCTTGCTTTTGCCATCGAGCGAGTCGCTTAGTCGGAGATCACGGGAACGCGGCTGGCCACGGCGCAAAGCAATTCATATCCGATCGTGCCGCAGCGGCTTGCCAAGTCGTTGACGGAAATGTGTTCCCCCCACAATTCCACACGACTGCCTACGCGGGCTTGCGGAATATCGGTGACGTCAATGGTGAGCATGTCCATCGAAACGGCACCGGCCAGGGGAGCGATCTTGCCTTCCACCCAGGTCGGAGAGCCGTCGGGCATGGAACGCGGATAACCGTCGGCGTAACCGCAAGCAACCACCGCCAGACGCGTCGGGCGCTTCGCTATCCAGCGGCTGCCGTAGCCCACGGCCTCTCCCGGCTCAATTTCACGCACGGCAATGATGTCCGCGCTCAGTGTCATCGCGGGTTTCAAGCCGAGCTGCTCGGAAGTCACGGAAGCGTCGGGACTCACACCGTAGAGAACGATGCCGCCGCGCACACCAACGCCGCCCACCTGCGGGTGCAAAAGCGTCGCAGCGGAATTGGCCATGCAAGCGTCGTAGTCTGCCAAAAGCGGCTTCATGCGCTCGAGCTGCTTGGCGACCGTCACCGGCCCTTTGCCGTCGAAGCCCTGTTCGGCATTGGCAAAGTGCGTCACGATGTCAACAACCTTGACTCCTTCGATGACGTTGATTTCTTCAATCACGGCCGCTGCCTGATCGGGCAGAAAACCCAAACGGTTCATGCCGGAATTGACCTTCAGGTGGACCTTGAGGTTGGTGTGGCTCGTTTTCTTAAGCAGTTCAATCTGCCAGCGGGAGTGCACCACGGGCTCAACGTCGAGCCGTTCAAGTTCTGCAATATCTCCTTCGTCGAAAAAACCCTCGATCATGAGGATTCGCTTTGTCCATCCCGCCGCTCGCGCTCTCTGCGCTTCCCTCACTTCAATCAGCGCCAGACCGTCGGCCTGCGCAAAGCCTCTGACGGCGTTTTCCAACCCGTGTCCGTAGGCATTGGCCTTGACGACCGCCCAAAGCGTACGTCCCTGCGCCGCCTCCCTCATGCGGACGATGTTGTGCTGCAGTGCCTCGAGGTGAATCAGTACGGAAATTGGTCTTGGCATTTACTTCTCGATGTTTTCTCGGAGGCGTCAGAAGCCTCCCGCTTTGCTCTGTATCAGTCTTTTTTAGTTGCCGGCAACGTTGCTCAGAACTCAAAACTGAAATCCTACTCGAACGGCACCGAATCGGAAACAGCAGAAGTGTGAATTGCCGAACTTTGCAACACTACGAGGCCTTGGGCAGACAAGTCGCGGAAGTGTTCCATTTTGGGTACTCCGATAACCAAACAGCGGCAAAAGTCACAATTTTTCTTGCTGCCGCTTTCACAGGCTCAATGCTAAACTGCGGCCACGACAATGATCCCGGATGCTCCGTCCGGATTCGAGAGATTCTGACGATATTTTTATGAAGCGCGGTTTCTACAACATTTTGGCGGCACAGTTCCTATCGAGTCTTGCGGACAACGCACTGCTGATCGCCGCCATTGCGCTTTTGGCCAGCATTCAGGCGCCCGATTGGATGACGCCTCTGCTAAAGCTCTTCTTTGTTTTAAGTTACGTGGGACTGGCCGCCTGGGTCGGCATCTTCGCCGATCTGATGCCCAAGGGCCGCGTGATGTTCATCACCAATGCGGTCAAAGTCTTTGGCTGTCTGCTCATGCTTTTCGGTTCCCACCCGCTTCTGTCCTACGCCGTCGTCGGCATCGGCGCAGCAGCATATTCTCCTGCCAAGTACGGCATTCTCACCGAACTTCTTCCACCAGAAAAACTGGTTATCGCCAATGGCTGGATCGAAGGTCTGACGGTCGTATCCATCATTCTGGGCGTTGTGTTGGGCGGCGTTTTGATCAAGCCTGAAGTGGCGGGTTATATTCTTCAAACCTTCCACCTGCCTGCAATCGGTCTGGATACCGATCCTGAAGCGGCACTCTTTATCGTCGGCATCGTCTACGCACTTGCCGCCGCCGTCAACCTGACGATTCCCGACACGGGCGTTCGCTACGCGCGCCCCAACTTCGAGCCGATCGCCTCCATCAAGAATTTCTTCCAGTCCTGCTCTTTGCTCTGGCACGACAAACTCGGGCAGATCTCACTTTCGGTCACCACGCTCTTTTGGGGCGCGGGTGCCGTGCTTCAGTTCCTAGTTCTGAAATGGGCTGAGCAGGCTCTAGGCATGCATCTTTCGGACGGCGCCATACTTCAGGCTGTGGTGTCAATCGGTATTGCTCTCGGTGCCGTAGGTGCAGCAGCCTTCATTCCGCTTAAAAAGTCGCTCGTTGTTCTTCCGATGGGCGTGGCCATGGGGCTCGTCGTGGGCGGCGCAAGCTTCTATGACCAGAGTCTCATTCCCGGCGTCGTTGAAATCTTCGGCTTTGAAATCCGCAACGCTGTGATCGGTGCCTGCGGCATCATGATCGCCGTCGGCGTTCTCGCCGGCTTTTTCGTGGTTCCGATGAACGCGCTGTTGCAGCACCGCGGTCACGTGCTCATGAGCGCCGGCCGCTCGATTGCCGTGCAGAACTTCAATGAAAACCTCTCCATCCTTGTGATGCTCGCCGTGTACTCCCTGCTGATTCACCTGGATTTCTCAGTACAGGCCGCCATGGTCATGTTCGGCGCCTTCGTAGCCTTGAGTATGTTCTGCGTCATCCTGCGTCATCGCAGCAACCAGAAAAAGGGCGACAGTCTGCATCTTATCGGCGAAGACGTTCGTCACGAACATCGCATCGACCATTCCTAAACCGCTCTCCATCGAATTCTTTCGAAACGCCCGACAGTTTCCGCTGCGGGCGTTTTTCTTTTTTCGATTCAACCCTTCGTTGACTGACGACAAACTGCTTAAGTAGCGCCCCTTGCTCTAATGCTTGCGACTCATGTGTACGACGCCTCAACTACGTTCGCGCTTGATACGCCGTGCCCATGCTTTCAGCTTGATCTAAACGATTTGGAAAGGATCGAAAAAATGAAAAAGTTGACTTCTTTGATGGTCCTCATGGGCAGCGCCTGCGTTATGAGTTCGGCCTTGGCCGCCAATCCCGCAAAAGTGATGGTGATGCTTGCGCCTGGTTTTGAGGAAGGCGAAACGGTCGAAATTCTCGACGTATTGCGCCGCGGCGGCTTCGAAGTACATTCAGTCAGCATTGCCGGTGAGCAAGTCAGCGGCGCACACAAGATCACCATCAAGGCCGACAAAGTCCTCGGCAAGGATCTGAATGCTTACCAAGGTTACGACATGATCGTTCTGCCGGGCGGATGGACGGGTGTTGACAATCTAATTGCCGATCAACGCGTACTTGAACTCGTTCGCCACTACGACAAGTCCGGCAAGTGGGTTGCCGCCATGTGTGCCGCTCCCAACGTCCTGGCCAAAGCCGGCGTCATCCAGGGCAAAACCATCACAGCCTATCCGGGCAAAAAGACCGAACCTTTTTACACGGGCGCCAATTACGTACGCGACACCGTCGTGATTGACGGCAAGATGGTCACCAGCCGCGGTCCGGGTACCGCTCTTCCGTTTGCATTCGCGCTCGTTGATGTTCTGGGCGGCGACAGTGACTTCATCAAGGGACGGTTCCTCTACAACGAAATGAAGCTCTGGCCTGACTGGCAAAAAGGCGCCTATCCTGCTGAAGCGAAAAAATAAGTTCGCTGTTTCTCCTCAACTGTCAATCTCCTTCTTTTTGAGCTGTTTGCCGTGCGTAACGTGTTGCGTAGGTAAACAGTTTTTTTTCATTCGTGCGCGCACGAAATCTGTTGTTTTTTAATGATTTTTTTTCGAAAAGCGCGCAGTGTCTGACTTCAAGCAAGCTACTTAAGTAACGCCTTGCGGGAAGATTCTCCTGAAACAAAAAGCAGCGCAGCTGAAAGCTGACGCAAAACCACCGGGAGATTCAAATGCATCCTTTTCTTTCCGCTCTCTGCACAAGCCTGCTGCTCGTGACAGCCGTTGCCAATGCGGCTGACAACGCGATGCTGGCAGAGCGCCACACCAAGCGCGAGGCGTGGCCTGCACGAGTTGCCACATCAAATCCCCCAATGACAAACCGACGATGAAACAGTGTCTGGCTTGCCACGGCGGAAGCTACGAAAACCTCGCCAAGAAAACGGACGAGAGCGACATCAATCCGCACGCCACCCACATGGGCGAACCGGGATGTTCCGAATGCCATTCCGGCCATAAGCAACCTCGCCTGGTATGCGACAACTGCCACGAATTCACCGACATCCAGGTTCCGTAATACCGATCTTTCATTTCCTCTAGGAGAACAAAAATGACATTTAACCGCAGAAGCTTCCTAAAAGCCGGCTTGGCCGCTGCTGTCACCGCTCCTGTCGCGGGCGTTCACGCCGTGGAATACAGCTCCAAGATCAAGTTCGACAAGACGGCCGACGTCGTCATTCTGGGTTACGGTGGTGCCGGTGCCTGTGCCGCCATTGAAGCGCACGATGCGGGCGCCAAGGTCTTGATCCTTGAAAAACTGCCTCAGGGAGGCGGCAACACGGCCGTGTCATCCGGCGGCTTCATGGTGCCGAAGAACGCCGATGAGGCCTATAAGTATCTGAGTGCAACGTTTGAATTCGCCGACAGCGAAAAAGACGATGAACTCGTCAAGACCTTCTGCAAAGAAATCATGGGGGTCAAGGACTTCATCATCGGTTTGAAGCCCGATACCAAGCTGATGATTTACGGTCACGCCGGCTTCAAATCGCTGCCCGGTTCCGACACAATCGACAAGTACCGTATTCGCGGCAAGAAGCGCGGCGGCGATATGCTCTTTGATCAGTACCGCTATGCTGTTGAAGAAGTCCGCAAGATTGAAGTCATGTACGAAACGCCCGCGCTCGAAATCATCCGCCGCAACGGCGAAGTCGTTGGCGTCGTCGCTCAGAGTAATGGCAAGAGAATCAACATCCGTGCCAACCGCGCCGTGATCCTCACGACCGGCGGTTACGAATACGATAAACAAAGCCTGCGAACCTACGCGCTCGGCAAGGACATCCAGGGTCTGGGCTCACCCGGTAACACCGGCGACGGTCTGCGCATGGCTCAAACCATGGGGGCGCGTCTCTGGCACATGACCTCCTATTCGTGCCCGGTCGGCATGAAGGTCCCCGGCCTGAAGTCCGCTGTGCAGCTCAACATCCTGGCTCCTTCTCACATCTGGGTCGACCAGGACGGCAAGCGATTCGTCAATGAAAAGGGTCTCGATAACCACACCTGCCTGTACGCGGTCAACCAGATGGATCCGATCCGTCACCGTTACCCGCGCATTCCGTGCTACCTGATCATGGACGAAAAGGCCCGCAAGGCAGGCCCCATCTGCGGCGGCGCCACCTCGGGCTACGCTCTGAACCGCGAAAACTACAAGTGGTCGAAGGACAACTCCGCCGAAATCGAAAGCGGCGTGCTGATCAAGGCCGCCTCGCTCAAGGAACTCGCCAAGAAGATCAACGTTCCGGGCGAAACACTCGAAGCCACTGTGGCACGTTGGAACAAGGACATCAACAACGGCAAGGACACCGAATTCGGTCGTATCCTCAAGCGCGATCCCAAGGGCAAGACCGCTTTTGCCGGTCGTGAAGCTCCCATCGTTTCCGAACCGCTCGGTGCCGGTCCCTACTACGCCGTTGCTCTTTATCCGACCATGCTCAACACACAGGGCGGCCCGAAGAAGAACGTGCGCGGGCAGGTGATGGATCCGCAGGACAAGCCTATCGCTCGTCTATACGCTGCCGGCGAACTCGGCTCAATGTGGGGCTCCATCTACCAGGGCGCCACCAACAACGCCGAATGCATCGTGTTCGGCCGCATTGCTGGCCGCGCGGCAGCCGCCGAAAAGCCTTGGGCCTAAGTTTCTCTCCTCTCCTGTAAGCCTTCGGGCGCTCTGCTTCCATGCGGGCAGAGCGCCCGATTTCTTTACCGCCGACTCCTACAAAACGCCGCGTTCCAACAGAACCGTAAGAGGAGCCAGCGAAGCGACGTTGTGCACATCGAGTTTGCGATATGCGCCGAGACGATGGACCTGAACCGTGCGTTCGCTGATGCCGAGTTTCAAGGCGATCTGACGATTGAGTTTGCCTTTGGCAACCAACAGAATCACATCGCGTTCTCGTTCCGTGAGTTGAGCATAGCGCTGCTTCCACTGCGCTTCGTCAATCGGCATGGCTCGTCTGTCGCAGTCTTCCTGCACAACCCAAGCAACGGTTTTGAGCAGTTTTTCCGGATCCACGGGTTTCTGAAGAAAGTCGCGGGCGCCTTCCCGAACGGTGTGTACCGCCATCTCGATGTCGCCGTGCCCCGTAAGGAAAATGATTGGCAAGGGATACTCGCGGCGATTCATCTCGTCCTGCAGTTCCAATCCCGATATGCCGGGCATGCGGACATCGAGAATCAGGCATCCCGGACGTGAAGGCATGTCGCTCGTCAGAAATTCTTTTGCACCGGTATAAGAAGCAACATCCCAGCCCTGCCCGACCAAAAGCATTTCCAGAGCGGCAAGCTGATCGACTTCGTCGTCGACCAGACGAATCAGTGGTTTAACCGGCATCTGCGCCATTGTTTGTCTCCGTCAAAGGCAGTCGAATGCGTGCCACCGTATGTCCGGCTTCCCGCACGATTGAAAAATTTCCTGAAGCGCGTTCGACAAGCGTCCGCACAATCAACAAACCGAGTCCCAGCCCTGATTTTTTACCCGAATGCAACGGGACGGAAGCGTTTTCCAGCGACTTCTTGTCAGTTTGTCCGTTATCCAGCACGGCAATTTCGGCGGTGTACTCATGCCGTGTCAGTACAACCTGGACTATGGCCTCGTTTTGCGCCTGACAGGCCTCGGCTCCGTTTTTCATCACATTGGTCAAGCAAAGTTCAAACTCCAACGGATTCCAGCAAATCGAAACGTCCTCGGGCGGGCGACACAGCTCAAATTTCACCTTACGGTACCGCATCTGCATCACCGAAACGATCTTCTCAAGAGCCGAGCCGAGTTCAATCGGTTCTCTTGCCAGATCCTCGTGCCTTGCATAGCGCCGAACCTGAGTGACGATTGAAGTAATGCGTTCGCATTGTCTGAGCACCAGTTGCACGGTTTTGTCAATAAGCGGACTGTGCTGTTCATCGTCCTGAAGATACCTATCCAAAGCATTACAGCTGTTGGCAATTGCCGACACCGGACCGTTGATCTCATGCGCAAGCAAACTTGACATAACGCCGATGACGCTCACACGTTCAAACTGCGACAGTCGCTCTTTGGTACTCTGCACTTCCTGCATGGCGTCCTTTTCTTTTTGGATGGATTGCCGTAGCTCACGGGTGCGCACATCGACCAAGTGGCTGACTCTTCGTCCATGCCACATCATGCCGAGAACCGCCATCAAGAATATCGCGATAAAAGGCCAGTATTTCTGTAAGAAGTCGCCGACCGACTGAATTCGTAAATAGGCGTATGGACCGGCCTTGAGCGATTTGTACAATTCATCAACCTTGAGGAAATCCGAAGCCACACCCCAGGCAACGCCGTCTTTCGTAGGCGGCATCGACAGCAAGGCAACGGTAAAGTCCCGGCTGGCCTGCCAAGGCGCCATCGTCGTTGCCACAAACGTCCAATTCGGATAGAGCTCCGTTGAACGCAAGCAGGCAAATCGTCCCTCGTTGGGCTTAAGTCCTATCGGGCGGAATTGCGCCACCAAATCCGGCTCTGTTTGCTTTAATTCCTCCACTGTGCAGACACGCGCCAGGGCAATATCGGCACGACCGTCCTGAACCGCAAGCAACAGTTTTTTCATTGGCGAACCCGCCGCCACGATTTCCTTGAAAAAGCTGTCAGGATCATATCCCTGAGCGGCAACTTCTCCCAACGGAACATACACGCCGGAAAACCCGCGCTCGAAGTTAGCAGCGGCACGCCTACCTCGCATGTCCGCCACGGTTTTGATAGGAGATTCGTTGGGTACCATAAAAACGGTACCGACGGCTTCGTTGGGATCAGGAGCCAGCGGCGTCGTCATGGTCGCCAAATCCTTCAACCCTCGGCGAAAAACGCGTCGATAAAAACCGGAAGCTCCAATGAAAAATTCAAACTCGTTGTTCCGAACGCCGCGTTCAAGATCTTTGACAAGATAGTTCTGAATCCGAATGTTGTACTGCGGCAGCTTGAGCTGCAAATACTCGAACGTATCCTGAAAGCCTTTTCGTTCCGACGGCGAAAAACTGCTCTCGATATAGCCGATGCGAAGCAGCGGGCGAGCATCAGTTTTAGGTGCGATTTCAGCTGAAAACGAAGGCGCCGTAGTCGTCAACAGGCAGGATGCAAAAATCGATACCAAAATCCGCTTAAACAGCATGGCAAGAAAAGGCTGATATCCGTTGGAGACAAGCAAGAAATCGAGCAAGCGGAAAATGCCCGTATGTCAAGCTATTTTAGCGAAACCAAAGCTTCGTTTATTACTAAGTTCTCATTTTTCTTAAGTTTTATAAATGAGCTTTTATATCATTCAGTTCCAGACTCTATTCAGCGTCTTTTATCTGTTTTGCCTGTCATTTTTATGGCTTATTTGTGAATCCTTATACCAAACCAATCCAATCTTTTTACCCGACTGACTTTCTCTTTAGCTCTTGACAGCATCAACGATTGATCTGTTATGATGGCCACCGTTGACGTTGTTGTGCACGTCAAATTCGAGAGACTTTTTACCGATTGCGAGAATCCGATATGGCTACCGAGATCCTTACCGTATCCGATCAGTTTTCCCATTCCGCCCGCCGGAAAGCTGTCTGTACATTCCTACGCAGTTTCGCCGGTTCCGGTGAGACCCACTTTCTCTTTTCCCACAGCCCATCAACCGACGGAAAAACCGTTTGGCTTGGCGAATGCGCACCTTCCGATAAGAGTTTTGAAACACTGACGCTCGGTCATGGCATCCACGAAATGATGCATGTAGCGCATACCGATTTTTCAGCTGCTCAAGGCATTCACCACCTCACGCAACGTCTTTTGAATGTCATCGAAGACGTCCGCATTGACAACCTCGGTGAAGAAAAGTCCCCCGCCTACCGTATCTGGCGAGAACATCTTGCCGAGTACCGTGAAGCTGACGGCACGTTGCGCGCGGTTTCTTCGCCCGCTTTGACGCAGTCCCCCATCGAGAGCGTCGTGACATGGCTGCACACGGAGCTAATGGCACACGCGGGTTACCGTTGGGCATTGCGCAATCTCTCGCACACGCGTGATTTGGTAAAGCCGATGCCGTCATCGATCAAACGAGTCCTGGTTAAGGAAGCCTTGAAGGTCAACAAAGCAAATTCCACAAACGATTGTCTCAAAATCGCGAAAAAACTATTCAAGATTCTCACGGACCTCAACGACGACCAACAAAAGAAACTGTCGTTTGTCCAAGAATTAGATTCCGGGATGACGGCCAGCCTCTTTAGTGAAAACGACATCGGAAGTACTCCGTTGGGCGACCCGATGCAATTTATTGAAAAATTGTTGTCATCACCCGAAAACAACAACGCATCGGGTTCAAAAATGATGCGTCAATCGGGACTCGGAGCTGCTGCAGACTTTTGCGGCAGCGGCATTTGTACCACTCCACCTGAACCGAAATACCGCTTGAATCGCTGGCCGTTAGATGCTGCCGAACTTAAGAACGGAACGCTTCACCGTGAGTTCATTCGGCAGTATGAGAAGGCTCGGGAAAGCCTCGGCTGCCTCGTTCAACAATTTTCAAAGCTTCTGAGGACAAAAGATTATTTTGCCGGCTATGGATTAGCAAGGTCCGGAGCTGATCTGCGCGACGACTGGATTGATGCAATTGCCTGTTCCGATCCGCGTCTCTTTGAAGTCGCAGCAACGGGAAGAAGTATTAGTTCGGAAATTTGTGTGCTGCTGGATCGATCGGGTTCCATGGGTGTCTCGACCATGACGGTCGCCAAAGTTGCAGTAAACGCCTTGGTGCGAGCCATTGATCGCATCAAAGGGGCGACTTCACGCGTGGCTCTTTTCCCTGGGTTATGTAATGACCATGTAGCGCTTGTCAAAGAGACAAGTGAACCGCTCAACTCTCTTGAAAGCAAGTTGCCCTCAATTGACGCGTACGGCTCCACGCCAATTCAGGAGGCTATGTGCTGGGGGCTGGATTCTTTTAAAATTTCTCGGAGATCGGAAGAGCGTCGTGTAGGGAAAGAGTGTAGATC
>OILX01000272.1_pt1 | contig 11275 bp, 10 predicted proteins | sample 1584721 | NCBI WGS metagenome assembly OILX01 (sample SAMN02674605, study PRJEB24791) | human gut metagenome, SKBSTL067 | isolation source: stool | host: Homo sapiens | place: USA
CTCTTTCCCTACACGACGCTCTTCCGATCTGGGCCGCGGCGCTTACCTCTGCCCGGACCCGGCCTGTCTGGCAAAGGCCAAAAAGAAAAAGGCGCTGGAGCGCTGCTTTGAGCAGCCGGTTCCCGCCGAGGTTTACGATGCGCTGGCCGCACAGCTGGCCGACGTGGAAAAGGAGGCCCAGCCGAATGGCGAAGCATAACAATACCCCCGAAAAGCCCAAAATGGCTCCGGAAGAAGCGCTGTTTCAGGCGCTGAGCCTCTGCCGCAAGGCAGGCGCGCTGACCATGGGCTTTGATGCCGTGGAAGATGCCTGCGTCAAGAGCAAGGCATGGCTGGTAATGGTCGCGTCCGATGCCAGCGCCAAGACCGTGCAGCGCCTGAACTACGCTGTGGGCGACCTGGTGGACGTGATCTCCATGCCGCTGACCCAGGACCGCCTGGCCGATATCAGCCGCAAGCCTGTGGCTGTTTACGCGGTGACTGACCGCAACCTCGCAAAGCTCTGCTTTGACCGTCTTTCGGACTGCGGGGCAATCAAAAATGAGGAGGATATGAGCGAATGACCGTAAAATATAAAGTGAGCGATTTTGCAAAGGACCTGAGCATCTCTGCCAAGAAGGTCCTCGATGAACTGAACGCCATGGGCAGCACCGGCAAGAAGAACAGCTCTACCCTGGAAGAAAACGAGCTGAACTACCTGCTGGAGAAATTCAGCAAGGACAACAGCGTTGCCAGCCTGGACGAGTACCTGAACAGCGCAAAGCAGCCTGCCCAGCCTGAAAAGAAGGCGGAGAAAAAGGCCGAGAAGCCCGCGGAGAAAAAGGCAGAGCCCAAGGCCGCTGAGAAGAAGCCCGAGGCAAAGCCCGCTGCCCCTGCCGCAAAGGCAGAGCAGCCCAAGGCAAACAATAACAACAATAAGCACGGCGAGAAGAAGAACGAGCAGCACAAGAAGCGTGAGGAGAAGACGGTCTCCCTGAGCGAGCTGGCCCGCGAGACCGGTGCCAAGGCCTCTGCTGCCCCCGCTCAGTCCGTCTCTGTCCGCCGCGAGGACAGCCAGGTGACGGTCGATACCCGCACCGTGGATGTGAATGTGGACCGCTTCGATGCACGCTACGACGATCTGGCTTCCACCAAGAACACCGAGAACCGCCGTAAGCCCACCCCGCAGGGCAACAAGCAGAAGTTCACCCAGCGCGGCCAGCGCCAGCGCCAGCAGTTCCAGAAGGGCAAGCGCGAGACCGAGTTCGAGCGCCTGCAGCGCATCCAGCTGGAAAAGGCCCGCAACGCACAGCTGAAGGTGATGATCCCCGATGAGATCACCGTCGGCGAGCTGGCTGCCCGCCTGAAGCAGCAGGCCGGCAAGGTCATTGCCAAGTTTATGCAGATGGGCGAGATGCACGCCATCAACGATGTGATCGATTTCGATACCGCATCTCTGCTGGCTGAGGAGTTCCACGCAAAGGTCGAGCACGAGGTGCATGTGACCATCGAGGAGCGCCTGTTCACCCAGGAGGAGGATTCCGCCGAGGATCTGGTGGAGCGTCCTCCCGTTGTCTGTGTCATGGGCCACGTTGACCACGGCAAGACCAGTATCCTGGATGCCATCCGCAAGACCAATGTCACCGCAGGCGAGGCTGGCGGCATCACCCAGGCCATTGGTGCATATCAGGTCAAGATCAACGACAGCCTGATCACCTTCCTGGATACGCCGGGCCACGAGGCATTCACCTCCATGCGTGCCCGCGGTGCCAACATGACCGATATCGCTGTTCTGGTCGTTGCCGCCGATGACGGCATCATGCCCCAGACCGTGGAGTCCATCAACCACGCCAAGGCTGCCAATGTCAAGATCATCGTGGCCATGAACAAGATGGATAAGCCCACTGCAAACCCCGAGCGCGTGATGGAAGGCCTGACCAAGTACGGCATCATCACCGAGGACTGGGGCGGCGACGTTGCCTGCATCCCCGTCTCGGCTCTGACCGGCATGGGCATCAACGACCTGCTGGAGCGGATCGCGCTGGAGGCCGAGGTCATGGAGCTCAAGGCCAACCCCAACCGCCGCGCCAAGGGTGCTGTTGTTGAGGCTCGTCTGGACAAGGGCCAGGGCCCCATCGCCACCATTCTGGTGCAGAACGGCACCCTGCATGCCGGTGATGTCATCATTGCCGGTACTGCTGTGGGCCGTGTGCGTACCATGCGCAGCGACAAGGGCATGCTGCTGAACGATGCAGGCCCCTCCACCCCCGTGGAGATCACCGGCCTGACCGCTGTGCCCGAGGCAGGCGACCTGTTCGAGGCCGTTGCCGACGAGCGTCTGGCCCGTGAGCTGGCAGAGCAGCGCATTGCCGCTGCCAAGGAGAAGCAGTTCTCCTCCTTCCAGAAGGTTACTCTGGATAACCTGTTCAGCCAGATGGCACAGAACGATATGAAGGAGCTGGCCATTGTCGTCAAGGCTGATGTGCAGGGCTCCGCCGAGGCCGTCAAGCAGAGCCTGGAGAAGATCTCCAATGATGAGGTGCGCGTCCGCGTCATCCACGCCGGTGTCGGTGCCATCAGCAAGTCCGACGTTGACCTGGCCGATGCCTCCAACGCCATCATCATCGGCTTCAATGTCCGCCCCGACAACGTGGCCAAGGAAGAAGCCGCTGCCACCAAGGTCGAGATGCGGATGTACCGCGTCATCTACGATGCCATCAACGATGTCACCGATGCTATGAAGGGCATGCTGGCTCCCAAGTTCCGCGAGGTCGCTCTGGGTGAGCTGCAGGTCCGTCAGGTCTACAAGATCAGCAACGTGGGCACCGTTGCAGGCTGCCGCGTGACCAGCGGCAAGATCACCCGCGACAGCAAGGTTCGCGTTGTCCGTGACGGCATCGTCATCACGGAGGACGAGATCGCATCTCTGAAGCGCTTCAAGGATGATGCCAAGGAAGTGGCCGAGGGCTACGAGTGCGGCGTTACGCTGGCAAAGTTTGCCGATGTCAAGGAAGGCGATGTTTACGAGGCCTTCAAGATGGAAGAATATCGGGACTAAGGAACGGATTAAACCTCTCCGTCATTGCTTCGCAATGCCACCTCCCCTAGTAGGGAAGGCCTTGGCAGCCGGATGAAGCCTCATCTTTATGCCAAAGGCACCCCCATTAGGGGAGCTGTCGAGCGCAAGCGAGACTGAGGGGTTTTGTTTTAGAGGAGAAGCTATGTCTCAGAAAAATATGGGTCGTCTTGCCCAGGATATGAAGCGTGAGGTCATTGCCATCATCGGACGGCTGAAGGACCCCCGCCTGGAGGGCGGTCTGCTGACCGTCACCCGTCTGGATGTGACACCTGACCTGGATGTTGCAAAGGTCTATGTGAGCGTGATGGGCCGCGAGGACGGCCCCAAGCCCGCCATCGAGGCACTGAACCGTGCCGCAGGCCATGTGCGCACCGAGGTCAGTAAGAAGATGCACATCCGGAAGGCTCCGCGCTTCATCTTTGTGGAGGACGACGGTGCCGCCTACGCAGCCCACATCAATGAGCTGCTCCGCACGCTGAACGTGAACGGTGACGCTGAGGAAACCAGCCAGCCGGAAGAGACCGAGGAATAATCAGCCTTGCGGAAAGGATGGAACATGGGATGACAGAACAGCTGAATGTACAGCAGATGGCAGAAAAGCTGCTTGCTGCGGATAACATCTTGATTCTGTGCCACAAAAACCCGGATGGTGATACGGTCGGCTGCGGCAGCGCGCTCTACTATGCGCTGCTTGCACTGGAAAAACACGCAGCCGTGCTCTGCGCCGACCCCATCCCCGGCCGGTACGCATTTACCAACCCCCGCCTGTTCAAGGGCGAATTTGAGCCGCAGATCGTAGTGGCTGTGGATGTTGCCAGCGTCCAGCTGTTTGGCGAGGGCAACGGCGTTCCCCAGTACACGCGCCATGTGGACCTGTGCATCGACCACCATGCAGGCAACAGCGGCTACGCCGAGTTCACGCTGCTGGATGGAAGCGCCGCCGCTGCGGCAGAGCTGCTGTATGAGGTGATCTGTGCCATGCATGTGGAGATCACCCCCCACATTGCCGATTGCCTGTATACCGGCCTGTCCACGGATACCGGCTGCTTCAAGTTCTCTTCCACCAAGGCCAGCACCCACATCACTGCTGCCAAGCTGATGGAGGCCGGTGCCCATGTGGAGGAGTTGAACACCCTGCTGTTCGACACCAAGTCCCGGGAGCGGATGGAAGCCGAGCGGATCGCCCGCAACCATCTGGAATATCATCTGGATGGCCGCTGCGCCCTCATCTACCTGACCCGGGATGAGATCGAGCAGAGCAGGGTAGACCCTGCGGATCTGGAAGAGCTGACCAGCCTGCCCATCAGCATTGAAGGCGTGAAGGTCGGCCTGACCCTGCGCCAGCAGCCCGGCGGCAGCTACCGCATCAGCGTGCGCACCGCCAAGGGCGTGGATGCCTGTGCCATTGCCCGCCGTCTGGGCGGCGGCGGCCACACCCGTGCGGCGGGCTGTGAGCTGCTGGGCAACCTTGACAACGCCAAGAGCGCGATCCTCTCTGAGGTGGAAGCTGTTCTTGATGCACCGCAGGAGGAAGCATGATGCAGGGGATCCTCATTGTTGATAAGCCCACCGATTGGACCAGCTTTGATGTCATTGCCAAGCTGCGGGGCATTCTGGGCACCCGGAAACTGGGCCACAGCGGTACGCTGGACCCCATGGCGACCGGTGTTCTGCCGGTGTTCTGCGGCGGGGCCAGCAAGGCAGTTGATCTGCAGCTCGACCACACCAAGGCCTACCGCGCTGTCCTCAGGCTGGGCCAGCGCACCGATACCGGGGATGTGACCGGCACTGTGCTGGAGACCGCCCCGGTAACGGCAGGGGAGCAGGAGCTGCTGGCCGTTCTGCCGCAGTTCCTCGGCCCTCGGATGCAGACCCCGCCCATGTACTCGGCGGTCAAGATCAACGGCCAGCCGCTCTATAAGCTGGCCCGTGAGGGCAAGACCGTGGAGCGCAAGGCCCGGCCGATCGAGATTTTGGACATCCGGTACGAGGGCAGCCCTGCGGAAAACGAGTATGCCCTGACCGTAAAGTGCTCCAAGGGCACCTATATCCGGGTGCTGCTGGAGGAGATCGCCGAAGCCATGGGCCAGAAGGGCACCATGAGCGCCCTGCGCCGCGTGGCCGCCGGGGTGTATTCCGAAGCCGATGCCCACACGCTGGAAGAGATCCAGGCGGCAAAGGACGCGGGGCCGGAGGCCCTGCAGGCTCTGATGCTGCCGGTGGAAAGCGTGTTCGCCAGCCTGCCGCTGCTGGTGGCGGACGAGCGGGTGGAGCAGCACCTCTACAACGGGTGCCCCACCAGCCGCTATCCCGCTGCCGACGGCCGCTACCGCGTGCGGAACGCCGGAGGGCAGTTTCTGGGTCTTGCCAATGTGGTGAACGGTGTGCTCAAGGTGGAAAAGCTGTTCGTGGAAAGGAACTGACGACCAATGCAAATCGTTTCATCTCTGTCGCCTCTGGCGCTGGAACATGAGGGCGGCACTGCTGTTGCCATGGGCTACTTCGATGGCATCCACATCGGCCACCGTGCCGTCATTGAGGGAGCAGTGGAGTGGGCAAAGGCCCACGGCGCTGCCCCGGCGGTGTTCACCTTCAAGCTGCCCGCTGACAGCAAAATGAAGGGCCGCCGTCTGCTCTCCACTGAGGATAAGCATGCCCTGATCGCAAGCCTGGGTGTGGAGTATTACCTCTGCCCCGAGTTTGAGGAGATCCGCGCCATGACCCCGGAGCAGTTCGTGTACGGCATCGTGCAGGACTGCCACGCCAAGGCGTTGTTCTGCGGCGAAAACTTTACCTTTGGTGCCAAGGCCGCCGGGACCCCCGAGCTGCTGAAGGAGCTCTGCGCCCCGCTGGGGGTGGAGGTCGTGGTGGTGCCTATGGCACAGTTTGAGGAAAAGCCGGTGTCCTCCACCCGTATCCGCACGGCACTGGAGGGCGGCGATGTGCCTGCCGCCAACGCCATGCTGGGGATGCCCTATGCCATCCGCTTCGCGGTGCAGCACGGGGCGGGTCTGGGCCGTACGCTGGGCGTGCCCACCATCAACCAGATCTATCCGGCGGGCTTCCAGATGCCCCGCTATGGCATCTACATCACCCGCACCCGGATCGGTGATACCTGGTATCCCTCGGCCACCGGCCTGGGGACCCGGCCCACTGTCAATTCGGACGAGAGCAAGGTGACCTGCGAGACCTTTATCCCGGATTTTTCCGGCGACCTCTACGGTACCGACCCGGTGGTGGAGTTCTACGCCTACCTGAGTCCCAGCAAGAAGTTTGATACCCTGGACGAGCTGAAGGCCTGCATTGACCATGCAGCCCGGCGCGCCAAGGCCTATTTTGCAAAAGCATAGTAAAATTTTTCTTGCTTTTTGCACGGATTTCTGTTATACTAGCTATGTTACCGCGGCACGGGGCTGGGAGTATGCCCATTTGGGAGTACCGTTTTCCCGCATTCTGTGCCGACGGCAAATAAAATTTTATAAAGAGGTACTGTTACTATGAACAAGCAGGAAGTTATGGCCAAAGTCGCTCTGACCGAGAAGGACACTGGCTCCCCCGAGGTTCAGGTCGCTCTGCTGACCGCTCACATCAACGAGCTGAACGAGCACCTGAAGAAGAACCCTAACGATCACCACAGCCGCCGTGGTCTGATGAAGATGGTTGGCCGCCGCCGCAATCTGCTGGCCTACCTCCAGAAGAAGGACATCGAGCGTTACCGTGCTCTGATCGCAACTCTGGGTCTGCGTAAGTAATAGAAAACAGAGGGCAGGTACCGCAATGTGGTGCCTGCCCTTTGCTCTTTTTTGTTGGATTTTCCCTTGTATCCCAAACTCTGGAACAAATAGGCCGCTGCTGCGTGTTGCAGCAGTAAATCGAGCGCCTGTGCCTTGGTACGGACGCTGGATTTATTGCTATGATGCGCGGCGGGCAGCCTTTTGGAATATCAAACGGACATAAGGAGGCAAACCAAATGGCAATCGAATTTGGTTCCCGCAAAGAAAACTTTGACAACTTCAAAGTTTACGAGACTACGCTGGCAGGCCGCCCCTTCAAGGTGGAAATGGGCAAGATGTGCGGCTTGTCCAACGCAAGCGCCCTCATCCGCTACGGCGAGACCTGCGTGATGTGCAACGTGGTCATGAGCCCCAAGCCCCGCGAAGGCGTCGATTTCTTCCCCCTGAACGTGGAGTATGAGGAAAAGCTCTACGCCGCAGGCCGCATCCCCGGCAGTTTTATGCGTCGTGAAGGCCGCCCCGGTGAGCGCGCCATCCTGACCAGCCGCGTGGTGGACCGCCCCATGCGCCCGCTGTTCCCCAAGGAGATGCGCAACGATGTCTGCATCACCATGACTGTGATGAGCCTGGACCCCGATTGCAGCCCTGAGATCGCCGGCATGATCGGTGCGTCTCTGGTCACCGCTGTGTCTGAGATCCCCTGGAACGGCCCCATCGGCGGTGTTCAGGTGGGCCTGGTGGACGGCGAAATCGTCCTGAACCCCACCCAGGAGCAGCGCAAGGTGAGTGACCTGGCCCTGACCGTTGCCGCCACCATGGACAAGATCGTGATGATCGAGGCCGGTGCCAACGAGGTGGACGAGGACACCATGCTCAATGCCATCAAGGCCGCCCACGCTGAGATCAAGAAGATCATCACCTTCATCAACGGCATCGTTGCAGAGCGCGGCAAGCCGAAGATCGATTTCCAGGTGGTGGGTCTGGATATGGACGTGTTCCACGCCATCCAGAACAAGTATCTGGACGACTTCAAGGCCGCCATGGATACCGATGACAAGAATGTGCGGGATGCTGCCCTGCTGCCCATCATGGACAAGATCGCTGAGGAGTACCCCGATCTGTCTGATGCAGACCTCGACCTTGTCAGCTACAAGATGCAGAAGTACGTTGTCCGCCGCTGGCTGCTGGATGAGGGCAAGCGCGTGGATGGCCGCGGCATCAACGAGATCCGCCCGCTGGCTGCCGAAGTGGGCATCCTGCCCCGGGTCCACGGCTCCGGTATGTTCACCCGCGGCCAGACCCAGGTGCTGACCACCTGCACCCTGGGCGGCACCAAGGACAACCAGCTGATGGACGATCTGACCGACGAGCAGACCAAGCGTTACATCCATCACTATAACTTCCCGCCGTATTCTGTCGGCGAAGCCCGCGCACCCCGCAGCCCCGGCCGCCGCGAGATCGGCCACGGCGCACTGGCAGAGCGCGCTCTGGTTCCCGTGCTGCCCTCTCTGGAGGAGTTCCCCTACACCATCCGCTGTGTCTCTGAGGTCCTGAGCTCCAACGGCTCCACCTCTCAGGCTTCCATCTGCGGTTCCACGCTGGCCCTGATGGATGCCGGTGTGCCCATCAAGGCACCTGTTGCCGGCATCTCCTGCGGCCTGATCACCGAGGGCGACCGCTGGATGACCATGCTGGACATTCAGGGCGTGGAGGATTTCCACGGCGATATGGACTTCAAGGTGGGCGGCACCCGCAAGGGCATCACTGCCATCCAGATGGACATCAAGATCGACGGCCTGACTTACGATATCATTGCCGAGGCCTTTGAGAAGTGCCGCAAGGGCCGCCTGTACATCCTGGACGAGATCATCAAGCCCGTGATCGCACAGCCCCGTGAGGAGCTGAGCCGCTGGGCTCCCAAGATGTTCAGCATGATGATCCCCACCGACAAGATCAAGGACGTGATCGGTAAGGGCGGCAAGGTCATCCAGGACATCTGCGCCACCTGCAACTGCAAGATCGATGTGCAGGAGGACGGCCATGTGTTCGTCTCCGCCGTGGATCAGGAGGACGCAAAGCGCGCCATCTTCACCATTAAGACCATTGTGGAGGACCCCGAGATCGGTGCCATCTACAAGGGCAAGGTCACCCGCCTGATGAACTTTGGTGCCTTTGTGGAGATCGCACCGGGCAAGGAAGGTCTGGTGCACATCTCCAAGCTGGACACCAAGCGTGTGGAGCGCGTGGAGGATGTGGTCGCCGTGGGTGATGCCATCGTGGTCAAGGTCACGGACATCGACCAGCAGGGCCGCATCAACCTGAGCCGCCGCGATGCCATTCTGGCGCTGGAAGCCAAGCGCGCCGCGCAGGAGCAGCAGTAATCCATAAATCAGAGGGACCCCACAGCCGGTTGGCTGCGGGGTCCCTTTTTGCTGTCCGAAAAAATTTTTGGGTTTCCTCTTGACAGAAATGCAAAAATGTGTATTATTGTATTAGCTACTTAATACAGCAACACATAAGGAGGGCAAAGCAGAATGAGTGAACAGTTTGATGCCAGCCGCCCGATCTATGCCCAGCTGGTGGAACGGCTCAAAGCCAGAATTCTGGCGGGCACCTACCCGCCGGGGGGCCATCTGGATTCGGTGCGGGATCTGGCTGCAGCTGCCGGGGTCAACCCCAACACGATGCAGAGGGCTCTGGCCCAGCTGGAAAGTGAGGGCCTTGTGCGCACCGAGCGCACCAGCGGACGCTACGTCACGGAGGATACGAATTTGATCGAACAACTGCGGGCTGCCGCCGCCCATGACATCGCGGCAGATTTTCTGGAGAAGATGCGCAGCATCGGCTACACGCCGGAAAAGGCGGCAGCCCTGTTGGAGCACTGGGATACAGAGGAGGTAGAACCCCATGAGTAAGGTGCTGACCTGTGAAAAATTGACAAAAGTATACGGAAAGGAAAAGACCGCGCTGGACGGCATCGATCTGGAGCTGGATTTTGGCCGCATCGTAGGGCTGCTGGGCCCCAACGGCAGCGGCAAGACCACCCTGCTCAAGCTGGCCAATGGTCTGCTGCAGCCCACGGAAGGCCGCATCCGGATCGCGGGCATGGCCCCCGGCCCGGAGACCAAGGAGCTGATCTCCTACCTGCCGGACGCCGACTGGCTGCCCGACTGGATGCGGGTGGAGGAGCTGGTGGAGATGTTCCGGGATTTTTACGGCACGCCCAGTCAGGCCAAGGCTTACATCGGCTTTGATGCCGACAAGGCCAATGAGATGCTGGCCCGGCTGAACATCGCCCCCAATGCCCGGCTCAAGACCCTTTCCAAGGGCAACAAGGAGAAGGTTCAGCTGGTGCTGGCCATGAGCCGCAACGCCCGTCTCTACCTGCTGGATGAGCCCATCGGCGGCGTGGACCCTGCGGCCCGGGACTACATCCTGAACACCATCATTTCCAACTACAGCAAGGACGCGACCGTTGTCATTTCTACCCACCTCATCGAGGACATTGAGCCGGTGCTGGACGAGGCTGTGTTCCTGAAGGACGGCAAAATCTTTGCTCACCGCGCTGTGGACGATATCCGCGAGACCGAGGGCAAGAGCGTCGATGCGTATTTCCGGGAGGTATTCAAATGCTGAAACAATTGCTGAAATATGAGTTCAAGGCCACGAAACGCCTGTATTTCGGGCTGTATCTGGCGCTGGCGCTGTTGAGCGTGGTGCTGGGCGTGACCTTCCGGCAGGAACACGCGCTGGCTCACAGCACAAGCTTCCAGAATCTCGAAGTGATTCTGATGATCGTGTATGTCTCGGTCATCCTTGCCATCGCGGTGCTCTGCTTCGTGAACACCATCCAGCGCTTTTATCAGAACCTGCTGGGCCGGGAAGGCTACCTGATGCACACGCTGCCGGTCAATGAGAACCAGCTCATCCTCTCCAAGCTCCTCACCAGCATGGTCTGGGTGCTGTGCAGCGGCCTTGTGGGCATCGTCTGCATCACGGTGATGGTCAGCATCGGTGTGATTGACCAGGAGACCTTCGGCATGGTGGACTGGAACAGCTGGAAGCAGCTGTGGGGGATGCTGTATGGGGAACTGGGCGCGAAGTTCTGGCTGGTGACGTTCTGGACCATCCTCATCAATCTGGCCCGGCTGGCAAGCCTCATCCTCTGCGTTTACGCTGCCTGTATGATCGCCCATCAATTCCCAAAGCATGTGATGGTGGCCGGGATCCTCGCGTTTATCGGCCTGAACATCGTGGAGACCCAGCTCGATAAGCTGCTGGGCACGAATGATGTGAGTATGATCGTGGATGTCACGTACCGGGTCGTGGGTGTGAACGTGACCGGTGTGAGCTATGGAGTGACCCCGATGCGCTGGCTGACGGCGGCACTTGGAACAGACGTTGGCTATCTGTTCTGCTTTGCCGTGACTGCAGCCATTGCGGCGGCATACTTCTTCCTGACCCGGTGGCTGATGAAAAATAA
>OILX01000287.1_pt1 | contig 10678 bp, 5 predicted proteins | sample 1584721 | NCBI WGS metagenome assembly OILX01 (sample SAMN02674605, study PRJEB24791) | human gut metagenome, SKBSTL067 | isolation source: stool | host: Homo sapiens | place: USA
TCCTGCATACGGCTGGAAGCCATGTCACGTTTCTCCTTACGATACTTGGCACCTTTGTTCTTTCCTTTGGAAGTGAGGCGTGCCAAAGTTTCCTTTACCTGCTTTGCTACATCTTCCTCGCTAACCTCCTGCTTGATGACCGGCTTCTTGAAGCGGTCCTTATTGCGGTTGCGGTTATTATTGGCATTGTTTCCACCAGGCTGGTTTCCACCTTGCGGGCGGCCCCCCTGACCTTGCTGGGCACCTGCGTGTCCACGATCGTTACCACCACGCTGGAAGTTGGAAGCATTGTTGATGTCCACTTTCTCCTTATTGATACGGACACGTTTCTTTTTGCCATTGGCATCGCCGGCAGCGGTATCCTTCAGCTTGCTATCATCACGGCGGATTTCCTTGATGATAGCTTCCTTCATCTGCTTCTTCTGATCCTGGCGAATCTTTTCCTTCTCTTCACGCTCCTTGCGTTTCTCCTCTTTCGATTTCTTCTTCGGACGTGTGGACTGGTTCAAGGCAGCCAGGTCTATCTGTCCGATGACATTAATCTTCGAAACAAACTCAGGCTGATGTATCTTGAAGATTTCTTCCCCTTCTTCTTTCCCCTCTTTTTCAACCGGTGCTTCTTCAGCCGCCGGTGCGGGAGCAGGCGCTTCTATCATTTCTTCCTTTTTAGATTCTTGTTGAGCCTCTGACACCGGAGCAGGCTCTTCCTTGACAACGGGTTGGGGCTGCGGTTCCGAAACGGATTGCAGTTCGGGTTCAGATGCCGGCTGTATCTCCGGTTGAGGAGCTGGTTCCGGTTTCGGTGTTTCTACAACTGCCGGTTCCTCCACCTTTTTCTCTTCTATTGCTTTTTCCGTTTCTTTCTCTTTTTCTTGAGCAGGAGCAGGTCTACGGTTCAGTTTGTCCAAATCAATCTTGCCTACCGGCTTGAACTTCGGACGTACGTCTTCCGGAACAACCGTCTTAATCTCCTCGGGCTTCGCTTTCTCTTGCGTTTCCTTATAGCCGTCAATAGACACGGACGCCTTGTTGCGGTCCTTGCTCTGACGTTCCTGGCTGAAACGCTCCGACTTTATCTTAAGGTCCTTATCTGTACTAAACTCCTTTTTGAGCAGTTCGAACTGTTCATCCGTAATTTTTGTGTTCGGATTTGCCTCAACGGTAAATCCCTTCTTTTGCAGGAACTCGACAGCCGTCGTAATTCCTACATTTAAATCTCTTGTTACTTTGTTTAACCTTATCGTCATACTAATTTAATGAATTAATGTGCCAATATGCTAATGTGCTAATTGGCTGAGAAAAAAGGAGTGTGCACTTCATCCGATATGCTATCTGCATTGGCACATTAGCATACTACCCACATTACCACATTACTGCTCCTCCTCTTCAAACTCTTGTTTCAAAATGCGCAATACCTCGTCCACCGTCTCTTCTTCGAGGTCCGTCTTCTCAATCAACATCTCACGGGGAGCGTTCAACACAGCCTTTGCCGTATCGATACCGATAGCCTTGATGGCATCGATAACCCAACCGTCTATCTCATCACGGAATTCGTCCAAGTAGATGTCTTCATCCTCTATGGCCTCATCCAACTCACGGAACACGTCGATGGTGTACTCAGTCAACATACTGGCAAGCTTGATATTCAAACCGCCTTTACCGATAGCCAGCGACACCTCTTCGGGTTTCAGGAACACTTCCGCCTTGCGTTCTTCCTCGTTCAAGCGGATAGAAGAAATCTTGGCAGGGCTCAAGGCACGCTGTATAAACAACTGGATATTCGACGTATAGTTGATAACGTCGATATTCTCGTTGCGAAGCTCGCGGACGATACCATGAATACGGCTACCCTTCACGCCCACGCAGGCACCTACCGGGTCGATACGGTCATCGTAGCTCTCAACGGCAATCTTGGCACGCTCGCCAGGGATGCGGGCAATCTTCTTGATGGTAATCAGTCCGTCATTGATTTCGGGTACTTCCATCTCGAACAGACGTTGCAGGAAGACGGGCGACGTACGGCTCAGGATAATCTTCGGATTATTATTCTTGTTGTCCACACGTGCCACTACGGCGCGGGCAGTCTCGCCCTTGCGGTAGAAGTCACTCGGTATCTGTTCGGTCTTGGGCAGCAACAGTTCGTTGCCTTCATCATCGAGCAGCAGCATCTCCTTCTTCCAAATCTGGTAGACTTCCGCATTGATGATGGTACCCACCTTATCAATGTATTTGTTGTAAATACTATCTTTCTCCAGTTCCAATATCTTGGAGGCCAACGTCTGGCGCAAGTTCAAGATGGCACGGCGACCAAAGTTCGCGAAAATAACTTCATCCGTCACTTCCTCGCCCACCTCATAAGAAGCATCAATCTTTTGTGCTTCGGACAATGCAATCTGCAGGTTCGGGTTTTCCAAATCCTCGTCTGCCACTACCTCACGGTTACGCCATATTTCGAAATCACCCTTGTCCGGGTTTACAATTACGTCGTAATTCTCATCGGTACCGAACATTTTCGCAATCACACTACGGAACGACTCCTCGAGTACGCTTACCATCGTGGTTCTGTCGATATTCTTCAGTTCCTTAAATTCCGAAAATGTATCTATCAAGCTGACAGTTTCTACTTTTTTGGCCATAGTCTTATTTAAAACTGATTAAGTATTTAGTGTATTTTATCTCTTCATACGTAAAGGTCAAGTCCTCGTCCACCAGCTTGGGACGCTTGGCACCTTCCTCTTTCACTTTCTTCTGAATGGTCACGACGAAATGCTGTTCGTCGGCTTCCTTCAACACGCCGCTGAGCTTGCGGCCGTCCTTTGTCAGCACTTCCACTTCCTTGCCGATGTGGTTAATGTACTGCTGCAGTACCTTGAAGGGCTGTCCGATGCCGGCCGAACCGACTTCCAACTCATAATCCTCATCCTCACGGTTCAACTTGGACTCGATGTAGCGGCTCAGCTCTACGCAGTCCTCAATCCAAACACCTTCTTTGTGGTCTATTTCCACCAAAATCTTGTCATCCGGGCTGATTGTCACCTCCACAAGGAAGTAGTCCTTTCCTGCCAGCCACTCGTCAACAATCTGACAAACAGTTTTCTTTTCTATCATAGATTAACCATTAGGAACAAAAAAGAGGAGCTTAATCGCCCCTCCACCTTTCATCCGTTTTCGCTTGCAAAGATATAAATAATCTGTTCGACTACAAAATATTAGAGAAAAAAAGATTGATTTAACGGTTCAAACGGGAATTATATTACAGACACGCCCTTTCAACACTTCAAGATAAGGGGTAAAACATATAATCTTATGAGACAGAAGCTTATACTTTATGAAATGAATTATCACGTTCCATACTGCATGAGATGCACATGTCAAGCACAACGAGATGTACATCTCGAACAACATGAGATGTACATCTCATGCGTACAATCTCTATTGTTTCAGGAAAAGAAGTAAGGAGGTACAAGCGGAAAAAAGATACTGTTGAAAGACAACGCGGAAAAATAAAAGGCCGATAGCTTGTTTCATGCTATCGGCCCTTTTACTATGGTTCTAAAGGTCTAAAAGACCTTGTCGTATCACTTATTCGGAGTCTCCCACTTCTTGGTATCCGTACAAACCACGTTCACAGTCTGGTCACCCGTCTGGATGCGGAAGTCACCTTTCTCCAGAATCCACTTGCCATCATAGCCTACGAAAGCAAGGTCGGAGCCTTTCAGTTTCAGAGTCACGGTCTTTGTCTCGCCCGGTTTCAGTTCCACTTTCTCGAAAGCGCGAAGACGGCGGGTATCGGGAGTAAGGGAGGCAACGAGGTCACTGCTGAAGAGCAACACGCTCTCCTTGCCGACACGGTCACCAGTATTCTTCACATCTACAGTGAAAGTAAGCACATCATCAGCGGTAAAGTCCGACTTATCCACCTTGAGGTTACTGTATGCAAAAGTAGTATAACTCAATCCATAACCGAACGCCCACTGTACAGATACTTGCGCATCGTAGTTATAAGCGCCTTCCATCTGCTTTCCGATGTGTTCGCACGGTTTGTAGTCGTACGTAATCAGAGAGTTGATTTCCTTCGGATAAGTGAAAGGCATCTTTCCGCTGAAGTTGGCGTCGCCGGCAATGAGGTTTGCCAACGCATCACCGCCGTAATTGCCCGGAAGCATAGTATTGACAACAGCCTTAGCCAAAGGCTCGATGTCAGCAATCAGGCGAGGACGGCCTTCATTCAACACCAGAATGATGGGCTTCCCGGTTTTGGCAAGAGCCTTCACCAAATCGAGCTGGTTCTGGGAGAGGAAGAGGTTCGTCAGGTTACCCGGAGTCTCGCAGTAAGAGTTCTCACCGATGCAGGCAACGATGTAGTCGGCACCGGCAGCGGCTGCTACAGCTTTCTCTATCTCCGGAGTGTTTTCTTCCCACCAGTTGCCACCTTGCTTATAAGTGACACCGGCTTCGTAGATGATATTGTCCGCACCGAATTTATTGGTGAAAGCCTCGAGAATGGTATTATATTGACCTGCATGCTCGTCGGCTTTGTCGCCCTGCCATGAATAAGACCAGCCGCCATTGAGGCAACGCATGGAGTTGGCATTCGGACCGGTAACCAGCAGTTTCTTGCCTTTTGCCAACGGCAATATACCGTCTGTATTCTTCAGGAGTACCAAAGACTCTTCGGCAGCCTGCAATGCAGCAGCGGCATGTTCCGCACTACCGAACAACGGGAAGTCTTTCAAGTCATAATAGGGCTTTTCAAATAGGTTGAGACGGCATTTCAAACGCAGCACACGACGCACAGCATCGTCTATACGGCTCATGGGAACTTCACCTTCTTCCACCAGTTCTTTCAAGAGTGTACAGAACTTCCAGTCGTACGGGTCCATAGACATGTCGATACCGGCATTGATGGCGAGCTTGATGGCTTCCTTCTTGTCCTTAGCAATGTGGTCGCGGCTATAAAGGTTGTTGATGTCCGCCCAGTCGGTCACAATCATACCGTCCCAGTTGAGGTCTTCTTTCAGCCACTTGGTCAGCAGCTCATAGTTGGCATGGAAAGGCAGACCGTTGTTCATGGCGGAGTTCACCATCACGGAGAGGGCACCTGCCTTCACCATTTCCAGATAAGGAGCGAAATGCTTCTCACGCATATCCTGCTCGGTGATGGAAGACGGCGTACGGTCCTTACCGGAAACGGGAACACCATAACCCATATAGTGCTTCATACAAGCGGCAACGTTGTTCCCGCCAATCAGGTTGGGGTTCTCTCCCTGGAAACCGATAATGGCTTCACGTCCCATTTCGGCATTGACGTAGGCGTCTTCACCATAGTTTTCCCACATACGCGGCCAGCGCGGGTCACGTCCGAGGTCGGTCACCGGGGCATACGTCCAGGGGATGCTTCCCGCCTTTGTTTCGTAGGCAGAGATACGTGCACCCTCACGTGTCAGTTCACGATTGAAGGTAGCTCCCATATTGACGCCTTGCGGAAAGAAAGTACCGCCCAGCGTATAGGTAGTTCCGTGTATCTGGTCTACACCGTACACACAAGGAATACCCATCACCTCCATGGATTTCTCCTGAATGCGTTTGATGATTTCCTGCCACTTCTCCACGCTCTGTGCCACACCGTTGGGCACGTTCAAGATGGAGCCTACTTTGTATTTTCCGATGACAGAGTCGAGCATCGCCTCGTCCAACTGGAAACCCTTGGCATTCTCAATGCCTTGGATACGCATATAGAGCTTCATCATCACATCCTGCGAAGGCATCTCCTTGCCCAGCTTGAATTCCTTTTCAAGCTTGTATCTCTTGATGATTTTTTGCAGGTCCTTCACCGTGATGTTCTTCGGGTCGAGACCGGCAAAGGGATTGGCGCGTTTCTGCAGGAGGTCGATAGTGAGTTCGCACATCTGACCGACTTTCTCGTCAAGCGTCATCTTCTTCAGCAAAGTCTCAATCTGCTGTTCTATTTTCTCGTCTCTTGGAATGGCAGGCGCAACAGTGGTCTGCGCCGTAGCAGTAAGTACTAACCCTGATAGGGCTAAAGATAAGATTAACTTTTTACTCATGGTTGTGATATTGGTTTATAATAGTTGCACTATCTGTTTATACGAGGCACAAAGATAAGAACATCCTGCCATACCAAAGGATACAACAGGATGTTTTTTAGGGTATGATTTGTTATCTTTTCAGACAATCCTACTCTCATCTCTTCAAGAGGTTCATCGGTTCCTGAAGTTTCAGGATGTCGTTCGTCTTCTGCGTTGCGGCAGCTACTTCAGCCTCCAGCGTAGCCTTGATGTCGCGTGAGGAAGCCCCGACGAGGAACTTGTAGTTTCCGGGAGTTACCACCCATGCCGATGCAGCCTCATCATAGGAAGCCAGGTCGGCAGCATTCACTTTCAGCGTCACCACAGTAGTTTCGCCCGGTTTCAGTTCCTTAGTCTTGGCAAAAGCTTTCAGTTCCTTTTCGGGTTTGTTGGCGTCTGCAGCATCGGGAGCGGATACATAAAGCTGAACCACTTCCTTACCTGCTACCTTACCGGTGTTCTTCACTTCCACAGATACGGTATAGACGCCGTTGTCTGCCTTGACAGCAGCCTTGTCATAAGCAAAAGTGGTATAGGAAAGACCGTAACCGAAAGGATAGGAAACCTGCTTGCCAAAGGTGTCAAAGTAACGGTAACCTACGTAGATATCCTCCTCATAATTGGTATAATCCACATCCTTCACGTCGTTCTTCTTCCCGCCCTTGTTCACGAGGTCGGTGCTTACGCGCATGTCTATCGGGAAGTTGGCGGAAGAAGCGGCATCTTCAAACTTCACCGGGAAAGTCATTGTCAGCTTGCCCGAAGGAGAAGCCTTGCCACTCAGCACGTCAGCCACACTGTTTCCTCCCTCCTGGCCTGCCTGCCATGCACAAAGGATGGCATCGGGAACAGACTTCCAAGAAGCAGTTTCAATCACACCACCGATATTAAGTACCACCACTACCTTCTTTCCGGCAGCGTGGAAAGCATCGGACACTGCTTTCAACATGCTCTGCTCCTCTTTGGTGAGGTTGAAGTCGGCTACCATACGGTCGAGAAACTCACCGGAGGTACGTCCCAGCGTCACCAGTGCCACATCGGCCTTGGCAACCTGCTCGCGGATAACTTGTGCGGACACAGCCATCTCAGCAGGACGCTCGTCGGGCATAAACCACTCTTTCTTATCTTTGGCCAGACGTTCTTTCTCTGCTTTCAAGTAAGCTTCATAGCTATTCTTCAGCGCTTCATCCACCACATAGCCGGCATTCTTCAAGCCGTCCAATAGCGAAACGGTATAAGCGCGGTTCACGTTGCCCGAGCCCGTACCTCCGGCAATGAAGTCATAGGAAGTACAACCAAAGAGTGCCACGTTCTTCACGTCGGCTGCCAGTGGCAGAGCACCGTTATCGTTCTTCAGCAATACCATACCTTCTGTCGCCGACTGGCGGGTAACGGCAGCATGTGCTTTCAAATCAGGCTTGTTGGAATATTTATATCCCTTGAAATGGGGAGTCTGGAGAATCATTTCCAAAATGCGCTTCACATTCTGATTGAGAATGGCTTCGTCCAACGCTCCGTCCTGCACACCCTTCACGATGGCTTCGTACTGCTTGGGCAGACCGGGCTGCAACATGTCGTTGCCCGCCACCATCTGTGCCACAGCATCTTTACCACCGAACCAGTCGGTCATCACCATACCCTTGAAGCCCCATTCGTCACGCAGCATCGTTGTCTGCAACTCCTTGTTTTCCGAAGTATAGACACCGTTCAGGTAGTTGTATGAGGACATCACGGTCCAAGGAGCGGATTCCTTCACGGCAATCTCGAATCCTTTCAAGTAGATTTCGCGCAAGGCGCGTGGAGATACATGCGCATCCGTAGCCATACGGTTGGTTTCCTGGTTGTTCACAGCAAAGTGCTTGATACTGGTACCCACACCGTTGCTCTGCACACCACGTACGTAGGCGGCGGCAATCTTACCCGACACCAACGGGTCTTCGGAATAATACTCGAAGTTACGTCCGCAAAGCGGGTTACGGTGAATGTTCAGCGCCGGAGCCAACAGCACGTCCGCACCGTATTCCAGCACTTCGTTACCGATAGACTGACCTACACTTTCCACCAGTTCCTGGTCCCAGGTAGAGGCGAGCAAAGTTCCGATAGGGAAATGAGTACAATAGTACGTAGCAGAATCTCCCTCACGCTTGGGGTCGATACGCAGTCCAGCGGGACCATCAGCCAGCACCACAGCGGGAATGCCGAGGCGCTCAATCGGATATGTGGTTCCTGCCGCACCCGGCACCAGCTTTCTCGTTGCACCGATTACGGCACTGTCACCCGAGAAACCTGCCATACCGGTACCCACTACCAGATGCGCCTTTTCTTCCAAGGTCATGGCGCCAATCACCTCATCCAGAGAGGACTTTCCAAGCTGCGGCACACCCGGTCCGCAAGCTGACAAAACAGCCATTGCTGCTGCCATGGATATGATATTCTTCTTCATAATCTTATTTAAATATCTTCGGTGCGAATTCAGTCAGGTAAATACGCCAGTTCTTCCAGATATGACCTTCTCCGGTTTCATAATATTCATATTTGTAACCCTTCTCGTCCAACATCTTGCGGTAGTCGTTATTGGCCTGGAACAAGAAGTCTTTATTACCGATAGCGATGTAATAGAGTACCGGTTTCTTGGCAAACTGGGTTTTCAGTTTGGCTTCAAGGTTGTCATAAATCGGAGACTTCACATCTTTGTTGGGCATGATGGCAGCCGAGAACAGCCCTACATAGTCGAACATGTCCGGATATTGCTTGGAGATGTGCATGGAGTGGAAACCTCCCATAGAGAGACCAGCAATGGCACGCCCCTTCTTGTTGGCCTGTGTACGGTAAGTCTTATCAATGAATTTCACCACGTCGGGGAAAGCCGTTTCGAAAGAACCTTCCATTGTCTTGGGCAGATTCATGCTGGGAGCGGCAAAACCCAGTGACGATTCACCCGGAGCAGCCTCCAACGCAGCGTTACCGTTGGTCATTACTACAATCATCGGCTTGGCCTTGCCTTGGGCGATGAGGTTATCCAGAATCTGTGCCGTACGTCCCAGTTCGCTCCATGCGTTCTCGTCGCCACCCATACCGTGCAGCAGGTAGAAGACAGGATAGCGCTTGCCGCTTGTCTCATATCCGGCAGGCGTATAGACAGTCAGACGGCGGTCCATACCCAGCGTAGGGCTGTTGTACCATACCTTAGACACCGTTCCATGAGGAACTTTATTCACTTTGTAAAGATCGATGCGCTCGTCACCACCGATGATGAATACATTCGTCACGCTTGCCACGTCTCGAATCATATAGACGTTGGCAGGGTCGTTAATCTTCAGTCCGTCTACCAGAAAAGTGTAGCTGTAGAGTTCCGGTTTCAGCGGTTCGGGAGTAGTGAATTCCCACACACCGTCCTTGTTCTCTTTCAAATCTGCCACACCCGGACCATCAAATTCACCAAAAGGAGTCTTGATTTTCTGCGTAGGCAGGAAGTCGCCGGTTACTTGCACCTTTACGGCTTTCGGCGCCTTCAAGCGGAAAGTTACTGTATTGTTGTCGTGTATCTCAGGTGAGACCACAGGAGCGCCTCCCCAGAGAGCTTGTTGCGCGAAAGTCATCGCACACATCAGCAACAGAGCTGACAAAATAGAAATTCTTTTCATGATACGTATGTTATCTTGTTATTAAATTAGTTATACCGAATCCTCTTATTTGAACAACTTCGGCGCGAACTCCGTCAGATAGATGCGCCAGTTCCTCCAGATATGGCCCTCGCCCGTTTCAAGATACTCGTACTTATAACCATTGTCATCAAGCAACTTGCGAAAGTCGGCCACACCTTTATAAACAAAGTCCGTCTTGCCGCATGCGATGAAGTAAAGGGCCGGTTTCTTGGCAAACTGAGTCTTCAGCTTACCTTCAAAGTCGGTATAGACCGGACAAGTTGATTTATCGTTTCCGGTACTTGCACCGGAGAAAAGACCTACATAGTCGAACATGTCCGGGTAATACTTGGAAATATTGCAAGAGTGGAAACTACCCATAGAAAGCCCGGCAATGGCACGGTTCTTCTTATTGGCAAGAGTGCGGAAATTCTTCTCTACGAACTTCTCGATTTCGGGGAACGAGAGTTCAAAAGCACCTTCTGCCACTTTCGCTCTTTCGTCGGGACGCATGGATGGGGCAACAAACCCCTTGGGAGACTCACCTGCAGCAGCATCTTGCCAAGCATTGCCGTTGGTCATCACTACAATCATAGGTTGAGCCTTGCCCTGTGCGATAAGATTATCCAATATCTGCGAAGTACGGCCAAGAGCAATCCAAGCTTCCTCATCACCACCTGCACCATGAAGCAGATAGAATACCGGATAACGCTTGCCGCTGGTTTCATAACCAGCCGGAGTGTAAATCGTCAGACGGCGGTCCATTCCCAGCGAAGGACTATTGTACCACATGCGACTTACCGTTCCATGAGGTACCTTATTCACTTTATACAAATCGGCACGGTCCCCACCGATGATAAATACATTGGTCACGGTAGCCACATCCCGAATCATGTAAACATTGCTCGGGTCCATCATTCTCAATCCGTCTACAATAAAGGAGTA
>OILX01000306.1_pt1 | contig 10061 bp, 13 predicted proteins | sample 1584721 | NCBI WGS metagenome assembly OILX01 (sample SAMN02674605, study PRJEB24791) | human gut metagenome, SKBSTL067 | isolation source: stool | host: Homo sapiens | place: USA
GATCTAGCGATAGCAAAACCGATACCATAAGAAGCACCTGTAACAAGGGCTACTTTACCTTCCAAAGAAAAATTCAAATACGGATTCATAACGTTAAATTATTAAGTTTAAATAAGTGATATTCTATTTATGTACGATTTGCAAGTAGTTTATACTCAATGGAAACTTTATTTTGGGAGAATGCCTTCCCTATAAGGAAATCGCAGCGAATGCTTTTCGTATCGTAGCTTTTCACATCATCGGGATGCTCAGCATAGCGAATTTCATAGTTCGTTTTCATGATTGCACTACATTTAATAGGTTATAACTTCAGCCATCAAATACACATCGTTTGCGTACACGATGCAAATGTAACAAAAGAAAATGGAGAAACCGTATAAATTTGTGTCAATTATATAGCAATATCGTTCAAAGATTCGTAAAAAGAAAAAATCTATACCTATAGTGCCAACAAGAGGGGAAAGAATAACAAAAAAACCCACTAAAACTTGCGATTTTAGTGGGTTTTTAGCTGCAATTAGCTGTATCGTAGTTGGACTACCAGGATTCGAACCTGGACAAACAGAACCAAAACCTGTTGTGCTACCATTACACCATAGTCCAAACATAGGGCTTTCTGTTAAAAAGCGGTGCAAAGATAAAAGGAAGCCCCGAAATATCCAAATATTTCGGGGCTATTTTTACTGCCGAAGCATCATTTCCTTAATTACTTCTCTTTAGGCTACCGTTATTTGGCGATAATCAGATAGTAATTCTTCTTGCCGCGCTGTACCAGCAGGTATTTTTCGTCCAGCAGGTCGGCTGTCGTAATCACCTGGTCGAAAGCAGCCAGTTTCTCCTTATTCAGAGAAACGCCACCGCCTTGCACCAGCTTACGCATCTCGCCCTTGGAAGCGAATACAGCAGCATTATCCACGAACAAATCCACCGCCTTCACACCGGCAGCCAGTGCATCACGGGATATTTCAAACTGGGGAACACCCTCGAACACAGCCAGCAGCGTATCTTCGTCCAACTTCTTCAGTGCATCCGAAGTTGCATTGCCAAACAAGATGTTGGATGCATCCACGGCGGCATTATAGTCCTCTTCGGAGTGAACCATGATAGTCACTTCCTTCGCCAGACACTTCTGAAGGACGCGCAAGTGGGGAGCAGCGTCGTGCTCGGCCGTCAGAGCGTCAATCTCTTCCTTGGACAGTGCGGTGAATATCTTGATGTAGCGTTTGGCATCCTCGTCGCTCACGTTCAGCCAGAACTGGTAGAACTTATATGGAGAAGTGTAGCGCGGGTCGAGCCAGATGTTTCCGGACTCTGTCTTGCCGAACTTGCCACCGTCGGCCTTCGTAATCAGCGGGCTGGTCAGTGCAAATACCTCCCCACCGTTCGTACGGCGAATCAGTTCGGCACCGGTGGTGATGTTACCCCACTGGTCGCTGCCACCCATCTGGAGCTTGCAGCCTTTGGTTTCATACAGATGAAGGAAGTCGTACCCCTGCAACAGCTGGTAGGTGAATTCCGTGAAGGAAAGACCGTCACGTGCCTCACCGTTCAGACGCTTCTTTACAGAATCTTTCGCCATCATATAGTTTACGGTGATGTGCTTACCCACTTCACGGGCAAAATCGAGGAAAGTGAAGTTCTTCATCCAATCGTAGTTGTTCACCAACTCGGCACGGTTGGGGGCATCCGAATCAAAATCCAGGAACTTGGAGAGCTGGGCCTTCATACCGGCCAGGTTGCGCTGCAACGTCTCTTCCGTAAGCAGATTGCGTTCGGCAGACTTTCCGGAAGGGTCACCAATCATACCCGTAGCACCGCCAATCAGTGCCAACGGCTTGTGTCCGCAACGCTGGAAGTGACGCAAAATCATCACACTGCAAAGGTGCCCGATGTGCAAAGAGTCCGCAGTAGGGTCGAAACCAATGTATGCAGTCACTTGTTCCTTAGCCAGAAGTTCTTCCGTACCCGGCATCATATCGTGGAGCATGCCACGCCATCTTAATTCTTCTACAAAATTCATCGAATGATTAAGTTATCTGATTAATTATTTAAGTGATTATCTATGAATTGTTTGATTCCTATTTTAATCTGCGCAAAAATACGACTCTTTATTCGAAGAAACAACTCTTAGGGTTTAAAAAAGACTTTGCAGACATTTCTCCGGAGTGTTTCTCCAAACTCCTCGGGAGAGATGCCGCGCACTTCGGCAGCGCGTGCATACAATTCCCCAATGGAAACTTCGCTTTCATCCGTTTCGATGAACAGCCGGTCGGCAGGTACCCGGCACAAGGCTGCTTCCTGGTATTTCTCCCCGAATGAAAGGTAAAAGCCATGTTTCAGATATTCCTCCACCAGCGCCGCCTTGCCACGGAAACCATGTATTATCCACGGATTCGACGGGCGCAAGTCCCGCTTCACCTTCAGCAGTTCATCAACCGCCTTCACCAGATGAATCACCAGCGGCTTTCCCACTTCCTCTGCCAAACATGCCTGGCACCTGAACACTTCCACCTGCAAATCCATCGGAGCATCTGCCAGCTTGTCCAGCCCGGCTTCGCCCACGGCAAGTACTTGGGGATGGCGCACTAACTCCTCCAGGCCGCACACCCTGCTAGCCACAGCACCTTCAACTCCTGAGTGTTCACCTCCACTCCGACCTATATGCCAGGGATGTATCCCCACCGAATACCATCCGCCGCTCTGTGGAGAGAACGTTTCGGGATAGCAATTTGCAATGGCAGTTCCGGGTACTTGCGGAAGCCGGTGTGTATGTATGTCAACTGGAATATTCATGGAACGGGATCATATCCGGAACCTCCCCAGGGATGGCAGCGCAGAATGCGCCTGACTGCCAGACAAAACCCCTTGAAAGGTCCGTGTTTCTTGATGGCCTCCACCGCATATTGCGAACAAGTGGGGGTAAAACGGCATGAAGGCCCTATCATGGGCGATATGCACTTCTGATAGAAATAGATGGGAAGCAGCAGCAGATATGAAAGCAGACGCTTCATGACACCTGCGGAGTTTGCTCGGCTTCAGCATTTGCCGCTACCTTCTCGGCAATGCGTGCCAAAGCTGTCTTCATACGGTCCTCAATGACAGAAGAGTCTACCAACTGGTCCGAAAGATAGATAAAGGCCACGGCCAGACGACACTTTTTTTCCGTCAGCACGGCCAGCAGTCCGTGTTTGTTCATGCGGTAGGCTTCACGTATCTGGCGTTTCACGCGGTTGCGCTTCACCGCCCGCTTGAAACGGCGTTTCGAAACACTTACAAGAATGGAAACGGGTGCCTCCAGCTCCTCCACCGGCAGATACACCACACGCAAAGGGAAAACTGAAAACGAGCGTGAGCCGCCCGCAAACATCTTCTCTATCACTTTCTTCTTGTCCAACCGTTCGGACTTACGCAAGGTATTTGGCATGAGAAACAAGGATTAGGGATTAGGGGTTAGGGATAAAGGATTAGGGATAAAGAATAAAGGAGGTGGAGGTGAATAGGTTCTTTCATCCTTTATCCTTAATCCCTAATCCTTATTTCTCTCTTTTTACTTTCCTTTATTATTCTCCTTGATAAACATGTCAAGCGCCGCCGTCATTGAGGGTGCCTGCACGCTGGGAGCTTCCAGGTCAAGACGAAGTCCGGCATCACGGACTGCCTGGGCAGTGGTAGAGCCGAATGTTCCGATCTTGATTTCCTTCTGGTCAAAATCAGGGAAATTCTTCTTCAAGGCACTGATGCCTGCCGGACTGAAGAACACCAGCATGTCATAATCAAAAGCCTCATCTGCAGCAAAGTCATTGCTGACAGTACGGTACATGACAGCTTCCGTGTGCTGAATCTTATTCTTATCCAGCAGATTCTTCACGTCATCATTGTGTACATCCGACATTGGTACCAAGTACTTTTCAGTCTTATGCTTAACAATGGAAGGTATCAAATCGTCAATCTTCCCGGTGTTTCCGAAGAAAATCTTACGCTTACGATACTGCACATACTTTTGGATATACAGAGCAACGGCCTCCGTCACGCAGAAATACTTCATTGTTTCGGGAATTGTCACACGCAATTCTGTACACAAGTGGAAGAAATGATCAATAGCATGACGCGAAGTAAAAATAACGGCAGTATGATCCAAGACCGAAATTTTCTGTTGTCTGAACTCTTTCGCTGAAAGGCTCTCCACTTTGATAAATGGGCGAAAATCTATTTTCACACCATACTTCTCGGCGATGTCGTAGTAAGGAGATTTCTCTGATGCCGGTTTCGGCTGCGACACAAGTACTTTCTTAATTTTCAACGTCCTAAAATTTTATTATCAAATAACTGTTTAGCTGCATCACACCTTGATATAACACAAAACAAGGCATGATTTCAAGGGCACAAAAGTACAAAATTAAAAGTAAACCGCCATATAAATTGTTACAAAAAAGCTTTAACCACTTGTATAACATCAATATTTTAGCAAAAAAGGCTAAAATCAATCCGATTATTATCGTCAGCTGCAAACTCAAATCAAAATAGACTATGAACAGAGCAAACGGGAAAAGGGCGAATCCCAAGTAATAAAGTAGCGTAGAATAGGACTCAAGCCATAGCGTTGTAACACTTTCGTCAAAAAAAATCCAACCCAGAAAAGAGTAAAGCATCCACTTCAAGCACAAATAGAGAAGACACATACCGATGTAAATCCCCAATAGAAGTCCCGGCGGCACATGGTGTACCAGTTCCGGCTGTATATCATTGAAGTAGTTGAAGATACAGACGCCTGCTAGGATGCAGGTCTGCAGGATGAGCAGCAGCAGATAGCGCATATCGGCGGCTGTGGAAGTGGCAAATATGCTGGTACGTTCGCGATGAAGCAGGAAATCCTTCACCAGTTGCAGCAGGAACTTGCGGCTGCGTGACAAGACATAGGCCGACAGAAAGAAACAGCACAAAAGGACCACGGTGATGCCATCGTCCATTCTCGGAGAATATGGAATAGGAATCCCCTCCGTCCCCACTACTGCCCAAGCCATCAACAGCCCTATCATATTGCAGCGAATTTACGGATGGAGGCGTCCCACAAGGGAGTGGTATATATCAGTTCCACGGCTTCCTGCGGTGTCTGCGCCACATGCCAGATGGCACCGTGCTGCACGCGCATGAAGTTTTCGTCCACCGCCTGCCGGAGCATATCGAGCAGAGGGTCGAAATAGTTCTTGACATTCAGTATCACAATCGGGTTCAGATACAGTCCGAGTTGCTTCCAAGTGATGATTTCCAGCAGTTCTTCCAGGGTGCCGCAACCACCGGGCAGGGCGATGACGGCATCGCTCAAGTCGGCCATTGTCTTTTTCCGTTCGTGCATGCTTTCCACTTCCACGAGTTGGGTAAGTCCGGTGTGATGCCATCCCTGCTCCACCATGAAGCGGGGAATGACGCCCGTCACCTCTCCCCCTGCCCGGAGTGCCGCATCGGACACAGCGGACATCAGTCCCATATTTCCCGCACCATTAATCAAGCGAATTTGCCGCTGCCCCAGCAGAGTGCCCAACTCACGGGCTGCATCGAAATAAACGGAATCTATCTTTGTGCTCGAAGCACAATATACGCATACGGAATTTATCTTGTTCATCATCTTGCCACACCCTTTTTTAGGTATCGCCACAAAGGTACATGATTTCGGGGAGATTTGAAACAAGAGAGTCTTATTTCCAAAGTTCTTCCGGATTTGTGGTGCGGACGCTGTTCTCGAACAGCCATTGGGTGCCACCGCTCCGAACGGTAAATCCGACGGGAATAGGTGCAAGTCTCCGGTCACCCGGCAAGGGGTCGCCTGTTTCATCGTCCATGCGGCTCAGTTCATGCATGCTGTACCAATCATATACGTGTCATAGTATTGCCCTTCATTTGCTTTTCTGTTTATAGCCTTACACAGACCGTTCGATAGGAAAAAATACGAAAAAGCTCTTCCTTCTCACTCATATCTGTCAATTTTCCATAAATTTGCAATGGACCTAAAACATCATGATGTGAAATACAAACGTTGGATTTACTTAACCGTCACTTTCGTTATCATATTGGCAGGACTTGCTTCCCGGAAATATGGCAATGCATTGCCTAAATTTATTGCAGAGTATATTGGCGATACACTTTGGGCAGCTATGGTCTATTGGGGATTACGCTTTCTCTTCCCTTCGGCATCCATACTCAAAGTGGCCGCAATCTCCTTACAGTTTTCTTATTGCATAGAAATCAGCCAATTATACCAGGTCGATTGGGCGAATGCCATACGAAACACCACGCTCGGAGCATTGGTCTTCGGGCATGGATTTTTATGGTCGGATATGATATGTTATACTGTCGGGGTAATGTTATCTGCCACCGTAGATTCTTGCGCTTCCTTTTCTTCTTCGGATGAAGCAGTATAAAAACAAGACGCGGACAAAGGAACACAGATTCTATGCAAGCCGCTATTATCCCCGCCAAAAGCATTCGTAGGACACATTTCACGAGGCTACACCTTTTACTCCGGATGGCTACACCCTTTCTATGCGATGGTATAGCCATCTGCAAAAAAGGGTGTAGCCCGGCACGGAGGATAGTTACAACATTAGAAATGGTATGACTGTTATATGACAAAAAAATATCCTAACATGCAAGATATGGGATATCTGATGTTAGGATAACGATAAAAATAGTCAATTCATATCAAGGCAAGACGGCCTAATTATCAATACAAAAGAGACTGCGTTTGTTTATGATAAACTGCATTTTTCTTTTGAAGATTTACGGCTATTGACAAGAGAAGCTACTAAATAAAAGATATTAATGATTACATAGCATAGAAAAAACTTCCACACTTTAATCGTTTCTTTTAGCCACTCCTCAACCCATAAGATATCAATCTTATCCCCACATCGATTTTCAATCTCATATTTATAACTAATTTCACAATTAATAATTGCGTATATAATTAATAATGAAAGAATTATTGATGTGGCAACAAACACAATTCTAAGCCATTTCATAATCTATCTTGTTTTATAAACTACACCTCCTGGTTTGGATATTCTCACTAAATGATTCTGCATTGATATTGGAAGAACAAATCTGTTGACAATAGGAATAGTAGTCCATGTTCCCAAATTACTTGTTTGTTGTAGCCTTGTCCCTTTCAGAGCATTTGACCCACTTTTATTCAACACGTCAGATACCATTGTTGTACAATTATTACTTGTCAGCTTATATTCATCAATAATACGAGCAGAAGAACTGTTATAATAATCACTTTTAGGATTATCTGGCATTGTAGTTGACATATTAATTAAACTTTTCGTCTAAAATATTAGCAACTTTTTCATCTGCCACATCTGTTACTACAAATACAGACATTCCACCAGCTGCTTTTTTTGTCATTGTAAGCTTTTGCTTCATCCCCCATTAACTTTAAAAGAACACCGGAACCATTTCCTAAAGAATTAGAGCTTCTATCTGGCCCTTTATTAGTTCCATTGTATCGTCCGTAGCTATAAACAGTCATATTAGATCCTTCACCAACACTAATCCATGTGTGACCAAAGGACTGAGTTTCAGTGCAAATTCTAATACTATCTCCATTCACATCAATATTAACAACCGGACTATTCGCCCCGTACTGATACGGAGACATCGAATAATACTTCTCGGCAAATCTGTCATTAGTCGTAAACCTTCCTAACGCCGTATCATAATGTCTCGCCCCATAATCATACCAATTCAAACCCTTCTTCGTATCAAACTCCTTACCGTTATACTTGTAAGGCTGGGTATTGCCTGCAGTGCCAAACACACCACCGAAAGGGTAGTAATGGTTCGTTTCCTCCACAGTACCTGACTGGTTGATTACTACACGGTTGTTACCTTGATGGTCCTTCAGATAGTAATGATACTGCTGGGTACCGGTCAGGTTGATGTAACCCTCTTCGGTGAGCAACAACTTCTGAGTACCGTTTTCATAGATCACATTACCGCAATAGTCAGTCGTTGTGGTTGTACTACCTATCTTATGGACTGTTCTCAGTTTCGTGCCGTCAGCACCATAAGTATAGGTGATTGTGCTACCATCACTGAACGATACCGTACTGGGCAAATTTAATACATTATATTGAATATCGGTAATTCCCTTATTCAAATCTTTTGTTAAATTACCATTGGCATCGTAGGCATACTCCCCTGCGACGCTTGCACCGTTCACAAAGGCAGTGTTTGTACCGTATGCAGCGGTACTCACCGCATCCTCCACACAGCTCAACTGATTGCCGTTCAGGGTGAGAGTCAGGTTGTCTATCAGGCCGTAGGAGGTTGAAGAGAGTTGCCCGTAACGCTGCAATCCCTTGATATTGCCGTTCTTGTCATACCCCGTAACGTTCTCCGAGAAGCGGTTCGCATTCGTGCTGATACTTGCTGTCTCGCCATAGGTAGCGTTCAGTACTCTGTCAAGACCGTCATAAGTAAATTTGTAACCGCGGACTGTACTTTCGTTCCCGGACTTCCAGGTCATGCTGCTGATGCTGCCGTTGTACTTCGCAGTACCCACACCCGTGTTGTAGTATAAGTTCTGTGTGAAGCGTGTGCCGCTGATTCCCGTCAGCCAGCTACAAACATTGTAAGTGTACGACTGCTTGTTGGTGGCGGAACCGTGCAGCAACTTGGTGTACAATCGCCTGAATTTGCCGTAATCGCAGTCGTAGAGGGTTATCTTGCTGCCTCCCAATGTATGCTCCACCTTGCTCACCCTGTCAGCATAGTCGTAGCTGTAAGTGTATACTTCCTCTCTTGTAGTCTTTCCGGAAGCGGGAAGTAAATAAAAAACTATCCTAACATGCAAGATATAGTAATATCTGATGTTAGGATAGCAATTAAATAGATTATTTCAAGAATATAAAATACTTATTTATTTAAGATATACAAAACTCCAGTTTCGCAATCTGTATTAAGATAAACTCCATGATGAAATAACAAATAAATCAAATATTTTTCTTCTGGATATGACAAACCAACAGAAAGTACACCTTTCTCATTAAAAAGCAAAGAAATAAGATTTTCTACTTTTCCTTTATAAATTGAATCTATGTATGGCTGTGGAGTTACCATACAGTCCATTTCCTTTAGTGAACAAAATGTAATGCTGTCTATACCCAATGTCTGTTCTAATAAAATTGGAAAAAGTTCATATCGATATTTCTTATTAGCTACCCCATCATTCAGAAATAGGTACATATCTCCTTCTCCTGGAACTATCGAATATACACTATCTTTGTATTCTATATTCATTGCAACAAAAGGACTTTGCCAAGTAGAATCAACAAACATATCTTCATACCTCTCACTTGTTTTATGTACACACATTACAAATAAGAGATTAATACCCAACATAAGGATAATCTTATTCCAACAGTTTTTGGGGTATTTTCCTTCCACGATATTCCGTTCTTTTTGCATCTCCTGTTCTTTTTCTAATTTTATTCTCAGTATTAATAGCACGAATTTCTCTCATGGGTATTCCATTTCCTATATTTTCATAAGACATAATACCTTTATCTACATCCGACGAATGCTGTAACTCATGGCTTAAACCAATTCTTGGTGTCCGATGATTTCCATTAATATCCGTTTTAACATCAGGGTCATAATTTATAATGCTTCCTTGCGGAATGTCTTTTTTAGCTTTTTCTCTATCAAATCCTGAAGAATTAGACTTTCCTCGTTTAGTCCTTGTTATTGAATGAACATTCTTACTTTTCTCCAGTTCAATAATCATCTCACCAATTTCCTTATCATCCTTCTTAAGTTGCTGCAAATCTGCTTTCACGTCCTTTTGATACTTGGTATCAAATCCAAAAAACATTCTCACATTATCTATCAAGCCATTAGGATTAGGATTTACAACAATTGTATCTCCATTCACATCTATGTTATTTACCGGATTATTCGCCCCATACTGATACGGTGACATCGAATAATACTTCTCTGCAAACCTGTCATTCGTCGTAAACCTTCCCAACGCAGCATCATAATGTCTCGCCCCATAATCA
>OILX01000307.1_pt1 | contig 10049 bp, 10 predicted proteins | sample 1584721 | NCBI WGS metagenome assembly OILX01 (sample SAMN02674605, study PRJEB24791) | human gut metagenome, SKBSTL067 | isolation source: stool | host: Homo sapiens | place: USA
GTTCGGCCAGACGATCGCCGTACCAGTCGATCGTGGCGCCGGAATTGTCGCACCAAACCTTGACCAGATCCTGCTGCAGGTGGCCGGCAGCGTACATCGTCACGGCGCGAATGAATTCGAACTTGTCGATTTGGTTCCCTGCTTTTTCTGATAGCGGGAATTCATGGCGGCCAAGTCGTCGCGAATGCCGGTGCCGGTCGGGAATCGATCGATGCCGATCACCTTGGCCCCCTATTCGGCTGCTGCGGCAATGGCAAACATACCGCCGGTACCGCAACCGATCACGAGAATTTCCGTCTTGATCGTATTGACAATGTCTTTTTCCGCAATTTCGGGTGGCTTACCGAGTCAGTCGCCGTCGTCGGCCTCTTCGGTCTTGGAGATAACTTCAACGGGAATTTCCCCTTTGGCCTGCGCGATGCACTTGGCGGCGGCCTTGTGAACGGCCTGAGAAGTGATGCTCGCTTCGGAAACGGCGTCAATGTCGGCCGACTGAGCCTTCAAAAGAGATTGCCTGAGCTGCTTTGCAGCGGCCTGACCGATGTTGGGCGTCTCGTGCGAGACGTCGAGAACAACATCCGTGATCTTGTTTGAATCAAACGTCATCGTCACGACAACGTCGCCGATCCCTGATGCTTTGGCTGAATAGGTACCGGGCTGATAGATACCGACGGGCGCCGCGTGCAGACCGACGGCAGCCAGCGATGCGCCGCTGGCAATGCTCGTGCGCAAGAAAGCTCGGCGAGACTGATTTTTCTTGTCCATATTGTTCTCCTGTGGTTCCTGATATCCGAAGCATTCTCCTGTGCTTCGCGGATACGGAGAATTCTCAAGCTGCGTGTTGCACCCAGGTCAAGAGTAATGGGGAAGGTCTTAATTTGTGAGCCGATCCGGGCGGGAGGCAACTTTCGGGTTAACCCCAGGCAAACATTTGTCTGCTGTAATAAGGACGAAAAAAAATGCAGTGTTGCTCATGTCTGAAGTTCAAGCTGCTAACAAAAAGCAATTTTGAACAACAAGGGCGCAGGCAAAGAGATACCGCACTAGCTGACCGATAAAGAAAAGCCGCCTACACCAGTCCTTTTTCTTTAAGCAACATCATTCGCGCAATCAACTGCGCCGTACTGCCGACGCCGAGCTTCTCACAAGCTGACGCGCGATGAAACTTTACGGTACGTTCCGCGATAGACAATTTGGCAGCAATCGCTTTGTTGGATAGGCCTTGCACGACGAGCTGCGCCACCTCACGCTCTCTTTCGGTCAGCGAACGAGCGTCGCTTTCCAGAGCATTGTTCTGAAGTTCAGACAGCCTCCGCTTGCAATCCTCTCGACACCAATGCAAAACGGCTTCTTTCAATCGATCCGGAACCACCGGCTTGAGCATGAAGTCAACTGCACCGTCCTTCATCGTCTGCACAGCCATATCCACGTCACCGTGTCCTGTCACAAAGATGACCGGCAAGGTCTCACGCCGAGTCTTCTCATTTCTGCGTGAAGCTCCAATCCGCTCATCTGCGGCATGCGAACGTCCAGAACAAGGCAACCTGCCGCATCGTTCTGATCGTCAAGAAAGGCTCGAGCCTGTTGATAACACTTAACTTGCCAACCGACCGCACCCAGCATGAAACGGTAAGAGTTAAGCATCGTTTCGTCATCATCAACAATGCGAACCAAACAAGCCGCTTTAACCCGGGCTTCCGGCAAATCGTCAATTTTGGTGTGTCTATCCGTCATTTTTTTATGCTTTCGGCAAAACCATCACGGCCTTCAAACCAAAAGGCTGATTACGCTCGATTCTCAGTCTGCCGCCGCAACCTTCCATAATGCGGGCCGATATGGCAAGGCCGACGCCCAAACCGGTGGACTTGCTGCTCGTTTTCGGTGAAAACAGATCCTGAAACATAGAAACGTCAACCGTGGGCCCATTGTCGGAGACGGCCAGCTCCCACATCGAGCCGTTTCTTTCGAGTTTGACGTCAATTTGCGGATCTGTCGTGTGGCGGGTCGCTTCAGAAGCGTTCTTGAAGAGATTCAAAATGACAAGAGAAAGTTCCACCGCATCGACCTGTACATAGGCATTGGGCGGAATATTCACGTTGATTGTCGGGGGCGACTTGGCCAACAGACGAAAATCTCTGACGGCGTCACTGACAACTTTGAGCAATTGACGTTTTTCAATTTGTTTGCCTGCCCCGCTCTTGGCGTACCCGCGAACTCGTTCGATGATAGCGCTCGCCCGCTGTGTCTGTCCGATGATCTCATCAGCGGCAATGCCGATCAACTCCATCGTATCGGACTTTTGTCCGGCCTCTCCGGCAGAGCCCGGCTTGCCGTGTTCGGTCTCACCCTTGGTAATCGTCCGAATTCCGTCTGCGAAATTAGCGATCGCTCCAAGCGGCTGTTTGAGTTCATGCGCCACCATGTTTGAAAGCATGCCGACCAAACTGGCCTTTTCAAGAGCCTGAAGTCGGGATTGAGTCTGCAACACTTCGTTTTGCGCGGCTTCCCGTTGCTGCATGGCCGCTCGCAGACTTGCCGTCTTTCGCCGCACTTCCAAAGTCACAAAAACCGCATGCCATATGCCTAAAAAAAGCAGTCCGAGCGCCACGAGGACCACCCATCGGTATTCCTGCCAAAAGCGCTTGAACGTCCACTCGCGCAAGTAGCTGTAGTGACCGATTTTCAGATCCTTGAAAAGACGGTCAATCCTTGTGAAGTCGCTTGCGATGCTCCAATACATCGCTGAGTCTTCCGGCATTGAAAACAAAGCTGCCGAAGCCTTTCGGCTCAATTCCGGCAATGCTTCGGTCGTTGCGGCAAACACCCAATCAGGGTACAGCGCGGTGGAAGTCAGACAACGCAAACGAGGTTCCGTCTTTGCCCCGATAACACGAAAGTCGTCCCGGCCAACAAGTCCTGTGTGCACCATTTCCTCGAGCAGACAGGCGCGCACCATACCAATATCAGCCCTTCCCTGCTTCATCACGTCAAAGACGCTCTGCATGGGATATCCGGTAAAAGTAGTCGAGCCAAAGAATGTTTCAGGTTCATATCCCCGAGCATTCAGTTCTCCGAGATGAACTCGGTATCCGCCGAATGCATTGGGCGCAACGGCCACCGCCGTTTTTCCCTTCATATCTTCGAACGTGCGAATCGTCGTATTTTCACTACGAACAAAAAAGATGCCGCCCATACTGAAATTGGGATCATCGGCTTCGCGAATTTTCCGCGTAGCCAGATGACGGGCGAGACCCTGAGTCTGCATATGCGAGAAAGTGCCCGCATTGGAGATGAAAAAATCAAGCTGTTTGCGACGAACGGCCTCCGGCAGCGTGTCAAGATCGTAATACGAAAGTTCAATATTCCGCCCCCAGGCTCTTTTCAAAGCCTGAACCGTCTCGGAGAAAACTTCTGTGCTAGACAATTCACCGATTGTGCTCAGAATACCCAGTCTCACCGGGCCTTCTGTGCCCAACCGACGGTCGAGACTCGACACATCGGACGATGCAGCCGACGGATTTTGCACCGCCAGCATCGTCATCAGCACAACATTACAAATCCATCTGGGCATGATCGCAACCACCGAAAAACAACCTGCCGTCACAGACATCATAACGGCAGGTCGTCAGTTGGAGATTCCGGTGCTTTAAGCCGTTACTCGAACGTGTTTGCGAAGAAAGTCGTCTATCACGGTTTCGAGCAGAGTTACCAACGCCATCGCAACATCGTTGTCAGGTTGCTTCGTTGTGAGCTCGGCTCTCACCCAAGAAACCCAGGAGAGATGCCGCTCAGCAAAGGTAACCGCGGCGTCAACGTGACCGGGCGCGGCAAGAAGACGCGCCCAGAAAGCCAGCAGCACACCGAGATGATCGGCCGGCTCATGCAATGCCGCTTCGGGAGCAAGGCCGAAATCGCTCATCACCTGCAAGACCTCATCGCGCGGCTCCTGCATCACGAGTCCCGTCACCGCCACGCTTTGATGCGGCGTCACGGAACCTTCGCCGACGCAAAACGCACGTGTCCAGCAGCGGGACTGCTCCTCAATCGAGCTTTCCCGCAATACATGTGCTGCCTGACAAGCTGCCTTGGCCACGGTTTGAGGCCCTTCAGACAACGTCTGCATCATTGCGGTAAGACTCGAGCAAATCGAGTCGTCCGCACCTTTGAGCAGCCAGTCAGAAAAAGTAAGCGCCGCAAGAGCCGTCACACGATCGGAAAGATGTTCGGTCACTTGTGTTTCACTCCTTACTTCACAAAGGTCTTCCGAGCCTCATAAAGCACATTGGGCTTTGTCTGTTCGACAAGTTTGCGCGGCACGCCCACGGCATCGAACGTTGCATTGGGATGCAGCTTTTTGAGTTCCTCAATCGGCCCGCACTCCAAAGCACGACCGGGACAGGATGCCACGCAGGCAGGCTTAAGTCCGACACGCAGACGATCGACGCACATGTCGCACTTGGTCATGTGAGGATGCTCGGGCGTACCCATCTGTGTTTTTTCCAACGCCTCGAAGTATTGCGGCGCCCCCCAGGGGCAGGCCTTCGCGCAAGCTCCGCAACCGATGCACTTGGCGCTGTCGACAATGACCGCACCGAATTCCTTTTCCTTGGAAATCGCCTTGACGGGACAAACCTTTACGCAGGCCGGATCATTGCAATGGTTGCATGACATGGAAAGCGGCACCACCTCAACGTCCGGAGCTCGTTTTCCAAACTCAAAGAACGTCACGCGACGCCAGTTTTCCTTCATGTCAAAACGCCGCAAAAAGGCATAGTTCGATGCTTTATCGGATGTTCCGGCTTTCCAGTCCCTCGGCGTTTCCAAACTCTTTAAAGAATTGTCCGTCAGCCCATTGAGCTTGGCGTCGCCGCGACGTCCCTCGTTCCACTCTTTGCAGGCAACCGTACATGTGGCGCAGCCCAAGCATCGCTTCTGGTTAAAGTAAAAACCCCACTGTGTCATTTTCGTATTCCTCGACGTATTCGTTGATGATCTGCTTGAGCCGTTAGGCGGGCAATGTTGCACTCACTTCACACACACAACCGCCGGCGGCAAAGCCGCCCGACTTCGATGTCTGCAGATGCAGGTAGGGGTCGCTCGCTCCGATGTCTCGGTCGATCGTCAGCGTATTGACGGCCCCGCCCACGTCAACGGGCACACGATGGCAAACGGCCTTGCCCGTACCGGCTGCGTCAAAGTAGGCGTCAAAGAATTCGGTTTGACTCGGCTGATACCAGGCGCCTTCACCGATCGATACGACTCCGGGCAATTGACGTACGGTGACTTTGGCCGGAAGTTTGATGCAACCTGCTTCGGTGTAGACATAAACGTCGGCACCGTCCTTGATACCGCGCGCTGCCGCGTCGTCAGGATGCATTGTGACGGCGTGCGGGAAAACGTCCTGGATCATCGTCGTGTTGTCAAAGGACGAATGCGAACGATTGGGCATATGCGGCGTCGTGTACTGCAGCGTATAGCGACGACCCGAAGCATGAGGCGTTTTCTCGAGAATGTCTTCGTAGCCGTCGGCCGGGCGCACGTACTGGGCACGAGCCACCCCGGCCTGAACGCGACCGCGCTGCGCAAGCCAGGGGGAATAGAAATTGATGCGGCCGGTATCCGTCGGGAATTCTCCGGGCGCGAATTTGGCCGCTGCGATCACACTCTTTTCGGGCGGAACGGGCAGCTGCAGGTTGGCCTTTTCAAGCATCTCCTCAAACGTAGGAAGCTTCATGTCGGGATCGACCGACTTGTAGGCTTCAGGCAACTTCGTACCCTGCCACTGAATGCGCATCACATCATGGTCCGTCATGCCGTGGCGTCCCCAATCCAGGCCGAGTCGCTCAGCGATCATCTCGTTGATGGCAACGTCGCTCTTGGCTTCGTACATGGGATTGACAACGGCGTTGACCACGTTCATGTCGGTCTTGACACGACTGCCCGTAAAGAAGCTCTCTTCGAGGTGCGTCACCACCGGAAGGACCAGATCGGAATAACGCGCCGTCGTACTCATGAAGCGTTCGTAGCTTACGACATAGTCGAGTTTTTTCCAGGCAAGAATCTTGGGATTGATGGAAGAGCGCTGATTAAACGGGTCGGCTGAACCGCCGCCGCGCCAAACCATATCAATTTCAATCTTGGCGTCAGACCCCAGATCGATACCGTTGATGCCGAGCACGTCGGCTCGAATTTGTTCGGGCGTACGCGAATCGCGGCCTGTCAGCAACACTTTGCTTTGCATGTACTGAGAAAACAGCAATGCGCTGTGCTTTTTCCCCTTGCACATGGCGGGCGCCTTGCCGAGCTTGACCGCCATACCGTCAACGGGAGCCAGAGCGCCGATGCCGCCGCCTCGAACCGTTGCGTTGCCTGTCATCGCCGCCAGACACAGGAGCAGCCATACATGGTACATGCCGTTGCCGGTACGTTGCGCACCGCCGCAAGTCCATGTCGAATGCAGACAAGCGGGCTTGGTCTTGGCATAAGTCACAGCCAGAGCCTCAATGGTTTCGGCCTGTACACCCGACAGGAGAGAGGCCCAGCGCAACACGCCCTCTTCCCCGCCGTGTTCGCGATTGAGTTCATCGAGATACTCCACAAACGACTGACCTTTAGGCGTCGTAAACGTGGTTCCCTTCCAGGGCTTGCCCGTGATCGGATCTTTCGCAGGAGAATGACTGACAACCGTGTCGCCCGGGAAAAAGCCGAAGCAATACTTGCGGATGTACGCTTCATCGTGCAGACCGCGCCGATAGATCGTATTGGCCATGGCTGCCAAAATGGCACTGTCAGTCCCGGGACGCGGTGCAATCCACGGCGTAATGCCCGGAGCTCCCGTTGCCATGGCGCCTACCGTGCCCGTGTAGCGCGGATCAACCACCACGATCGGAATGCCCTTTTCTCTGGCCTTGGTCATGATGAAAGGCAGATGCGGCGACGTTGTTTGCGGGTCGGCACCCCAAACGATGATGAACTTGGAATTGAGCATATCAATTGACGGATGCCCGTTGACGCCCTTGCCGAGTGCGTTAAAGAGCGCATCCATTTCGTTGCCGGCCGAGTGATGGCCCCAGCACGAAACGTACGGGCCGAGGAAAGCAAGCGGCGTGCTGCCAACCTCCCAGATGGGGATGTAGCCCAATTCCTTCTGGCGAGCTCTCGCCTTTTCGATATGCTCGCATGCACGGTCAATAGCTTCATCCCAGGAAATGCGCTTGAAGCCCGCAAGATTGCCGCGTTCGATCGTTTGAAGAAGCGGATACTTCAGACGGTCGGGAGCGTACAGGCGTTTACGTTCGGCATAACCCTTCATGCAGGCGCGACGCTGCATCTTACCGATCGATTCGTCCGTCTTGGCCGCTTCGCAACGCGGAACGTCACCGGCCGAGGTCAACGCAAGCAGTCTTCCGTTTTTGACATGGGCCTTTAACATGCACTGCCCGTGGCAATGGATTTCGTGATAGGTGTTGACGACTTTGACGCTTTTGTCGAGCGTTTCAGCAGGCTTGGCTCCGAGAACATCCAAATCGGTCTTGGCAAGAGCCTGTGTCCAACAGGACAAGGATGAGACGGCCGCCGCAGCGGACGTCATCTTAAGAAACTGACGACGTGTGGAGGGAAGAGCGCAACGGCTCTGTTGTTCGGATTTGCTCATGCGATTCTCCTGTTTTGGGGCAGAGAAGCTGCCGAGACCTTCTTGTTTTTGTGAGTGCTCGGCTCCATGGTTGCATCTTGGCCTGCCGGAGTAATTCCGACAACTGTCCCAAAGTGCAGTTATTCCTTTTCGGAATAGCGAATCCGCTAAAACGTTGACGTCCGTCCCCTAAACTTAATGCGCGTCTGTAAGAGACCTGCGAGCAAACGTTCGGCGCGCTGCGTCAAGCCCTTCCGTCTGCGCCCAGCATTCGATCAAATACTGTTCCAAGCGGCGAATATGCGTGTTGTGCTCTGTGTGAGGATGTTTTAAAAGCCAAACCGGACGCGCCGCGATCCGCCAGTTCTCCAGAACAAGGTCCAATTTGCCGGTTTTGAGATGCGAGCTGATCTGCCACAACGGTACGCCGACCGCGTAACCGGCACCGGCCAGGGCAGCAGCAGCAAGCGCTCCGGCGCTATTCACCCTCATCGTCGGCTCCACCCAGATGGCCACGCTCTCATCTTTGCCGAACATCAGCGGTCGTCGGCCTCGCTCCGCAATAATCGGTTGTTTTTGAAGGTCCTCCGGTACGCGCACGGCGCTTTGCGTTTTCAAAAAATCTGGGGTCACAGCAACGGGTTTGGGCTGCATCAACGTCGGCCTGATGAGCGCGGGCGAATGCCGCAACGTGATTCCCGTACACGCTCAGATTCAAATGGAAGTGCGCGGCGAAACGGCCGAAATCAACGACTTTATGGTTGACCAGGCTGTCAGAATCGTCAAAGGTACCGCCTTGGCCTACGACGTTCAATACGAAGTGGAAAAAGTCGGTGAAATGATTAACGATCGTGAGCTGATCGATCTTGTTGCGGAATGCGCTCACGAAGAACCCACCTGCAAGAACGTTGTGGAACGCAAGAAACAGGGCTGCTCGGAAGACTTCACGCTTCTGGCTCCACGCGTTCAGGCTCACGGCGGCAAGGCCGAATTCTTCGTTGTCGGCGCCGACAGAACGGCGGCTCTCCATCAGCGCGAATTTGATTTCGACGAAACGGGTCTTGAAACCGCCTTCGGCATTTTCCGCCGTACCCTTGAAAAATTAAACGGCCGCTAACGCCGAACGACGGTCAATCTGACCGCCCTCCCCCTCCCGATGCCATGCGTGTCGGGAGGATTTTTCATCCAAACGACGTTTCAGAACTCTGTCAAACCTAACCTTCAGTGGAAACTTCTCGCCGAATCAGACAAACGAAGTCAAAAACGACATCCACGATGCCACAAGAACGACCCCCTCTAAGCTACGATTTCTTCACGTTGACGCCTTTTGAATTCATGACATTTTTGTTCGAAGGACAGAACGCGCCGTCCAAATATATTGCGTAGTTACGAGGTTGTTTTTTTCTCGGTTACACTTGTGTCTTACAGGGTGAGACACTAAAAAAGGGCTATATGACATCATCCGTACTGATTAACGTTCGCTTGCCGCAAGAAATGCGCAGTCGGTTTGCCGATTTGTGTGAACAGCAAGGCATAAGTGTTTCTGAAGCTGTTCGCCGTATGGTTGAACACGCCGTTGCTCTCAAAACCGTAAATCCCGATGACAATATCTGGGACTCCATCGGTAAAGGACAACTGCCTGCCAGATTCAAAAACCGGTTTGCCATGCTGCCGGAACTCACCAAGGATCTGCCTGAAAAAGATTACGAAGGCGAAGAACCTTGGCACATTCGACCCGAAAACAAATGGACGGAGCGTGAGGTTTTCTGATGGCTTCCGGTTTCCTTTTGGACACTAACATCGTCTCATATCTGCTTGACGGGCGCGATACGGTGCTTATTGAACGCGTAGCGGCGGTTGATGAATGTCGACTGTTTGTTTCTTCCATTACCTGCTGTCAACTACCCCGCTCTAAAGAGCGAGGCTTGATAAAAGCCTGGGTTGACTAGCCTCAGGTCGCCCCAAAGGCGGGCTACGTTGGTTGGGAATGCATAGGCACCGCGGGATGTCAATCCTAGTCCCGCGCTCTGCGGTTCGCCGTTAAAAGCTCTGAGAGGTAGGAGCGGTGCCGCGAACAGGTAAACCTCTTCCAACATTGGCGAAGGATTTCAACCGGTCGAAAGACCGAGGAGACAAATCTTGCGAGTATTTGTTTTAAACAAACGAGGACAGCCTCTGATGCCGTGCTCACCGGCGAAAGCAAGGCTGCTTCTCAAAGAGAAGAAAGCAATCGTCAAAAGACGCACGCCTTTTACGATTCAACTTACGATCGCAACGGGCGAAGCAAAGCAACCCATAACGCTTGGCGTGGATTCCGGCTACAAGCACATTGGTCTTTCGGCCACAACAGAAAAGGCCGAACTCTATGCTTCGCAAGTCGAACTGCGTCAAGACATCACGGATCTTTTGTCCGCCC
>OILX01000328.1_pt1 | contig 9648 bp, 9 predicted proteins | sample 1584721 | NCBI WGS metagenome assembly OILX01 (sample SAMN02674605, study PRJEB24791) | human gut metagenome, SKBSTL067 | isolation source: stool | host: Homo sapiens | place: USA
CGGGAATCAGGAAGATCGTCAGAAGATTCTGGATGGTGCTCTGGCTGCATTTGGCCGCGTGGATGTACTGGTCAACAATGCGGGCGTAGCTCCGAAGGTCCGGGCAGATCTGCTTGACATGAGCGAAGAAAGTTTTGACTATGTTGTGGGAATCAATACCAAGGGCAATATGTTCCTGACACAGTTGATTGCAAAACAAATGATTCAACAGGAACCTTTGGATGGCCGCAAGGGTGTGATCGTCAACGTATCCAGTTGCAGTTCGGTCGTATCTTCTACCAATCGTGGTGAATACTGCGTGTCCAAGGCTGGAATCTCGATGCTGACGACTCTGTATGCAGACCGTCTGGCAGCCGAAGGAATTCTGGTCAACGAGGTACGCCCCGGTGTGATCGCCACAGACATGACCAGCAAAGTACAGGGTAAGTACGACAATCTGATTGAAAAAGGAACCTTCCCCATTGCGCGCTGGGGAACACCGGAGGATGTAGCCGGTGCGGTCAGTCTGCTGTGCAGCGACCGTCTGCGGTATACTACGGGCAACTATATCGACGTAGACGGCGGTTTCCATATTCAACGCCTGTAAAAAGGAGAATCCTATGGAAAACGAAATTTTCCGCGTTGGTAACGATACTGCAAGGGTTTACCGTTGCAATACAGCTGTTGTCGGCAGCGGTGCGGCAGGATTCAATGCAGCTGACCGCCTTTGGAAACTGGGACAGCACGATATTCTGCTGATTACAGAAAACCGGATCGGTGGTACCAGCCGCAACACAGGAAGCGACAAGCAGACCTATTACAAGCTGACACTTTCCGGCGGCGACCCGGACAGTGTGCGTGAAATGGCACAGACGCTTTATGAGGGCCGCTGTGTAGATGGTGACATCGCATTGTGCGAAGCTGCGCTTTCTACACAGTGCTTCCTGAAACTTGTTGAACTTGGTGTGCCGTTTCCTCGGAATCGGTATGGCGAATATATCGGCTATAAAACGGACCATGATCCACGCCGCCGTGCTACCAGTGTTGGACCGTACACCAGCAAACAGATGACCGAATGTCTGGAACGTGCCGTACAAAATGATGGTGTACCTGTACTGGACAAAATGCAGGTCATTCGTGTGCTGAGTGAGAATGATACTGTTTGCGGACTGCTTTGCCTGAATGCTGCGGCGCAGGATGATGCTGAACGCTTTGTGCTGATCCGCTGTAAAAATGTGATCTACGCGACCGGTGGCCCAGCAGGAATGTATGCAGACAGTGTATATCCGTTCAGCCAATACGGTGCAACAGGATTGGCATTAGAGGCGGGGGCAAAAGGAAAAAATCTGACAGAATGGCAGTATGGCCTTGCTTCTGTTGCGCCGCGCTGGAATGTTTCAGGTACTTATATGCAGGTGTTGCCGCGCGTCTATTCCACAGAATCAGACGGCAGTGACGAAAAAGAATTTCTGATGGATTTCTTCAACGATGTCCACGATATGCTCAGCAAACTGTTTTTGAAAGGCTATCAGTGGCCGTTTGATGTTCGCAAAGTGGCAGATGGAAGTTCTATCATTGATATTCTGGTTTACCTTGAAAGCTGCAAGGGCCGCAGGGTTTTTCTGGATTACCGTACAAATCCTGTGAGTGGAGCATTCGATTATAAGTCCCTGCTGCCAGAAGCAAGGGCTTATCTTGAAAAAGCGGGAGCCTGTTTCGGTACACCAATCGAACGTCTGGCACACATGAACCAACCTGCAATCGACTTCTATCGGGATAAAGGCGTGGATCTGTACACTCAGCCGCTTGAAATCGCTCTCTGTGCGCAGCACAACAACGGCGGATTGGGAATCGACTGCTGGTGGCAGACCAATGTAAAAAGTCTGTTTGCCGTAGGCGAAGTGGCAGCCAGCCATGGCGTTTACCGTCCGGGCGGCACTGCATTGAATGCCGGACAGGTTGGCAGCACCCGTGCAGCGCAATATATTGCGGCGCGTTGTCAGGGAGAGGCTCCGGACTGCTTTGATACGGCAGCTGCGTCGGCACTGAAAGAAATGAGTGAACTGGCAAATTCCTGCACGGCAGAAACCGGCAATGTGCGGACATTATGGAAACAGGCTTCTGCCGCTATGAGCCGCTGCGGAGCGGCAATCCGTGATGAAGAACAGATTCGTGAATACTGCAAGGTCGTACAGACGCAACTGAAAAATTTTCACACGATCGTGAGGGTTTCCAATCGCGGAGAACTCGCAATGGCGTATCGGCTGCGCGATATGCTTCTGAGTCAACAAGCCTACCTGACAGCGATGGTGGATTACAGAGCACATGGTGGAAAAAGTCGGGGCAGTGCGCTTTACACCGACAGGAAAAATGGAACAAAGCCATTTGCACATCTTCCAGATACGTTTACGTTCGCGCTGGATAAAAACGAACAACCGCTGATTCAGGAATTGCGGTACGAAAATGGTATTTGCAAAACCGACTGGAGAGAGCCGCGCCCTATCCCGGAGGATGATGATTTCTTTGAAAATGTATGGCGAAGCTATCGTGAAACAGGAAATATCCAATAATATACTGGATATCGACTGAATCTATGGTGTTGAACTTCGGCATAAAAAATTCAAACGCTCTGAATTGATTTGACGAGAGGTTTATACGATGGGCTTTTTAACTGGAAAAACTGCAATCATTACAGGTGCAGGACGTGCTGTTCTGCAAGATGGAAGCTGCGGCTCCATCGGCTATGGAATCGCCACAGCTTATGCCAAAGAGGGTGCAAACCTTGTTATCACTGGTAGAAATCTGAAAAAGCTGGAAGATGCCAAGCAGGAGCTGGAAGGCAACTACGGAATCAAAGTCCTGCCCGTGCAGGCGGATGTCTGTGCAGGCGGGGACAATGAAGCTGTCGTTGCAAATGTTGTCCGACAGGCTGTGGATGCTTTTGGTGGGATTCAGGTGCTTATCAACAACGCACAGGCATCGGCTTCCGGAGTACCGTTGGCACAGCACACCACGCAACAGTTTGATCTGGCCCTTTACTCTGGCCTTTATGCAGCGTTCTATTATATGAAAGCATGCTATGTGGTCAGCAAAATCAGCACAATGGTCGTATCGCCTTTGCGGTAGAAGAAGATGTTCGCCACCCATTCGCGCACGCAGGCAACATTCTCGTCGATCCAGCCGGTGTTCAAAGGCTTGAAGATTTCCTTGCCCCGGTACATCCAGCTCATTGCTTTTCTTTGAAATTCCGTTGCTTTTTTCGACATGATCGCACCTCATTTCTGTGCTGTGATGCACAGCCAGCCCTTTTTATTTTTGTGGTTCTGGATCTTACAAAATCCTGCTTGCTCCAGATACTCTTTCAGTGCAGTGTCCGTATAGATGGTCATGCCATCGATGATCTGCGTCCATTTGTCGTCTTTTGTTGTTTCGCCGTTTGCTTCATTGCAGATGAAAAAGACCCCGCCGGGCTTCAGCACTCGATAAACCTCTCTGAAATTCTGCGCAAGTTCCGGCCAGAAGTAGACCGTTTCAAAGGCGGTCACCACATCAAACTGCTCCGCTTCAAACGGCAGCTCTGCCACACTTGCCTGTTGCACGGTACACCGTCCTGCCGCAATGGCTCTGGCATTGACTTTTCGCGCTTTTTCCACGCTGACGGCTGAGTAGTCGATGCCCTGCACCTTGCCGTTGGGGCACAGTTTCAACAGCGTTTTAATGTTCGCTCCACCGCCGCAGCCGCAGTCCAGCACCATGGCATCCGGGGCAGGCTGTAAAAAGCGCAGCCCCCATTCTGCCATTGCGCTGTGTCCAAAGTTCATCATAGCAACCATGATCTTCCCGCCAAGGCCTACGGGCTTTCGGGTGTTTTCAAAAAAGGACATAACGCCACCTTCTTTCTATTTACCGTTCACAATGCAATGCTTTTTACCAGATGCGCCCACTGCTCCGGGTGACAGGCCAGCAATTCCTCGTGCCGCAAGTTAGGCAAAGCTAACTTTCAGTCTTATAAAAAGCCGCTTCTCAGCGGTCCTTCTGCCAAAATAATACGCCCTGCCATCTCCTCTGTCAAGAAGTTCAGGCATTTTCGGAGATTCCGAAAAAGATTTCGTTTTCAAGACCCCCAACCGTCACCCCAATGCCACATCCAGCACCATCATCACGCTGAAGCCCACCGCGAAAAATACCGTGCCAACGTTGGAGTGCTGCCCCTGCGACATTTCCGGGATCAGTTCCTCCACCACAACATACAGCATGGCTCCGGCGGCAAAGCTGAGCAGATAGGGCAAAGCGGGCACCACGATGCCTGCCGCCAGAATCGTCAGCACTGCTCCGATAGGCTCTACGATGCCGGACAGTACGCCGCCCCAGAACGCCCGGCCTTTTTTCATCCCCTCCGCCCGCAGGGGCATGGAGATGATGGCACCCTCCGGGAAATTCTGGATGGCAATGCCAAGGGAAAGTGCCAGCGCCCCGGCGGCAGTGATCTGAGCCGTCCCGGCAAGATACCCGGCGTAGACCACGCCCACCGCCATGCCCTCCGGGATGTTGTGCAGCGTCACCGCCAGAACCATCATGGTGGTGCGCTGGAGCTGGCTTTTGGGCCCTTCGGCCTGCAAACTGTTCTGGTGCAGATGGGGGATGAGATGATCCAGCAGCAGCAAAAACAGGATCCCCAGCCAGAAACCCACCGCCGCCGGGAAAAACGCCAGCCTGCCCAGATCTGCAGCCTGCTCCATGGCCGGGATCAGCAAACTCCACACCGATGCCGCCACCATGACCCCGGCTGCAAAGCCAGTGAGGGCACGCTGGATGCCGTCGCTCAGGGACTTTTTCAAAAAGAATACACAGCCTGCCCCAAGACTTGTGCCCAGAAAGGGGATCAGGATCCCCCAGAATGCGTCTTGTATCATGTCGAACCTCCTTGTGGTTAAATATAACTAACCGTACAAGCAGTATACTGCGCTCCGGCAAAAAGGTCAAGGGCAATACCGCATAATTCTAAGTGCCGCAGCCGCCGGAACGGTGCTCAAGCCGTCAGGCGGGAATTGTGCGGTGTTGCCCAAGGGCTTTGCGGCACCTTCTGCCAAAAAATTAACCTCCATAAACATTCCCACTTTTTCTTGACAAGGCTCTGCAGGCGTGCTATTTTAAATTTTGTCAATTAGCCTGTCTAACCATCTGAGGGGCCTCGCCCCGCAGGTTTTTCTTTGCGTGAAATGTTAGGCTGAGCTAACCATATATTTTCAAACCAGAGCTAGAGGTGTGTTACAATGAGATTGAAAAAAGTATTTGTAGGTGCACTTGCTGCCGCCATGCTGGTGTGCGCTGTGGCAGTCCCGGCCTTCGCTGCGGAAGAGGTGGAGCAGGAGAACTGCCTGTCCTCCAGCTATGTCCAGATGAACATCCCTTACGCCGATTTCTACAAAGCTGCCGGTGTGGACAATGCATCTGAGATCGATGCTGTTACCAGCGCCACCAAAAACAAGACCCGTGCAGGCAAGCTTGCCGCCGGTTCCTACCATGTCAACGCCGACGGCACCGACATCACCGGTGTTTCCTTCCCGGTCAAGGTACTGACCCCGTGGGCGCTGGAGAATGCAAAGCAGGTCACCGATGCCGACAGCTACGACATCACCGTTACCCTGAAGGGCAAGGAATCTACCACCACCTACACCGGCGCAGATGCCCTGTTTGAGAACGAGAGCTACGCTTACTACGAGCTCAGTGAGACCCCTGCCTGCTATATCACCGCATGGTACAACCTGCTGAGCGGCAAGTGGGAGTTCGGCAAAGTCAACGCCACCGAGACCACCGTAGAGGGGGTCACCGTGAAGCTGAAAACCAATGGTCACCACACCGATTACGAGATGAAGCTCTCCGGTTTTGATCTGGACTACAAGGCCAACAAGGTCTACGGCGTAGTGCTGACCACCGCCGACGGCAGCGAGTACGGCCTGCACCATGTGACCAACATTTGGCACGGTACCGCTCTGGGCTTCAATGCCGATGATCCTTACTTTGCATCCATCATCGGCAAGACCGTCACCCAGATCACCTACTACACCGCCAACGGTGTGTATGTCCTGCCGGTCAGCGTGGCGCTGTGAGTTTGCGGAAAACTGCCTAATTTAATCAAAATTAGTTGATTGTCTTGAAAAATGCTTGATTTACGGGCATATTCGCAGGTTTGCAGATTGATTTTACTACTCATTTACTACTTTTAACGAATTGAGCCTTGATATGCAAAAGCACCTGCGAAGCTGCCGGATAAACCACTACACCACCTTACGCGGCACGTCGAAAAGAAAAAATAAAATAAGCACCACCTATAAGGCGGCGTTTCTCACTCCCACACAGGAGAACAGGAACGCTGCTTTTTTTATGCCCTCATGTTACGCAGTAAGGGCAAATAAAGCCTTGATTTATGCGGCTCTTAGAGCGCGGAAATGAGAAAGGCAAGGGTTGATACCTTTTCCCTCAAAACCGCGTTTCTACTGCGTAACAAATCCAACCAAAGGAGTGATGAAGCTATGGCAGTTTTCCGCGTGGAAAAGAACAAAGGTTATACGGTTATGAGCAACCACCATTTACGCAACAAGGAACTTTCCCTAAAGGCAAAGGGCTTGTTGTCGCAAATGCTCTCACTTCCCGAAGATTGGGACTACACCCTTGCAGGGCTGTCCCTTATCAACCGGGAAAGTATCGACGCTATCCGCACCGCTGTATGGGAGCTTGAAAAAGCCGGATATATCACAAGGCGGCAGGGACGCGACGAGAAAGGCAAAATGACCGCTATTGAGTACACCATTTACGAACAGCCACAGCCCCCGGCATTGGATTGTCCGGTATTGGAAAATCCAACAGCGGATAAGCCGATATTGGAAAATCCGACACCGGATAACCCGACGTCGGAAAATCCAACGCAATTAAATAAAGAGATACAAAAAACTAACTTACCAAAAAAAGAAAAATTAAATACAGATATATCAAGTACCCATTCCATTCCTTTCCATTCCCTAAATCCCTCTCCCTTAGAGGACGCGGCACAGCTGCCGGAACGGAAGCGAAAGGAAGCGACAGACGCATACAGCGTGTATGAGGAAATCATCAAGGACAATATCGAGTACGACTATCTGATACAGGACAGATACCTTGACCGGGACAGGATAGAGGAAATCCTTGCCCTTATTCTTGAAACCGTCTGCACCAAACGAAGAACAATCCGTATCGCCGGGGACGACCACCCGGCAGAGCTTGTAAAAGCAAAATTTATGAAACTGAACAGCGAACATATCCGCTTTGTACTGGACTGTATGCAGGAAAACACCACCAAAATCCGCAACATCAAGCAGTACATGAAAGCTGCCCTTTTCAATGCTCCGTCTACGATTGGCAGCTATTACACGTCCCTTGTATCTCACGATATGTACGGCGGGCGCACTATCCAGTCGGCAAGAAGCAAGGGCATACCCGATTACACCTGCAACGAGGGCGAAAGCCTGTAAACCAACCCAAAGGAGGATTTTATGATGACACAGAAAACAGGAGCTTTGATTTTTGATGAAACCGCTGACCGCTACGACATTCGCTTTGACGTAAACGACTATTACGGGGGATTGCATTGCGGCGACTGCATGGAGGTCTTTGTGCGGGGCAAATGGAAGCCGACCCGTATGGAGTACGGGGACAACTGGTATCTTGTGGGTATTCGGGCGGCAGACCTTTCCGGGCTGCGGGTACGGATTTAACAGGGCGGCGTGAAAGCGGATGCTCTTTTTTCATGCCCGTCCCGTTTCCCGGCGGCGGGCATACCACCATAGAACACGAAAGGAGGACACCCATTGCAGGAGGAAACCAACGAAAAGACCATAGCCCTTTACATCAAGACCGGAAAGCTGACCGCGCAGCAGCTCCAAAAGGCTATGAAAGCCCTGCTTGCACAGATGAAAAAGCAGCATGACAAACAGAAAATCCCGCATGGCAAGCAGACCCTAAAGCAGCTTATGAAGCAGAACGCGGGCGTTTCCAACATTGAAATCACAAAGGACAATATCAAAGCCTTTGAGAGTACGGCGAAAAAATACGGGATTGACTTTGCCTTAAAGAAAGACAGCACCGAAACCCCGCCCCGCTATCTTGTGTTTTTTAAGGGACGGGACGCGGACGCACTGACCGCAGCTTTCAAGGAGTTTTCCGCAAAGAAGCTGACGCAGGAACAAAAGCCCTCTATCCGCAAGCTGATTGTTTCCCTCAAAGAAAAGGCGGCGGCTCTGAACGCACAGAGGGAAAAAGTGAAGAAAAAGGACAGGGAGGTATCGCTATGAAGCCGGAACTTAAAAAGCTGCTTATCCTAAATGCCCCCTATCTGCTCTTTGTCTATCTCTTTGACAAAATCGGACAGGCGGTGCGGCTCTCTCCGGGGGCTGACCTGTCCGGCAAGGTGCTTTCCCTTGCAGACGGCTTTTCCGCTGCCTTTGCAAACCCGCTTCCGAGCCTTGCACCTATGGATTTGCTTATCGGTATTGTAGGGGCTGTCCTTATCCGGCTGATTGTCTATGTAAAAGGCAAGAATGCGAAGAAATACCGGAAAGGTATCGAATACGGCTCTGCCCGTTGGGGCAACGCCGAAGATATAAAGCCCTACACCGACCCGGTATTTCAAAATAACGTGCTGCTCACACAGACGGAACGGCTTACCATGAACAGCCGCCCAAAGCAGCCAAAGTATGCAAGGAATAAAAATATCCTTGTTATCGGGGGAAGCGGCAGCGGCAAGACGAGATTTTTCGTAAAGCCCAACCTTATGCAAATGCACTCAAGCTACGTTGTAACCGACCCGAAAGGAACGGTTTTAGTCGAGTGCGGGAAGCTCTTACAGCGGGGCGGGTATCGGATAAAGGTGCTGAACACGATAAACTTCAAAAAAAGCATGAAATACAATCCCTTTGCCTATCTCCGCAGCGAAAAAGACATTTTGAAACTGGTAAATACTTTGATTGCCAACACCAAAGGGGACGGGGAAAAAGCAGGGGAAGATTTTTGGATAAAATCGGAACGGCTCTTTTACTGCGCCCTTATCGGCTACATTTGGTACGAAGCCCCGGAGGAAGAAAAGAATTTTACGACGCTGCTTGAAATGATAAATGCCAGTGAAGCCCGCGAGGACGACCCGGAATTTCAGTCCCCCGTTGACCTTATGTTTGAACGGTTGGAGGAAAAAGACCCGGAACACTTTGCTGTCCGGCAGTATAAGAAATTCCTGTTATCTGCGGGAAAGACAAGAAGCTCTATCCTCATTTCCTGCGGGGCGCGGCTTGCCCCTTTTGACATTAAAGAGCTGCGCGACCTTATGGAAACCGACGAAATGGAACTTGATACCATAGGCGACCGTAAGACCGCCCTGTTTGTCATTATCAGCGACACCGACGACACTTTTAACTTTGTTGTGAGTATTCTTTACACGCAGCTTTTCAATCTTCTTTGCGACAAGGCAGATGATGAATACGGCGGCAGGCTGCCCGTCCATGTACGCTGTCTGTTAGACGAGTTTGCAAATATCGGGCAGATACCGAAGTTTGAAAAACTCATTGCCACGATAAGGAGCCGCGAAATCTCCGCGTCCATCATCTTGCAGAGCCAGTCGCCGCTAAAGGCTATCTACAAGGA
>OILX01000334.1_pt1 | contig 9608 bp, 8 predicted proteins | sample 1584721 | NCBI WGS metagenome assembly OILX01 (sample SAMN02674605, study PRJEB24791) | human gut metagenome, SKBSTL067 | isolation source: stool | host: Homo sapiens | place: USA
ATCAATCAGGCAATCCATCCCAGCAAGTTTTTCGAAACATCCTGAGCATCACTACGCCCCATTTCTTAGGCACGGATGATTGCCTGCGGATCGTGAGAAAGGCGGCCTACCGGAATCGGCTCCTTCGGACGAATGATGAAGACACTGCCTTTCTGCTCTTCTGACTTAAGATAGGCCTGCGTCCTTTTGTAGTCTTGAGGACTGTTTTCAAACGTTCGGCAGAAAGCCGGGTACTTGCGATAGAAAAGACGAACGAGCGCAGCATCGCGATCCTTGACACGGTGATCTTACGGGTGCGTGAGCACCACGACGTTTCGATCAAAACCCATGGACTGGAAGGCCTTGAGCGGCACGCGATCCGAACAGCCGCCGTCGAGCAGGAGTTTGTCCTGATAGTGAACCGGCCTGGAGACATAAGGAAGCGACGCCGAAGCAACCAGCGCATCAATTTCGGCAAAGCAGTCCCGCATACGAATGTACTCAGGTTTTCCTGTCTCCAAGTTAGTGCTCACTGTCCAGAACTCCATGCCGGAAACTTCAAACGCTTTCTGATCAAACGGTTCGAGTTCCTGCGGGATTTGCCGGTAGCAAAAGTCATTGTCAACGATGTTGCCAGTACGAATCAGCGTTCTGAAGCTGAAGAAGCGCGGATCCTTACAAAAACGCGTGTAGATGCGGTAACTGCGTCCTTTTTGACCGGACACAAACGAAATGCCGTGGATGGCACCGGCCGAAACGCCGATGACACCGGAAAAGGGCAGGTGCAAGTCGTGCAGGACGTCCAATACGCCCGCCGCATAGATGGCCCGCACGCCGCCGCCTTCAACCACAAGTCCGAGTTTGCTTTTGTCCGTTTCCTGCATGGCTGTCAACGTAGGTTACCAAAGGCTTCCGAGCTTAATGCGCTTCATGCAGGAAAACAATCGGCCGTTTGTCTTGTTCCCCAGGTAATACCTCAATTTCGTCCGTCTAGGTAATTTGTTGATCTTGACAAAACTTCGACAAAATCGGAGACTTCGATATCGTGCAAATTCCTGTATTTCCGCCATTTCCGACAAACATGCGTCCGTCCGGTACAACGCTCGTTTCTTTTGCGGTTCTCACCCAGTATTGCCGCTCCCATCTCATGCGCTGATCGTCACGCGCACAGGGCAGTTCGTCCGCTTCCAAAAGTTAATCGGCAGCGGCGTTCCATCACGAACTTTGTGTCATTCCCAGCCTTAAGCAAATTCCAATTGCAGGCACACCGACGACGTATTTGGCGCGATCTTGCGTCCGTCGTGCAAAACAGCGAGACCAGGAAAAAACTTCGACTATGCTTGAACTCAAACACATTACAAAAACTTTCGACACGGACGCCGACCGCGTGAAGGCCGTCGGCGACGTGTCGCTCACGATCAATCCCGGGGAAATTTTCGGCATCATTGGCTTTTCAGGCGCCGGCAAATCAACGTTGGTGCGCTGCATCAATCTGCTTGAGCGTCCGACCTCGGGCAATGTTGTCATCGACGGCACGGACCTCACGACGCTTTCCGACGCCGATCTGCGCGTCGTGCGCCGCCGCATCGGCATGATCTTTCAGCACTTCAATTTGATGCCCAGTCGCACGGTGTTCGACAACATCGCGCTCGCACTGCGTCACTCTGAGCTCGATAAGAATGCCAAAGCCAAGAAGATTGAAGAGCTTCTGGCTCTGGTCGGGCTTTCGGACAAGTTAAACGCATATCCGGCTCAGCTCTCGGGCGGTCAAAAGCAGCGCGTAGCCATTGCCCGAGCGCTTGCCAATGACCCGAAGGTGCTTTTGTGCGACGAAGCTACGAGCGCACTCGATCCCCAAACCACACATTCGATTCTGAAGCTTCTCAAAGAAGTCAATCAAAAGCTCAAGCTCACGATCGTGGTGATCACGCACCAGATGTCTGTGATCAAGGAAATCTGCGATCGCGTCGCCGTGATGAAAACGGGCCGCATCGTCGAGGAGGGATCCATCACGGATATTTTTGCCCACCCCAAGGCTGATCTCACCAAGGAATTCATCAATACGGCCAACAACGTAAAAAAATTCCTGGGGCTCGTCGAAAGCGGTCAGTTGGATTCCGAGGTGGCCAACGGCGGCAAGATTCTGCTTCTGACCTATACCGGAGGTTCGGCGGGCGAACCTCTTGTTGTTGCGCTTTACGAGCGTTTTAAGGTACGGGCCAACATTGTCTTCGGCAACATCGACTTCATTCAGGGGGCGGCGCTGGGCAAACTTGGCGTGGTACTCACGGGCGAAAAAGAGTCCGTCATTCAAGCCGAAGAGTATCTCAAGCAAAACGGCGTTTACGTAGAGGAGCTCAAAAATGGACTTCATTAATGCCCTGATGCCCAATTTCGAGCGCTTGAGCGGTGAGCTTCTCGAGTGCATCGGTCAGACATTCACCATGCTCGCCGTCTCGGGCAGTATTGCCTGGGTGCTCGGTGTAGCCGTGGGCGTCCTTCTTACCGTGTGCCGCCCCGGCGGCATTCTGGAAAATCGCTGGCTTTTTACGATCTTTGATCGCGGCATCGACATCATCCGTTCGATTCCGTTCATTATTCTGATCGTATTGCTGATCCCCGTGAGCCGCTTCCTGGTGGGAACGGGATCGGGCGTGACCGGTTCGTTTGTCGCACTTGTTGCGGGTACCGTTCCGTTTTTTGCTCGTCAGATCGAATCGGTTCTCGCCGACATTGATCATGGTCTGATTGAGGCGAGTCAGGCGATGGGTTTTTCGCCGCGCGAAATTATCTTCTCGGTGTATCTGCGCGAAAGCATTCCCGGCCTCACCCGCGTGACGATGATCACTTTTGTGAGCCTTGTGGGCATCACAGCCATTGCAGGCGCGATCGGCGCGGGTGGTTTGGGCGACTTTGCCATTCGTTACGGCTATCAGATGGGTTACCGTGACATGATCTGGCTTACCGTGATCATTATTTTGCTCATCATCAGCGTGTTTCAATTCTTCGGCAACATCATCATCAAGAAATCGACGCACTAATATCAGAGGGAGACAAAAATGGCAGGATTTCAATCTCGATTCGGCAAGGTGACGGCTGCACTTGCGGCCGCCGGAATCGTCGCGGTTGCGCTTACGGGCTGCGGCGACGATAAAAAGGAAGCGTCAGCCGACGGCTTTACCGTGGTCAAAGTGGGTGTCGTGGGCGACTACAACGCACAGTGGGACACCGTCAATAACCTTCTCAAGAAAGACAAGATTCAGGTCAAGCTAGTGAAGTTCTCCGACTATGCGACGCCCAATCGTGCGCTGGCAGACGGTGAAATTGATCTCAATGCTTTCCAGCATAAGGCCTATCTGAAAAACGACATCGAGCGTAACGGTTACAAGATTGAAGCGATCGGAGACACGCTCATCACGCCGCTGCGTGTCTTTAACAACAAGAACAAGCTAAAGAGCATGAAAGACGTTAAGGACGGCGACATCTTTGCCATCCCGAGCGACCTCACAAACGGCGGTCGCGCCCTGAAGGTGCTTGAAGCCGCAGGGCTCATCGTCTGCGATCCGGCCAAGGGCTATGTTCCCACCAAGACCGACATCACGAAGTACAACGTCAAAATTCAGATTCGCGAAGCCGAATCCGGCGTGCTCTTCAATATTCTGCCGGACGTGTCAGCCACTTTGATCAACGGTGGCAACGCTTATACGGCAGGGCTCGACTCCAAGAAGGATTCGATCTTTGCCGAGGACATTGATCCCAAGACCAACCCCAATGTAGGTCAGCTCTTCAACGTGATCGTAGCCCGCAGCAAGGATAAGGACAACCCTGTCTACAAGAAGGTGGTTGACGCCTACCACACGCCTGAAACCGCCAAGACGCTCGTTGACGTCTACAAAGGCGCCTTTACCCCTGTGTGGGCGGGTTCCGAAAAATACACGTACTGATCGGCGGACTGACCGCCGCAGCCGGCAGCAATGGCCTTAGAGACCGACTGCCGGCTTTTCGTTGAAGCAGAGAAGGCATCATAAATGGCTATCGATACTTGTGTTCTGGAACAGAAGGACTACATCGTCGGCATGCGTCGTTATTTTCATGCGCATCCGGAAGTGAGTCTGAAGGAATTCAAGACCTCGGTTCGGATTGAGGAAGAACTAGACAAAGTCGGCATCGAGCACACCCGTGTGGGTGAAACGGGTGTATATGCTCGTGTGGTCGGTAAAAAAACGGTTGAGGGTAAAACGAAAATCGTAGCGCTAAGGGCCGACATGGACGCGCTCGGCATGGATGACCTCAAGAACTGCGACTACTCCTCTCAGAATCCGGGCTTTTGCCACGCCTGCGGCCACGACGGCCACACGGCAACGTTGCTAGCTGCCGCACGCATTCTGAAGTCAATGGAAAACGACTTTGCGGGCGAAGTGCGCTTTTTCTTCCAGCAGGCCGAGGAAATCGGGCAGGGGGCACGTCAATTCGTCGCGGCAGGTTTGCTCGAAGGGGTAGATCGCATCTACGGGCAGCATGTCACCAACACGCTCAACGTCGGCCAAGTAGGTATCGTTGCCGGACCTCTCAACGCAAGCTGCGACTTTTTCCGCATCGACGTGAAGGGCAAAGGAGCTCACGTCTCCATGCCGCACAAAGGCGTGGATGCTCTTTACGTGGCTTCCCAGATCGTGGTAGCCGTGCAGAGCATCGTTGCGCGCAGCACCGATCCGATGGAGTCAGCCGTCGTCGGAATCGGCAAGGCCTGGGCCGGTACGCAGTACAACATCGTTGCCGAAGAAGCCGTACTGGAAGGGACGGTACGCACATTTTTGCCCGAAGTACGTGAAGCTACAAATCGGCGGCTTACGGACATCGTCGAAAAAACAGCCGAGATGCTCGGCGCCAACGCAAGCATCGTCATCAAGAACTATTCCAACCCCTTGATCAACGACGCGGATGCGACAAAAGAAGCCAAGCTCGTCGCACAGGAAATTGTGGGTGCCGAAAACATCGTCACGGACTATCCCAAGTCCATGATGGCCGAAGATTTTGCCGATTATCTGCCGCACTGCAAGGGGACATTCGTTTACTTCGGTACACACAGCAACAAGCCGGGGACCGATCGGCCCAACCACAACGGATATTTCGACATCGACGAAGAGGGGCTTCTCGTGGCTTGCAATATGTTTGTGCGTTACGCGTTGTATGCGCTTGGCACGAAGTAGCCATGAATTGACCACGTAGTCAGATGGGCGGGCCAGTTAGGACCAGCTTGCATCTGAGTACGCTAAAAAACAAAGGCTGCCTGATCGTTCAAGCAGCCCTTTGTTCAAGCAGAGTGCGTCAAGAAATTAGTTCTTGTGGCACATCGTGCAGTTGTTGTGCATCGGGTCAGCCTTCTTTTCGCCCTTAACCCAGTGGTCGGCCGGCATAGCCATCGGCTGGCCCTTCACCTTGGCAGCGCCCATCTTGGACTGATCGCCGTGGCACATAACGCAGGGGTTGTTGGCGTCGGTGATCTTGTAGGCATCAATCGGATGCGGGATCTTGGAGGGCATGCCGCCAGCGGCCTGGGCGGCGGCGCAGATCATCATGGAAGCGGCTGCAACAACGCAGGAAACCGTGAACTTGCTCATCTTATTCTCCTTTTTATCGGGGTGTTTTTTACGTTAGTAAATTCTGATGAACTTCTCGTCAGGCACGAGAAATTCTGCGGGTGAATTTTTAATATGATTTTAAGGTTCGCGCAATACGCCGCTTGAACTAGTTCCAGCAATTTTCTTTTTTTCTGTAAAAATTTTTCTCAGCAAATTCTCTCGGGCGTTTTTTCGACAGTCGCGAAAGCACAAACTAAAATGGCGACTCCCCGGAGAATCAATACGAATGACTATCACACTCAATCAACTTGACGTCGGCCAATCCGCTACCGTAGAAGTGGTCGGTGGCAGAGGCGCGCTTCGCCAACATTTTTTGGACATGGGGCTGATCCCTCAGGCCACGGTAACTCTGATCAAGCGAGCACCGATGGGAGATCCCATTGAGGTCCGAATCCGCAGTTATGAACTTACTCTGCGCGTAGCCGAAGCCAATGAGATTTTTGTGAAGAATGTCCGCAAAGGGGAGCCGGCAAAACAAACGCACCCCAAGCCGATAGAAATGGATCACCCTGGCTACGCAGAAGCCGGTAAAAATCAAGTGATCAAGCGTGAGCAACCTCTGATGACGGCCGAGACTGTTCGGATCGCGCTCGTTGGCAATCAAAACTGCGGCAAGACAACGCTTTTTAACAAATTGACCGGGTCGAACCAGCACGTCGGTAATTTTCCCGGGGTTACGGTTGACCGAAAAGACGGGCGAATTGTCGGCCATGAAGAAGCGCTCGTAACCGATTTGCCCGGCATCTACTCACTTTCTCCTTACACCAACGAAGAAATCGTCTCGCGCGAGTTTATCCTTCGCGAAGACCCCAACGTCATCATCAACATCGTCGACGCCACCAACATCGAGCGCAACATGTATCTCACGCTGCAGCTCATGGAACTCGGCCGTCCCATGGTTCTGGCCTTGAACATGATGGATGAGGTGGCTGCCAACGGCGGTTCCGTTCGCGTCAATGAAATGGAAGCGATGTTGGGAATTCCGGTTGTGCCGATCTCCGCGAGCCGGGGTGAGGGCATTGAAGAGCTCGTTGAACACGCTCTGCATGCCGCTCGCTTTGTCGAGACGCCGGCAGTCCACGATTTCTGTTCGACTGACGATCATGGCGGGGCGGTACATCGCTGTCTGCACAGCCTGATGTTTCTCATTGAGGATCATGCTCAGCAAGCCGGCATTCCGCTTCGTTTTGCCGCAAGCAAAATCGCCGAGGGCGATGCGCTCATAACCGAACAGCTTCGTCTTGACGTTAATGAAAAGCGCACGATCGAACACATCCTTAAGCAACTTGAAGCCGAACGAGGGCTGGATCGAGCCGCAGCCATCGCCGACATGCGCTTCAGTTTCATTGACAACGTCTGTGCGCAAACCGTCGTTAAGCCTCACACCAGCAAAGAACATCTGCGAAGCCTTGAAATCGACCGCATTCTGACCGGCAAATACACCGCCATTCCAGCCTTTGTCGCTATCATGGCTTTGGTGTTCTGGATGACGTTCAATGTTGTCGGCGCGTGGCTTACCGACGGCCTTGACTGGCTCATCGGTTTGGCAACCGACAAGGTTGATGCGTTGCTCACGAACCTCAGTGTCAATGAGTCAATTCATTCGCTCATCATCGACGGCATCTTCAATGGTGTGGGCAGCGTTGTGAGTTTCGTACCGACCATTGTCGTCCTCTTTTTCTTCCTGTCCTTCCTTGAAGACAGCGGCTACATGGCCCGCGTCGCGTTTGTGATGGATGTCTTTCTGAGACGCATTGGTCTGTCGGGGCGCAGCATCGTGCCGATGTTGATCGGTTTCGGCTGCACGGTGCCCGCCGTGATGGCAAGTCGTACGTTGCCGTCCGAACGCGACCGCAAAATGACAATTCTGCTGACACCCTTTATGAGCTGCTCGGCAAAGCTTCCGATCTACGCATTTTTTGTGGCGGCCTTTTTCCCCGGCCAAGGTGCGTGGGTAATGATCGGGCTGTATTTGCTCGGCATTATTACGGCTATTGCACTCGGTCTAGTCATGCGGCGAACTATGTTTAAAGGGGAAGCCATGCCGTTTGTCATGGAGCTTCCAAACTATCGCCTGCCCGGTGCACGCAATGTTGCTTTGCTTTTGTGGGACAAGGCCAAGGATTTTCTGCAGCGCGCCTTTACCGTCATTTTTGTAGCAACCATCGTCATCTGGTTCCTGCAGTCATTTGATTTCCGCATCAATCCCGTTGAAGATCCTCAGCTTTCCATGTTGGCTGTCGTTTCGGGCTGGATCTCACCTTTGTTCGAACCGTTGGGGTTCGGTGATTGTCGCATCAGCACCGCCTTGATAAGCGGGTTTATGGCCAAGGAAAGCGTCGTGAGCAGCCTTTCGGTGACATTTGGTTCTACTGAAGCATTGACGACGGCATTAAACGGCCTGACTGCAATCAGTTTGTTGGTCTTCTGTCTGCTCTATACGCCCTGTGTGGCTTCCATCGCGACGATCAAGCGAGAGCTGGGAGGTCTCTGGGCGACGGGCGTTGCCGTTTTCCAATGTGCGGTAGCCTGGGTTGTGGCCTTTATGGTCTATACGGGCGGCAGCTTGCTCGGCCTGAGCTAAAAAGGAGGAGCGCCGTGAATGCCGCCAGTTGGATTGTCCTTTTTGTAATCGCCGTCGCATTTGCTTTGGCTGTGCTGCGCATCTTCAAAGGTAAGCACTCGGGGTGTTGCGGCGGCTGCAACGGGTGCAACAAAACCGCATGCGCAAAGTCAGGTTGCACCAAGTGCCGGACTTAACCGCCCAATCGTTTGTTTTCGTGCGGTTGCGACTCAGTCACTGAGCAGCTCAACTTCAGGCTGACGGCCGAACCACTTCTCAAAGATTTTCGCAAACTCACCGTTTTGCTTGATGGTGGCTAGACCGTGGTTGATGCGCTTGAGAAGCTCCTTGTTGCCCTTCTTGACGGCAATGCCCAGGTCTTCACGGGTCAGAGCCACCGGCAACGCTTTCACCTTGCCGCGGCCGGCGGTAACAACATAGTAGTCGTTGGTCGGGATGTCGTTGAGCACGGCGTCCACTCCGCGGTTGCGAAGTTCCAGATAGCACTCTGTGAGCTGGTTGAAGACTCGCACCTCGGCGTTTTTGACCTTGCGGGCAGCGGCTTCGCCGGTCGATCCGATCGAAACGGCCAAACGCTTGCCTTCGAGGTCTTCGGCCTTGGTGATCGTCGTATTGTCGGCATTGACGACAATGCCTAGCCCGGCAATGTAGTAGCGGTTGGAGAAATCGACGCTTTTTGCACGCTCGGGCGTAATCGTGATGTCGTTGATGGCAATGTCGATGTTGCCGGTCTTCAAAGCAGGTATCAGACCGTCAAAGGCGAGGTTCCTCACTTCTACATCAAAGCCTTCGGCCCTGCCGATCGCACGAATGATGTCAACGTCGTAGCCCACATACTGGCGCGTCTCGGAATCCTGAGAACCAAAAGGCGGATAAGTCGCGTCCATGCCGACAATCAGCGTGCGTTTAGGATGTTGATTTGCCCAAGCAGGAACAACAGACAGCGCAGCTGCGGCCGTCACGACGGATAAAAAGGTTCTCTTCTGCATTGCTGGTTTCAGGAATCCGATGTTCATCCATACCGCGAAATTGCGGTAATAAATTTAGAATTTTAAGGTGATTTGTGTTGAAGGAGCCAACCACCGGGCAAACTCCCGTGTAGGTATTGCGATTTGCATCAAATCAGCCGACTGAAAGCAATCAGCGCCAAAGCATCGGCACAACACAATTCTTCGCAGTCGTATCAACTGAGATACTGCTTCCGGTGATCTGTATTTTTGTTAAGCTCTTTGCCACAACGCAACCCGGGAGGAAACCAAATGGCGCAGCACCTTTTAGCCGATTTAATCCGTCAGAGCGGTTCCGTCGTGATTGACGGCGCCATGTCCACAGCACTTGAAAAGGCAGGTTGTGACCTCAACGACAAGCTCTGGAGTGCGCGCGTACTCATTGAAGAACCGGAC
>OILX01000347.1_pt1 | contig 9331 bp, 5 predicted proteins | sample 1584721 | NCBI WGS metagenome assembly OILX01 (sample SAMN02674605, study PRJEB24791) | human gut metagenome, SKBSTL067 | isolation source: stool | host: Homo sapiens | place: USA
GCCGGGCGGGTGCTCATCAGGTGCACCAGCAGTTCCAGCGGCAGGCCCTCTTCCCTGCAGAGCTTGGTGTAGCAGACCCCAAAGGCGGTCTCGCTGCCCACCATACCGGCCATGCCCTTCAGCTTGTCTTCCTCGGAGTGGGGAGCGTGGTCGGTGGCAATGGCATCCACCACACCGGAACGGATGCCATCGATGAGCGCCTGCACATCATCCGCAGTGCGGATGGGCGGGTTGACCCGGTAATCGCAGGTCTCATTGTTGAACCACAGGTGATGCGGGGTCACCTCGCAGGTCACGGGTGCGCCGCGCAGCTTGGCCATCTGGATGGCCTCCAGCGCGCCCCGGGTGGAAACGTGGCACATGTGCAGCCTGGTCTGGTAGTACTCGCTCAGCCAGCAGTTGCGCACGGTCTCCAGATCCTCGGCCAGCCGGTAATCCCAGGGGCTGATCTCCATATCCTCAGCGTGGCTCATCACGGTGATATCCCGCTGGGTGCAGATGGCAAAGGCCCGGGCCATGGTGGCGTTGTCCTGCACACCGTGGCCATCCTCAGTGATGAACTTCACGCTGGCGGGCAGGGTCTTGAGGTGGTCGATGGTCTTGCCGTCAAAGTTCTCGGTGATGGAAACGGTCTGGTTCACATCGCACAGGCCCACCTCGGCGGCCTTCTGCTCCACCATAGCTGCCTGTGCGGCAGAGGAGCAGACCGGCTTTGTGTTGGGCATCAGGTTGACAAAGGTGTAGCCGCCTGCGGCCGCAGCCATGCTTCCGGTGGCAATGTCCTCCTTATATTCAAAGCCCGGGGTGCGCCAGTGGCAGTGCAGATCCACAAAGGCAGGCAGCACGGTCAGACCGCCTGCATCGAGGACAGTCTCCCCCTCCCCGGCCAGTGCGGAAAGGTCCTGACCCACGGCGGCGATCTTTCCGTCTTTCACGAAAAGCTCCACCGGGCGGCCCGCAGCGTTTACAGCGTTGATGAGCAGCATATTCTTTTACCTCCCTGTTCGTATTTCGGATGGGCGGATGCGGGCATTGCAGCCCGCGGACAGGCAAAAAAAAGAACTTTTCCACAAACGGAAAAGTTCAAAAAGCGAAAAAAGGAAACACGGAACCCACCGCAAAAACGGCTGCAAACTGCTTTTTCAGTTCAGCGTTCATTTTTGACAGCATTCGTCCGCTTCTCCTTTTCCTTCGCATTTGTTTTCGTTATATTTTATCATAGAAACGCAAAATGTGTCAATGCTTTCTGTAAGATTCCTGTGTGAAAAGGTTTTGGCTGTATCTCCCGGAATTTTGGCTACTCTACCGAAAACCCGTTTCCCGCCCCATACTCCCTGCGCGGAGGGGGATTTTTCGCCGTCAATTCCTACCAAAGCACTGTACATTGAAGTTTGCATGTGTTATTATAGTATCTGTCAAAAAGAGAGAGCCGCACCGAGGCGGCTGAACAAAAAGGGAGGGTTCCCCACATGAGCTTATTGGAGGACGCACGGAACATCCAGCGCAAAGACCCCGCCGCACGCAGTGTGCTGGAGGTCATCCTGCTGTACCCCGGCTTCCATATCCTGGTCTACCACCGCATTGCCCACTGGCTGTATGAGCACGGGCACTTTTTCCTTGCCCGCTGGGTCAGCCAGCACGGCCGCCACAAGACCGGCATCGAGATCCACCCCGGTGCCCAGATCGGCAGGTGCCTGTTCATCGACCACGGCATGGGCATCGTGTTCGGCGAGACCACCGTGATCGGCGACAACTGCACCATCTACCACGGCGTAACGCTGGGCGGCACCGGCAAGGACACCGGCAAGCGCCACCCCACGCTGGGGAACAATGTGCTGATCGGCGCGGGCACCAAGGTGCTGGGCCCGGTGTATATCGGCGATAACGCCCGCATCGGCGCAGGCAGCGTTGTGTTGCGCAACCTGCCCGCCAACTGCACCGCCGTGGGCGTGCCCGCCGAGGTGGTGCGCATCAACAACAAGGCCGTCAACCCCGCCGATGACCTGGACCAGCAGGATCTGCCGGATGTCATGGCCCAGCGCCTCACCGAGCTGGACCGCCGCATCAGCAGGCTGGAAAAGGACGCACAGGGGGATGTGCCCCCCAGCATCCACGAGGTCATCCAGAAACAGCAGCGCTGAACCTCTCGGTCCCACTTTGCGTGCCAGTTTTCCTCATAGGGGAGCCGCTGGCATGGCGGTACTATCCGCAAAAACTGCACAAAGCTTCTGCAAAACGAAAGCAGCTGCGCTCCGCACACACGGAACGCAGCTGCTTTTCTGTTATTTACAAGGAGTTGCCACCAGTTCTTTGACCTTTTGTGCCGCTGCCGCCACCAGCTGGCCGATGGGCTGGTCGGGCACGCCCACCACGATGTTCTCACAGTGGTTGATGGGCACCAGCACCCGCCGGGCGGGGCTCTGGCAGACTGCCGCTGCCATGGCGGGGGTGATCTCGCCCAGCAGCGCGTCAGCGATCACAATGCCGATGGGCCCCACGATAACATCCGCGGTGCGGCAGTTCACGACCACGGCGTTCTCACCGGTGGCGGCGCGGACCGTCCCCGCCTTGAGCATGGCCGAAGTAGCAAGGCTGTTGGTGCCCACGGCGGTCAGCCGGGCTTCCGGGCAGGCGGCAGAGATGGCCGCCACCAGCTGGCGGCCCAGACCGCCGCCCTGGCCGTCAATGACCAGAACGTTCATCAGAAGTCGATCTCCTCCAGCCGCAGCAGGGCGATGATGTAGATCTTCAGGGCCTCCAGCAGCTTATCGATGGGAGCTGCCTCGTTGGCACCGTGCATCGGGCCGCCGAACTCAGGTAGCACCATGTCCTCGTGCTCGGGGCCAAAGCTCACCGCATAGGGGAAGTGGCGGGCATAGGTACCGCCGCCCATGGTAAAGGGCGCGGCATTCTCGCCGGTGACCTCGTTGTAGGTCTCGATGCAGGCCTTGATGGCGGGGGTATCGGCTGCGATATAGAAGGGTTCAGCACCCTCGGCCTTCTCCAGAGAAGCACCCGTGCCAATGGCAGCTTTGATCTGCTCCTTCATCTTCTCGGCGTTGGTGCAGGTGGGGTAACGGCTGTCCATGGTCTGGACGATCCGGCCCTCCCGCATGAAGATGCGGCCGCCGATGATGGTCAGGGGGCCGAAGGGGCCGTCGGCGCAGTCGATGCCCAGGCCGGTGCCTGCGGTGGAAGCGTGCAGCTTTTTCAGGGCTTCCAGATAGGCGCGCTCTGCATCGTTGCACAGACCGTTGTCCAGCAGGTAGTTCACCACCAGACCGATGGCGTTGACCGTGCCCTCGGGCATGGCGGCATGGCCGCTCTTGCCCCAGCCCCGGATACGCACCCCATTGCCTTCCGGCTCCAGCGTGATGTTGGGGGCATTCTTCAGCTTGGTGATGTCAGTCTCCACCAGTGCGCTGGCGCGGTCGGGAACTGCGTTGTTGGCAACGCCGCCCTCGAACTCCTTGATCTCGCCGTTGCAGACCGGGCTGACCAGCTCCGCACCGAAATGGCCCTTCTCGCCGTTGCACACCGGGAACTCCGCATCCGGAGTGAAGCAGAACACCGGGGCCGGGTAGTTCTTGAGGTAATATTCCACATCGTTCATGTGGGTCTCTTCGTTGTCGCCAACCATTGCGCGGATGGGATACCGCAGGGAAACGCCCTCCTCCTTGAGGAACTTCAGGGCGTACAGGGTAGCCACCATGGGGCCCTTGTCATCGGCCACACCACGGCCGATCATCCAGCCGTCCCGGATCTGCATCTTGAAGGGTTCCTGGCTCCAGCCGTTGCCCACGGGCACCACATCCACATGGCAGATGGTTGCCAGATATTTCTCGGGGTCTGCACCGGCCAGCTCGGCATAGCCGATGTAGTTCTCGCAGTTGCGGGTCGCCAGACCCATGCCTGCAGCCAGCTCCAGCGTCTTGTCCAGCGCCGCGCGGGGGCCCTCACCAAAGGGAGCTTCCTCGGTCGGGGTGCCCTCCACACTGTTGATGGCCACCAGCGCCGCGATGTCCTCCAGAATCTGCTCCTTGTTCGCCGCAATAAAGGCGTCGATCTTCTGATTCAATGCCTGATCCATGATTGCTTCGTCCTTTCTTTGTCGTAACGACACGTTACTGTTTATTGTAACACACTTAAAGCGCTTTTGCCAGCCTTCGGCAGCCTGCTTCTGTACGAAACCTCTCCGTCATCATCGCTATCGCTCGATGCCACCTCTTCTAATAGGCGAGGCAGGACTTGGTTCCCCTACCAGGGGAGCTGTCGCGGCAAAGCCCGAATCTGTCACACTGCAAACAGGCTGCTGGCCGCGCCCAGCACACCGGCGCTGGCCAGACCCATGATGATGCCCGCCAGCAGCACACCGCCCATGCAGGCAATGAGAACATCCTTGAACTTCATGTCCAGAATGGAGGCTGCCAGCGTGCCGGTCCAGGCACCGGTGCCGGGCAGCGGGATCCCCACAAAGAGCAGCAGGGCAACGGTCAGGCCCTTGCCGGCCTTTTCCTCCAGCTTGCGGCCGCCCATTTCCCCCTTAGTGATGAAGAACTTGCACACCGGCCCGATGACCGGCTTGTGGTAGCCCCAGATGAGGAATTTGCGGGCAAACAGGTAGATGAAGGGCACCGGCAGCATATTGCCGAGCACGCAGACCAGATAGGTGGGCAGGGCGGGCAGGCCCATGCCCAGCCCGATCGGAATGGCACCGCGCAGTTCAATGACCGGCACCATCGAGACAAAAAACACCATCAGATAATTCTTGAGCATCCAGGTTTCTCCTTATCATAAGATCATGATCGCAACGGCTTACAGGTCGATGACCAGCTCCACCGGGCAGTGGTCGGAACCGAACACCTCGTTGTGGATCTCGGCGGCGGTCACCTTGTCGGCGATGCGGTTTGAAACGATGAAATAATCAATGCGCCAGCCCGCGTTCTTTTCCCGGGCGTGGAAGCGGTAGCTCCACCAGCTGTACTTCACCTCGTCCGGGTGAACCGTGCGGAAGGTGTCGGTAAAGCCCGCCGCCAGCAGCTCGGTCATCTTGGCCCGCTCCTGGTCAGTGAAGCCCGCGCTCATCCGGTTGGTCTTCGCATTCTTGATGTCGATCTCGGTGTGGGCCACGTTCAGGTCACCGCAGAGGATGATCGGCTTTTTTGCGTCCAGCTCCAGCAGGTAGGCCCGGAACGCATCTTCCCAGGTCATGCGGTAATCCAGCCGCTTCAGGCCGTCCTGGCTGTTGGGCGTGTAGCAGTTGACCAGATAGAAGCCGGGATATTCCAGCGTCAGCACCCGGCCCTCGTGGTCGTGCTCCTCCCTGCCGATGCCGGTGGTCACAGCCAGCGGGGCCGTTTTGCACCAGCAGGCCGTGCCAGAATAGCCCTTTTTCTCGGCAGAGTAGGTGTACTCGGTGTAGCCCTCGGGGGCAAAATCAGCCTGCCCCGGCTGCATCTTGGTCTCCTGCACCGAGAAGATGTCCGCATCCAGCGCCGCGAAGCTTGCGGCAAAATCGTGGGTCAGGCAGGCCCGCAGGCCGTTGACATTCCAGCTGATCAGTTTCATATCCTGTTCCTTTCTTATGCCTGATATTTTGTTTTCCATGCGCCGCTCTTCATGCGCGCCACAAAGCAGATGACACGGCAGACCCAGTCAATGACCATGGCGATCCAGACACCCACAGCGCCCCAGCCCATCCTGACACAGAGCAGGTAGCTGAATCCCAGCCGCCAGACAGCCATGCTGAGCACAGAGACCACCATGGTAAATTTTACATCGTTGGCCGCGCGCAGGGCGTTGGGCAGAACAAAGGAGGCCGGCCACAGGAACAGGCCGCTGCCTGCGTGGATCTGCACCAGCAGGATGGCCAGCGCCATGGTCTCGCCGGAGAGGGCGTAGATGCCCACCAGCGGCTTGAGGAAGAGCAGGATGCCGCCGTTGAAGATTCCCATAGAGATGTAGGCCCAGAGCAGCAGCTTGCGGGTGTAGAAAACGGTCTGCTCATTGTCCCCTGCGCCAACGCAGCGGCCCACCACCGTGATCATGGCCAGACCAATGGCCTGCCCCGGGATGCAGCCCATGCCGTCCAGATTGTTTGCCACGGCATTGGCGGCGATCTGCACGGTGCCGAAGGTGGAGATCATGCTCACCACCAGAATGCGGCCCGCCTGGAACAAGCTGTTCTCAAAGGCAGACGGGATGCCGATGCCCAGGATGCGCTTTGCCATCCGGCCATCCAGCCGGAACGTTTTGGGCACGGTGAGCATGTGGCCCTTCTGGTAGCAGCGGTTCAGGATGAGCACCGCCGCCACAGCACGGGAGAGGACGCTGGGCCAGGCAACACCGTCCACGCCCATGCCCAGCACAAAGATGCAGACCGCATTGCCCACGATGTTGATGACGTTCATCAGGATGCTGATTTGCATGGAGATTTTGGAGTTGCCCATGCTGCGGAAGAGCGCCGCACCGGCATTGTACATAGCCAGGAACGGGTAGCTGACCGCCGTGATGCGCAGGTAGAGCACACCGGCCTCCAGTACGTCGGCATCGATGCTGCCATAGCACAGCCGGATCATGGGACGGGCCAGCACAAAGCAGAACACTCCCACACCCACGCCCAGCAGAGCGCTGAGCAGGATCAGCTGACCCGAGCTTGCGTTGGCGTGCTTCTGCTCCTTTGCACCCAGATACTGGCTGACCACCACCGCGCCGCCGGTGGCCAGCGCCGCAAACAGCACGATGATGAGGTTGTTGATCATATCCACCAGGCTGACACCCGAGATGGCGGCTTCGCCGCAGCGGGAGACCATCATGGTATCGGCCATGCCCACCGTCACAGCCAGCAGCTGCTCCACCAGCAGCGGCCCCACCAGCCTGAGCAGGTCACGCTGGCTGAACAGCGGGGCCCGCCCGCCAAAGCACGGGGCCTTGTTTTGTGCGATCGTATGTTTCATTCTATTCCTCGCTTCTTCCCACACCTTTTCTGCCCTTCCGGGCCGCAGAGCGTTCTTTTCTCATAGATGTATCCATCATAACACAGCTGCATCCTGTTGTAAAGAATCAGCTTCTACAATTCCGAACCTCTGCCCCAGCCCGTGCTTGTTTCATCACTTTGCCAAACACATCTCCCTCGTTTTTGTGCGTTGTGACAAAATCACATTTTTTGCTCGAACAAGAGAACTTTTTTCAAAAAAGCTCTTGTATTTTTCTGTGAAAAGTGTTATCTTGTATCCAACAGGAGCGCCAGTTGGATACAAAGCGAAACGACGCGCTTTCCTTTCCGGCACTCCTGTTGTTCATCCTTCTATTATTATGCTATTTTCTTCATTTACCTTCTTATCATTTACCCTGTCCTGAAAAGGACAAACAAAAAACGCTTCCCCACCTGCACGGGGGAGCGTTTTTTGTTTGTCTGCCGCCCACCATAGAAAAGCGCCCTGCACCTTTCACGGTACAGGGCGCTTTGCGTTTCAGTTTTACAGCGCTGCAACAGCGGCCTTGAGCTCATCCACGCGGTCGGTGTTCTCCCACTTCACGCCCAGATCCTCGCGGCCCATGTGGCCGTAGGCAGCCAGCTTGCGGTAGATGGGCTTCCGCAGGCCGAGGTCACGGATGATGGCGGCGGGGGTCAGGTCAAAGACCTTCTCCACTGCCTGCTCGATCTTCTCATCGGCCACGGTGCCGGTGCCAAAGGTATCCACCATGATGGACACAGGCTTTGCCACGCCGATGGCGTAGGCCACCTGCACTTCACACTGCTTGGCCAGACCGGCAGCCACGATGTTCTTGGCCACCCAGCGGGTCGCGTAAGCGGCACTGCGGTCCACCTTGCTGGGGTCCTTGCCGGAGAATGCGCCGCCGCCGTGGCGGGCGTAGCCGCCGTAGGTGTCAACGATGATCTTGCGGCCGGTCAGGCCGCTGTCGCCCTGCGGGCCGCCCACAACAAAGCGGCCGGTGGGGTTGATGTAGTACTTGGTGTTCTCATCCAGCAGCTCGGCAGGGATGGTGGCTTTGATGACCTTCTCCATGATGTCGGCCCGGAGCTGCTCCATGGTCACGTTCTCACTGTGCTGGCTGGAGATGACGACTGCATCCACGCGGATGGGCTTGTTGTTCTCGTCGTACTCCACGGTCACCTGGCTCTTACCGTCCGGGCGCAGGTAATCCAGCTCGCCGCTCTTGCGCACCTCGGTCAGCTTCTTGGCCAGCTTGTGGGCCAGGCTGATGGGCATGGGCATCAGCTCAGGGGTCTCATCGCAGGCATAGCCGAACATCATGCCCTGGTCACCGGCACCGCCCACCTGGTCGTTGGTGCCCAGTGCGATATCGGGGCTCTGGCCGTCGATGTTGGAGATCACGGCGCAGGTGTCAGCGTCAAAACCGTACTTTGCACGGGTGTAACCGATGTCAGAGATGACCTCGCGGACGATCTTCTGGAAATCGACATAGCAGTTGGTGGTGATCTCGCCCATGATGTGTACCAGGCCGGTGGAAGCGGTGGTCTCGCAGGCCACGCGTCCGTTGGGGTCCTTGGCCAGAATGGCGTCCAGCACCGCGTCAGAGATCTGGTCGCAGACTTTGTCGGGGTGTCCCTCGGTGACGGACTCCGAGGTAAACAGACGCTTTGCCATAATGTAGTTCCTTCCTTTCTCACTCGGGCACGAAAAACGCGCCCCGCCGGATGGCGGAGCGCGTGGTGCTCATCCATCCTCATCTTTCGATTTCCTCGCCGGATTTGGCACCTTGCATTTAAGCAGGTTGCCGTGGTGTCATAGGGCCGGTCCCTCAACCACTCTTGATAAGTTTCCTTATTGACTTCTGTGGTATTGTAGCAGGTTCTGCCCTGTATGTCAATGTCTGGACGCAAAATCCCCAGTAAAATCATACACTTTCCCGATATTGTATAACTTTTTCCGAAATTCCGCGTCCTTTCCATGCAAAACGCCCATAGGATTATCCCAGATATGGCTCTATGGCTTCCCGCCAGGCTTCTTCCAAGCGGCTCAAAGACCATGCCGCATTGGCTGGACTGGTGGAAGGCAGTTTCACAGCAGAGATGCCTGTCTTTGGAAAAAGATATTTCCTGTACAGTTTTTCCGCTGTTGCCCCATTGGCAAAAATAGGGATATTCCCTGTTTGCTCCAAAATAGGTGTCAAATCCACAGGCACCACATCTTTGATGGAGCTGTCACTGCTGCCTACAATGGTGCATTTTTCCACCATATCATAAAGAGCAATTCCGTGACGAAGGAGCATTTCTGTTTTTTCTTCCTTTGTCACAGGGATTTCCTCGCCGCAAAGGATGGCCATGAGTTTCCAGAAACGATTC
>OILX01000349.1_pt1 | contig 9308 bp, 6 predicted proteins | sample 1584721 | NCBI WGS metagenome assembly OILX01 (sample SAMN02674605, study PRJEB24791) | human gut metagenome, SKBSTL067 | isolation source: stool | host: Homo sapiens | place: USA
GGATTTTATCCCTAACCATGCGTTGGCAATGTGTACCTCACTTTTATGCCGGGAAGCATTCGCTACGGAAGAAATAAGTTATGAACAGGCCATCACATATTTACGAAAAGAGGCCATTACCTTACCGGTAACAGCCCCTCGTGGATATGTTTTGCTTACTTATCGGCATATTCCTCTCGGATTTGTGAAGAACATCGGCAATCGTGCCAATAATCTTTATCCGCAAGAATGGCGCATCCGTAGTGGATACTTACCGGAAAATATACGCATCTTATCAGAATACGTTACTGATTAAGGCAGTATTCCCGCAGGTATTTCCTGTTGGGAAAGACTAAAGCTAAGCTGTCTGCCTTTTCCGATTTCTGTGCCTTCAGCTATTTCTTCCAGCGTGTAGGAAGGAGGAGGTGCAGGTGATGTCCGCGTTTCTCCAATGGGCGGAGTGTTCCAGTTCAGATTTAGGCTTTTATCCAACCGATGAAATAAGTACGAGTTTCCCCATATTATGAATTTATGATCGGAAACAGGTGTTGCCATATCTTCCGAAAAAGTGAGGGTTAGTGTCATTTTCTTATCGTCTCCTTCTTCTTTTTCCAGTTTGTAACTTCCTTGGGTTATTAATTCAAGTCCGGATGAAAAGGCGGTCTGTTCTCCTTGTTTGAAAAAATAAGCATCCCGTGCGTGGTTGTTAATCAGAAAAATGTCGGAAATACCGGGTAGAAGATTCGCATCTCCGTTGGGTAAGTTAGACAAGTAGCTGCGTAGCAACTCCATATTTTCGTAATTATCGACCACCTTGATTGGTAAAGTGCAGGTTTCTTGTGTGGCGTTGTCTGTTACTGTCAGATAAGTCGTTCCGGTGAGGATACCGGTTACATAAATCATACGTCCGGCAGGTACTCCACTCCAGCCAGTTTCAGTTCCGGCACTTGCGATGCGTGTGTCTTTCACTGCAAGTGAGTAGTCACCATTTCCGCTTTCCAGGCCGAGGTAACGTCTGCCACCCATAGGTACTTCGTATTCACCGTTGTAAAAACGCAGTGGATTGTCGTCATCATCTTTACAGCCACTTAGTAGCGTAAGGATGCAGCATAACATGAATAAATAGAAATGTTTAGGTCTCATAATTCAGATTTTATGTTCGTTGCAAATGTAATGTATTGTTTTGAAATATCCAGTCGGAATTTGAAGAAAAAGAGAGGAGATATATTTAGGCACGAATTACACGGATTAACACTGTTGCTTTATAGTTATGGCAATACTAAAGACCGTGAATTCTGTGTAATCCGTGCCTAATTTATTATATAAACATACTTATATAACTTAAAAATAGAAATTAGTATGTTCAGCGTAACCCATACCTAAAGGGTTTTTATGTACTATTTATAGCTTGCTTTTGTAAATCCGTGCCATTGCCTTTTGGTACTGATTTTCCAATTGCAGATAATTTTGATGACTTTGATAGATCACCGATACTTCAACGAAGTACTCGATCATACTAATTTGTCCACCTGTCAAAGCTTGTTTCAGCAATGCCAAATCTTGTTGAGACTGGAAAGTCTTGCTATATTCTTCCATTGAAGCATGCAGCGTTTTCGCTTCCCGGTAAAGTTGTGCCAATTCAGATTCCACTTGCAGTGTAGCATTATCCTTTTGCAAGTCGATGTTGAGTGCCTGCGCTTTAGCAATTTTCACCTTATTCCGATTTTCGAAAAGCGGGAAGGAAAAGCCCACCACTACACCGTTGAAAGGCACACCAGTCTCTGTATTCCGACGGTAGCCAAGTTCCAGTTTCGGCAGCCACTGGGATTTATTGACAGCAATCTGTTTACGGGCAACGAGGCTCTCGTTGCCTAGTGCCATTAAGGTACGGTCTGTAGCCATGACTTCTGATTTCAACATTTGGTAATCGCTTGGGAACGGTATAGCCGGATATTGGTTTTCTTCGAAAACCACCGGAATATTACCATTCAGCGTATTCAGTTCCTGCTGCTTATTGCGAAGTGCCGTTTCGTTCAGAGATGCTTCCGTTTTGACATTCAACAGTTCCAAGTTGATTTTATTGGTTTCGAGAGCATTTGCATCCCCTGTTTGGAGACGTTTGGCGTACATTTTAGCAAGTTCTTCCGCATTGCGGAGACGTTCCTCCAAAATATGCTTTTGCTGACGAAGCATGATAATGTCCAGGCAAAGTTCTTTTGCCTGTAACAGTTTCTCCTGACGAAAAACATCCGACTGACTGTCAAGAGTTCCGGCTTTCAGATGGTTTAACTTGTTACGTGTGGCGTATAAACTAGGGAAATCAAAGCTTTGTGAAACAACCAGCTCACCGATTGTTTCGCTTTTATCTTTTGCTCCCCATAGATGCGCGTAAGAGAGAGTAGGATCAGGCAAGTTATTATCCGTTTTGGCTTCCAACTTCTGCGAGGTAATCAGTTGCTCGTTTGCCTGCAATTCCTTATTGTTCGTTTCGATATTCTTCAATACCTGTTCAATTCCGTTTTGGGCTTGCACTTCACCTATGGTTAAGAAAAGAAGTGCAGCGCTTATGGTCATGATTTGTTTCATTTCTAATTTCTTTATTTATTACAAGCTATTGTTGATAGATACTTTATGATAAGGCATCTATTTGTTTGACACCGGGGAACGACCCGTTCCTCACCGAGAAACACTTGTTTCCTCACCGGGGAACAATGGCTTTCTCACCGAGGAAAAATATCCCTCTCTACAGGCTTTTCTGGGCCTTTTTCCGATGCATCATCAGATAAACAATCGGAACGATAAAACCGTTCAAAAAAGTAGACGTTAATAATCCTCCTAGAATCACTTTTGCCATCGGACTCTGGATTTCGTTACCGGGCAAATCACCGGCAAGTGCCAATGGAATCAGTGCCAGTGCAGAAGACAATGCCGTCATTAAAATCGGATTCAGGCGGTCGAGAGAACCTTGAATCACACTATCATATACATTCAAACCTTCTTCCTTTTGCAAATGATTGTAGTGGCTGATGAGCAACATACCGTTACGGGTCGCAATACCGAATAAGGAAATGAAACCGATGATAGCCGGAATGCTGACTTCCCCTGTTGTAATCACCAAGGCAAAGACACCACCGATCAATGCTAGCGGAAGATTCAGCAAGATAACCCCGGATTCTTTCACGCTGCGGAACTCATTATACAACAACAGGAAGATAACCACTATACTGATAAATGAAGTCAACGCTAATGTCCGGCTGGCAGCCTGCTCGCTTTCAAACTGTCCACCATACTCGATATGATAACCTTCGGGTAATTGTACCGATGTGTCGATGCGTTTCTGAATATCATTCACGACACTGCGCAAATCACGATCGGCCACATTGGCGGAAATGACAATTTTACGTTTCACATTCTCGCGGTTGATCGTATTCGGACCCATGGCCGATACCACTTCCGCTACATAGCTCAAAGGAACTTTTCGGCCGTCGTTCGTGTCTACCATCAGGTTACGGATTTTCTCCATCTCATCCCGGGCATCATCCTTCACTTTTACAATCAGGTCAAAACTCTTCCCCTGTTCATACACTTGTGAGATTACTTTTCCAGCCAAAGCCACATTCACATATTCTGAAAATTCCAGCAGAGTAATACCGAACTTAGCCAGCATTTCCCGTTTAGGCTGTATTTTCAGCTGCGGACGTTCAATCTGTTGTTCCACGTTCAGGTCGGCAACACCGGGAATGTCACTGATCGCTCCTTTGATTTGATTACCGAGTGAAAACATCTTATTCAGATCGTCACCGAATAACTTGATAGCGATATTCGCTTTCGTACCCGATAGCATTGCGTCGATACGGTGGCTGATCGGTTGTCCGATTTCTATGTTTGCTCCGGTGATCGTACCTAATTTTTCACGTACATCAGCTACCAGTTCACTGCGCGAGCGGTCTTTCAATTCGAACGGAGCTTCTATTTCAGAAACATTGACTCCTAACGCATGTTCATCCAATTCAGCACGTCCCGTTTTCCGGGCTACCGTTTGTATTTCGGGAATTGTCATCAATAACTCTTCGGCACGATGTCCCATTTTGTTGCTTTCTTCCAGCGAAATACCTGGCAGAGAACTGATATTGATAGTAAACGATCCTTCATTGAACGAAGGAAGGAAGCTGCGTCCAAGTGTGAAAAACACTCCGAGGGCAACTACAAAAAGTCCGATTGTACTTCCGAGAGTCACACGTTTATGTGCCAGTACCCAAGTCAGTGCTTTTTCATAAATCCCTTTCATCCAGCGGGCAACAGGAGCTTCTTTCAGTTCCTTGTTCGTCTTATTGCTTCCTAATAGATAAGAGCAGAGTACCGGAGTTAGTGTCAGGGCAACTATCGTAGACGCAAACAGGGCCACGATAAAAGCAACACCTAGTGGAACCAACATTCTGCCTTCCATGCCGCTCAAGAAAAATAACGGAACAAAACTGACTACGATAATCAACGTTGAATTAAGGATAGGCATGCGCACCTCTTTCGACGCATTGAATACCACTTCGAGCGTACTTAGTCTTTCTGCTTCCGCTTTCAGGCGGTTCTCCCGCAGTCGTTTATATACGTTTTCCACATCGACAATGGCGTCGTCTACCAATGAACCGATAGCTATCGCCATACCTCCAAGACTCATGGTGTTGATTGTCAGCCCCATGTAGTGTAAAGTCAGGATCGAAACGAGCAGGGAAAGAGGCAGTGTCACCAATGAGATCAGCGTAGTACGTACATTTGCCAGGAACAGGAAAAGCACGATGACAACGAAAATACCTCCTTCAAAGAGTGATTTTTTCACATTGCCGATGGAGCTTTCGATAAAGCGGCTTTGACGGAATATGTCCGTTGAAACTTTTACGTCCGGCGGCAGATTTTTCTGGAGGTCTTTCAGAGATGCTTCCAGTTTGTCCGTCAGTTCCAGTGTGCTGGTAGCCGGTTGCTTGGTAACAGTCATCAGGACGGCAGATTTGCCGCGTTCTGAAGCAGTACCCAGTTTCGGAGCCTTCGGGCCGATGGTTACGTTTGCAATATCTTCCAGCGTGACAGGGAAGTTATTCACTGTCTTTACTACCGCTTTGCCAAGTTGCTCTGTTTTCGAAGTGGAGAGTACACCACGTACAATATATTCATTTCCGAATTCATAGAGCACACCTCCATTGGCATTTAGGTTCATATCCTGTGTTACAGCCATCACTTCTCCCATCGAGATGCCGTAATGACGCATCCGTTCGGGATCTAGCTGAATCTGGTATTCTTTGATATCTCCTCCGAGCACAGCCACTTGTGCCACTCCTCCGGTAGACAGCAGGCGTGGACGGATGGTCCAGTCCGCAATCGTGCGAAGATCGAGCATGGAAGTGGAGTCGGCAGTCAGACCGACGATGAGCATTTCGCCTAAGATAGAAGACTGTGGTCCAAGAGTCGGTTTGCCGACATTGACCGGCAGCGATTCGCTGACCACCGCTAATTTCTCACTAACAATCTGACGAGCGAGATAAATATCCGTTCCCCAATCAAATTCTACCCAAACAACGGAAAATCCGTTAGTAGAGGAAGAGCGGACACGGCGCACACCCGTAGCTCCGTTTACGGCAGTTTCAACAGGAAAAGTAACGAGTTGTTCAACTTCTTCCGCAGCCATACCGTTCGCTTCGGTCATGATTACTACCGTAGGTGCATTTAGGTCGGGGAATACGTCTACTTCCGTATGCATGGCGGTATACGTTCCCGCAATAAGCAGGAGGATGGCCGCACAAACTACCACCAGCCGGTTGTGTAGGGAGTAATGTATAATTTTATTAAGCATGATATTTCATTAATTGAGAGTTATAAATAACTTGATAGATGCGCCGCACAAAAAAAACGGTTGCGACGCCTAGTCTCTTTAGTGTTCGTGGCTGTGTGCCGGGATTGCATTGCTTGCGCTTGCCAGTCGAACCTGATAAGCACCCTCGGTCACTACACGGTCGCCAGCCTTTACACCAGTTAGGATTTGAACGCTTTTGCCGTTGTCGGCTCCTATCGTTACTTCCTGTTTTTTATAACCCTCTTCGTCCAGTTGCAGATATATGAAGAATATGCCTTGTTCCTCTGTCAGCGCGGTGCGCGGAAGAGAAATCACGTTTTCCATTGCTGAAGAAAGCAGGAATACCTCCACAAATGAGCCGGGAATCACTTCCCCTTTGTTGTCGAACTCAAAAGTGACAGGCACATAAAAAGAATTGTCTCCGGCAGCTTTTCCGAAAGAGAGAAGTTTACCGTTCAATGCTTTCAACTCGTACACCTGATTATTATAAGGAGTCTGGAAATTGGCGGAACTGATGGTGCGGAGATACGGGTAATACTTTTCCGACACTTCGGCACGGAGGAAAAGACGACGGTTCTGCGTCACGCTTACCAGCGGTTGTCCGATTGTCACATAGTCACCTTCTTTCACGAGAATACTTTTCACATATCCGGCAATAGGAGCCGTAATGCTTTGGCCGATAGCCGAATGATTCTTGGAAAGAGCTTCGTAACTAAGACGGGCGTTTTCGTAACTTTGCTCCGCTTGTGCAAAATCCTTGTCGGATACGATTTTGTTTTTAACAAGCTCCTTCATACGTTCGTATTCCTTCTTGGATACCTCGTAGGCAATGCGGGCACGTTGCACCGGATCACCATCGGCGATATTCTTTGAAGAAATAGTGACTAGCGGAGTGCCGCTGCCGACGCTCATACCTTCCGTTACTTTTCCACGGAAAGATACCACGCCGGCTACTGTAGCTACGGCAACCGATTCATCCCCTTGAGCAGCCAGCACCTGTCCGCTGGTTTTAATCACTTGCTGGAAAGGTGCAGGTTCAATAACGCTCACCTTTACACCGGCTGCTTCAGCTTTCGCTTTCGGAAGAATGATTTCATCACCGTGGGCTTCGGCAGCTTCGTTGTATTCATCGGCTGCTTCATGATTGTGTTCTCCGCTACATTCGCCTTCATGGGAATGATCGGGTCCTTCTGCCTCGTGATTATGTCCTTCCGCGGCATGATCGTGTTCATCGTGTGTGTGTGTGACGGTACTATTATTACAGGATCCCAGCACGAATAAGCCCAGGATTCCCACGAAAATAAGTTTTTTCATAATGATATTTTCCTACTAAATTTTACTGTTTTCTTTTTACGCTACAAAGATAAGGTAGCGCAGATGCAACTAATTTGCATTTACGCTTTTACGCAAAAACAGAGTAGGGAGGGGCACGAAGAGAAGTGGTACGATGAGTATCCGTACCATGCAGAGAGTCTCGGTAAACGTAATAGTTTTTAATCCGTTTCTCTTGCGGTCGTAATAAATGCTCGATGATTACATCCGTGAATAAGGTAGCGATGAATACGTAATCCGGTCCGCTATCCGTATGTATGGATGGAGTGGGAGAGTAGAAACGAGTCATACATTCACTGCTGCAACATGAGTCGTTTCCCGGGTGATGATGATGCGTGGGACATTGCTGTTCTACAGGCAAGTCCTGCTTCATGCAAATCATTCCGTTGGGGTGATGATGATGGGGAATAACCGCTGCCACCAACATAATAATGTTGATAAAAAACAGCAGAGTTACTATAATTCGTTTCTTCCCTTTCATCCTTTCTTTTAGAGGTTATCCGCTTTTCAGAGCTTCAAAGTGCAAATATACAAATACTTTTATTTCGCCTGTAGCCGATACCCTCTTTTTATTATTTATTATTTCTTTTCCAGTTCTTGCAACGAATCCATTTTCTTCTTTTCGAGGAACTCATAGATACCGCAAAGATGTTCCGTCACCTTTTGATTGCCGAACTCATACACCTTGGTAACCAGCCCGTCAAGGAAGTCACGGTCGTGTGAAACGACGATCAGCGTACCATCAAAATCCAGCAATGCCTGTTTCAGAATATCTTTCGTTTTTATGTCCAGATGATTCGTCGGCTCATCTAAAATCAGGAGGTTGACAGGTTCCAGCAATAATTTAATCATAGCCAGACGGGTACGCTCTCCACCCGAAAGCACTTTGACCTTTTTCATCGATTCCTCGGGACCGCCAAACATAAACGCCCCCAGCAAATCACGAATCTTGTTCCGGATATCCCCTTTGGCTACATCGTCAATCGTTTGGAAAACCGTCAGGTTTTCATCCATCAGCGAAGCCTGATTTTGAGCGAAATATCCAATTTGCACATTATGTCCGAGAGTCAATGTACCGTCATGCTCAATCTCCTTCATGATACACTTCACGAGCGTAGACTTACCCTCACCGTTCTTACCAACGAAAGCTACCTTATCACCACGCTCAATCGTCAGATTAGCATTGCGGAATACCACTTTGTCTCCGTATGTCTTTCCAACACCCTCCATGATGACCGGGTAACTGCCCGAACGGGGTGAAGGCGGGAATTTCAGTCGCAATGCAGAAGTATCCTCCTCGTCCACTTCGAGTAATTCCAGCTTCTCCAGCATTTTGACACGGCTCTGCACCTGCAACGTCTTTGAATAAGTCCCCTTGAACCGTTCGATAAACTCCTTCGTTTCAGCAATAAACTTCTGCTGCTCGTCATAAGCCTTCTGTTGCTGTTCGCGGCGGTCCTTGCGCAGCTGCAAATATTGCGAGTAATTTACCTTGTAATCATAGATACGTCCCATCGTTACTTCGATGGTGCGTGTTGTAATATTATCCACGAATTTACGGTCGTGACTAATTACAATGACCGCTTTTCCATTATTAATAAGAAAATCCTCCAGCCATTGAATAGATTCGATATCCAGATGATTCGTCGGCTCATCGAGCAAGAGCACATCCGGTTTCTGCAACAGCAATTTGGCGAGTTCGATACGCATTCGCCATCCACCGCTGAAATCACTCGTCTGGCGTTGGAAATCTCCTCGGGTGAATCCTAATCCAAGCAATGCCTTTTCCACATCCTCTTCATAATTAGTAGCATCGATTGAATAAAACTTCTCGCTCAAGCTGGACACTTCCTCGATCAGCGCCATGTAACTGTCGCTCTCGTAGTCCGTCCGTGTTTCAAGCTCCTTGTTCAACTTTTCGATCTGCGCTTCCATCTCATGAAGATGTGAAAAAGCCTGTGCCGTTTCGCCAAACACTGTTCTTCCGTCTTCCGTCATCAGATGTTGAGGCAGGTATGCTACTACGCAATCTTTGGGTGCGGAAACTTTTCCACGTGTCGGTTGCCGTGCGCCTGCCAAAATCTTCAGCAGCGTACTTTTTCCAGCCCCGTTTTTGCCCATCAGAGCGATGCGGTCTTTTTCATTAATTACGAAA
>OILX01000371.1_pt1 | contig 8729 bp, 5 predicted proteins | sample 1584721 | NCBI WGS metagenome assembly OILX01 (sample SAMN02674605, study PRJEB24791) | human gut metagenome, SKBSTL067 | isolation source: stool | host: Homo sapiens | place: USA
GAAGAATTTAAGAAACTGAAAATTTTCGGTGGTGCCGCAGCGGTGCTCCTCATTCTTTCCATCAGTTTGGCGGGATGGGCAGGATACAGCACGAATGCGCTTCACGCGGAAAATGAACTTTATCGAAGCCAGCTTAAAATGGCAGATGAAAAAATGCAGGCCCTTGAAAATAAGGCTAAAACTGTTGAGAAAATCAGTGGGCAACTTCAGGAACTTGTCCGTACGAACGGCGGAACAGTACCTGAAAATACGGGAATGGGAACCGGCGGTATCGGAGGTGCTTCTACTGTTCCTGATATAGCAAAAACGGCGGGCAATAAGAAAGAAGATGATGAGAAAATTGCTGTTTCGGAAACGCCGGGAGAACTTTTGAAAGAAATGCGCCGCCTTGATGAACTTTTAGATAAGCAGATACGTCTTGTCGTCGCACTCCGTTCCGAATTTATGAACCAGGCCTACGGTGCTGTCAGCTCTGTTGTGAATCCCACGGCGGAAACGCCGAACATATGGCCAGTTGCGGGTCCTATTTCCAGCTACTACGGATACAGAACCAGTCCTGGTGGTATCGGATCTACCTTCCATGAAGGAGTAGATATTGCTGGCGATTACGGCACACCTATTTCTGCGACTGCTGCGGGGACTGTCACGCAGGCAGGCTGGGTCGGCGGTTACGGATACCTTGTGGAAGTAAAACATGCCGATGGTATTGTTACGCGGTATGGGCATAATTCCGCTGTTTTGGTTTATGAAGGACAGCATGTGGACCAGGGCAGCATGATTGCCCTTATGGGGAGCACGGGAAACAGCACTGGTCCTCACTGCCACTATGAGGTTCGTATTCATGGAGAAGCAGTGGATCCCATGTATTTCCTGCCGCAAAACTATTGAAATAAATCGGTTAAGAAAATAAATACTTATTTTGACAAACAATAATAAAAATTTATTTTAGGATATAAATAGTTATTTACGAAATTAAAAGCCTGTAAACTTGTTACAGGTTATTTTTTTTGTCATTTTTTCTGTATTCTGTATGATAAAAGTAGAGATAGATCTTATTTTTATTATAAATTCCAATACCCGCATCTTGTCTTAGGGAGAGGTATTTCTCAGCAGGAAGAAGGAATCCTTATGAAATCCAGTAAGATATTATTAGCCGGTATAGTGCTTGTCGTAGCTTTTGGTCTTGCAGGCTACGGTACGGTTCAGAAAAAAGAAGAAATGAAAGCACCTGCCGCAGTGGCGGTCAAAGCGGGAAATGTAGAAATGACAGCGTAAAAACTTCTTGGGTGCAGCGTGAAAGATAAATCAGTCTTCTTGGCTGAGGGCATAGCTTATTATAAAGGTGATCTCATTGTAATAAATAATGCGGAAGGAAATTTGATTGCTTACAGGTTTTCCAAAAACAAGGTAGAAATCAATAAGGGGTTTTTCAAGGATGGTATATATGCGGGGGAAAGGGGGATAGTATGAAATACCCTGTGGCGGTCGGTGACAGACGCTTATATTTCCCAGCACAACGGACTGGAATCCACAGACGGAAAAAATGTAAAAAATGCATTTAATGCGGTCATATGTAGATAGTACCCGGATCTACAGCAGAAAAGGGTATATGGTTATGAAGATAATGGAGCTGTCACAGATTTCTGGGCAGGACTTTTTATAATATAAAGTCCTTAGGCACAGCCGTAGATAACGGATATCCAAATAATAAGCTTATACAAGCCTGCTTTGTAGGTATCAAATTAAACATAGTAAAGAATATTTTCAACCTGTATATGTACTTTATAAAAAACAGACATAAAATTTGTAGGTATATACAAAGAAAACGCGGTTAAAAAATGTGAAAATACAGGAAATGGAATTGACAGACGGTTAGTAAGATGATAATATTACACACATTGTCAGGCGTGACAGCCTGCATGGAAAGCAATGGTCATAAATAAAATATTGTTGACAGAAGCATTTTTGTGTGGTATGTTATTTAAGTCGCTTAGAGCGATGGTTCTTTGAAAACTGAACAGTACAGCGAGAAAAAAGCCGATGTGCGAGTTTCAAGAAAAAAGAAACCGCAAAGAATTTGAGTAAAAAAGGCAAGACAAAATCGAGCCGAAACAAACAATCTATCATGGAGAGTTTGATCCTGGCTCAGGACGAACGCTGGCGGCGTGCTTAACACATGCAAGTCGAACGAAAAGAGGGAAAGAGCTTGCTCTTTCCGGAATTGAGTGGCAAACGGGTGAGTAACACGTAAACAACCTGCCTTCAGGATGGGGACAACAGACGGAAACGACTGCTAATACCGAATAAGTTCCAAGGGCCGCATGGCCCATGGAAGAAAAGGTGGCCTCTACCTGTAAGCTATCGCCTGAAGAGGGGTTTGCGTCTGATTAGCTGGTTGGAGGGGTAACGGCCCACCAAGGCGACGATCAGTAGCCGGTCTGAGAGGATGAACGGCCACACTGGAACTGAGACACGGTCCAGACTCCTACGGGAGGCAGCAGTGGGGAATCTTCCGCAATGGGCGAAAGCCTGACGGAGCAACGCCGCGTGAGTGATGACGGCCTTCGGGTTGTAAAACTCTGTGATCCGGGACGAAAAGGCAGAGTGCGAAGAACAAACTGCATTGACGGTACCGGAAAAGCAAGCCACGGCTAACTACGTGCCAGCAGCCGCGGTAATACGTAGGTGGCAAGCGTTGTCCGGAATTATTGGGCGTAAAGCGCGCGCAGGCGGCTTCCCAAGTCCCTCTTAAAAGTGCGGGGCTTAACCCCGTGATGGGAAGGAAACTGGGAAGCTGGAGTATCGGAGAGGAAAGTGGAATTCCTAGTGTAGCGGTGAAATGCGTAGAGATTAGGAAGAACACCGGTGGCGAAGGCGACTTTCTGGACGAAAACTGACGCTGAGGCGCGAAAGCGTGGGGAGCAAACAGGATTAGATACCCTGGTAGTCCACGCCGTAAACGATGGATACTAGGTGTAGGAGGTATCGACCCCTCCTGTGCCGGAGTTAACGCAATAAGTATCCCGCCTGGGAAGTACGATCGCAAGATTAAAACTCAAAGGAATTGACGGGGGCCCGCACAAGCGGTGGAGTATGTGGTTTAATTCGACGCAACGCGAAGAACCTTACCAGGTCTTGACATTGATCGCGATCTGCAGAAATGCGGAGTTCTTCTTCGGAAGACGAGAAAACAGGTGGTGCACGGCTGTCGTCAGCTCGTGTCGTGAGATGTTGGGTTAAGTCCCGCAACGAGCGCAACCCCTATCATTTGTTACCAGCACGTAAAGGTGGGGACTCAAATGAGACCGCCGCGGACAACGCGGAGGAAGGCGGGGACGACGTCAAGTCATCATGCCCCTTATGACCTGGGCTACACACGTACTACAATGGGTGTCAACAAAGAGAAGCGAAACCGCGAGGAAGAGCAAACCTCAAAAACACACCCCCAGTTCAGATCGCAGGCTGCAACCCGCCTGCGTGAAGCAGGAATCGCTAGTAATCGCGGGTCAGCATACCGCGGTGAATACGTTCCCGGGCCTTGTACACACCGCCCGTCACACTATGAGAGTCAGAAACACCCGAAGCCGGTGAGGTAACCGCAAGGAGCCAGCCGTCGAAGGCGGAGCTGATGATTGGAGTGAAGTCGTAACAAGGTAGCCGTATCGGAAGGTGCGGCTGGATCACCTCCTTTCTAAGGAGACACACTTAAGAGAAACCTTAAGAACGTGTAGGTCGGACATCGGAAATCTCGAAGTACTGTTCGGTTTTGAGAGAACCATAACTCTCGAAAATGGGCCTATAGCTCAGCTGGTTAGAGCGCACGCCTGATAAGCGTGAGGTCACTAGTTCAAGTCTAGTTAGGCCCACCACATTTTTCCAAGCAAAAGAAAAAGAAAAAACAATGGAAAAGCTTTGAAAAAAGCACCATGGGGGTGTAGCTCAGCTGGGAGAGCACCTGCCTTGCAAGCAGGGGGTCAGGAGTTCGATTCTCCTCATCTCCACCAACCCGGCAGACAAGCCGGGACACTGTTCTTTGAAAACTGTATAGAAGAAGAAACGAAAGAAAAGATTTCACGAAAGAGAAAAATTTTCTGGCGTACTGAAGGAAACCCGGAGAGAGGGAACCCTTTCCCCGGGGAAAAGAAACAAAAGTCAAGGTAAAAAACGTAAGTTAAGATACTAAGAGCATACGGTGGATGCCTTGGCGATATCTGCCGACGAAGGACGTGACAAGCTGCGAAAAGCTGCGGAGAGATGCAAATAATCGGCGACCCGCAGACATCCGAATGGAGCAATCCGGCTGTGATGATGCACAGCCATCCATGCCCAAGAGCATGAGAAGGGAACCGGGCGAACTGAAACATCTAAGTAACCCGAGGAAAAGAAATCAAACGAGATACCCCAAGTAGCGGCGAGCGAACAGGGAAGAAGCCCAAACCGGTGAAGGAAACTTTGCCGGGGTTGAGGACCATCAGACCCGCGAAGAACCTTAGCCGAAACTGTTGGGAAACAGTGCCGAAGACAGTGAAAGCCTGGTAGGCGAAAAAGAGAAACGCGGAGATGGCACCAGAGTACCGCGGGACACGAGAAATCCCGTGGGAAGCAGGGGGGACCACCCTCCAAGGCAAAACACAGATATCGACCGATAGCGCATAGTACCATGAGGGAAAGGTGAAAAGCACCCCGGGAGGGGAATGAAAGAGAACCTGAAACCGTATGTTTACAAGCAGTCGGAGACCGCTTAATAATAAGGTCGACGGCGTGCCTATTGAAGAATGAACCGGCGAGTTACGAAGCCTGGCAAGGTTAAGCAGGAAATGCGGAGCCGAAGCGAAAGCGAGTCTTAAGAGGGCGCAAGTCAGGAAGCGTAGACCCGAAACCACAGTGATCTACCCATGTCCAGGTTGAAACACAGGTAAAAATGTGTGGAGGACCGAACCTATATCCGTTGAAAAGGGTTAGGATGAGGTGTGGGTAGGGGTGAAATTCCAATCGAACGTGGAGATAGCTGGTTCTCCCCGAAATAGCTTTAGGGCTAGCCTCAGGGAAAAGATTGCAGGCGGTAGAGCACTGATCAGGAGAGGGACCTACCCGGTTACCAAACCCAGTCAAACTCCGAATGGCTGCAATCATACCTGGGAGTCAGACTGCGACTAATAAGGGCCGCAGTCAAAAGGGAAACAGCCCAGACCATCAGCTAAGGTCCCCAATGCCGTGCTAAGTGGCGAAGGATGTGGCATTTCATAAACAACCAGGATGTTGGCTCAGAAGCAGCCACCATTTAAAGAGTGCGTAATAGCTCACTGGTCGAGAGACGCTGCGCCGAAAATGTCCGGGGCTCAAGCACGGAACCGAAGCTATGGCATGATAGCAATATCATGGGTAGGGGAGCGTTCTTATAAGGAAGAAGCATGACCGGAAGGACATGTGGACAAATAAGAAGTGAGAATGCCGGTATGAGTATCGAAAAGAAAGGTGAGAATCCTTTCCACCGAAAGCCCGAGGGTTCCTGAGCAACGATCGTCGACTCAGGGTAAGTCGGGACCTAAGCCGAGGCGAGAAGCGTAGGCGATGGACAACAGGTTGAAATTCCTGTACCGGATCAAGTCGATCGAGCGAAGGAGCGACGCAGGAGGGCACATGATCGCGCGGCTGGAAGAGCGCGTCCAAGTGCGTATGTTGCAGCAGAGGAAAACCCCTGCAGCTAAAAGCAGAGACATGATGGGGAGTTAAAGGAAACTTTGACGAACTCATGGATCCCACACTGCCAAGAAAAACTTCTAGCGAGACAAGATCCGCCCGTACCGTAAACCGACACAGGTAGGCGGGGAGAGAATCCTAAGGTGCGCGGGAAAACCCTCGTTAAGGAACTCGGCAAATTGCATCCGTAACCTAGGGAGAAGGATGGCCCCCGGTCAGTGAAGAGCAGAAACGCTCAGAGCTAAAAGGGGCGGCAGAAAAGAGGCCCAAGCAACTGTTTACCAAAAACACAGGTGCCTGCGAAAGCGAAAGCTGAAGTATAGGTGCTGACGCCTGCCCGGTGCCGGAAGGTTAAGGAGAGAAGTTAGCGAAAGCGAAGCATCGAACTGAAGCCCCGGTGAACGGCGGCCGTAACTATAACGGTCCTAAGGTAGCGAAATTCCTTGTCGGGTAAGTTCCGACCCGCATGAAAGGCGTAATGATTTGGGCACTGTCTCAACGAGGGGCCCGGTGAAATTGAAATACCTGTGAAGATGCAGGTTACCCGCGACTGGACAGAAAGACCCCATGGAGCTTCACTGCAGCTTGAGATTGAATCCCGGTGACAGATGCACAGGATAGGTGGGAGGCGCCGAAGCATTGCCCTAGGGCGGTGCGGAGCCGATGTTGGGATACCACCCTTCTGTTGCTGAGATTCTAACGCGAGGAGTAACGACCCTGCGGACCCTCTCAGGCAGGCGGTTTGACTGGGGCGGTCGCCTCCGAAAGAGTAACGGAGGCGCCCAAAGGTTCCCTCAGGCCGGACAGAAACCGGCCGAAGAGTGCAAAGGCAGAAGGGAGCTTGACTGCGAGACCAACAAGTCGAGCAGGGACGAAAGTCGGGCTTAGTGATCCGGTGGTACTGAGTGGAAAGGCCATCGCTCAACGGATAAAAGCTACCCTGGGGATAACAGGCTAATCTCTCCCAAGAGTTCATATCGACGGGGAGGTTTGGCACCTCGATGTCGGCTCATCACATCCTGGGGCTGGAGTAGGTCCCAAGGGTTGGGCTGTTCGCCCATTAAAGTGGTACGCGAGCTGGGTTCAAAACGTCGTGAGACAGTTTGGTTCATATCCATCGCGGGCGCAAGAAGTTTGAGAGGAGCTGCTCCTAGTACGAGAGGACCGGAGTGGACGGATCAACGGTGTCCCAGTTGTCACGCCAGTGGCACGGCTGGAAAGCCGCATCCGGGAAGGATAAACGCTGAAAGCATCTAAGCGCGAAGCCAACCTCAAGATGAGACTTCTCATCAGCAATGAGTAAGACCCCTTACAGACGATGAGGTAGATAGGTTATGAGTGGAAGAGCCGCAAGGCTTGGAGCGACATAAAACTAATAGGTCGAGGTCTTAACTTAGGAACACCGAGACAAGCGAATAACTTCAGGACTTCTTCTATATGGTTTTGAGAGAACAGTCTCTCAGAGAAACAGTGGCGACAGCTGTGAGGATCACCCGTATCCATGCCGAACACGGAAGTTAAGCTCACAAACGCCGAAAGTACTTGGCCGGAAGCGGCCCGGGAGGATAGGAAGCTGCTGATAAAGGAAAAGACACTTACAAATGTAGGTGTCTTTTTTCATATGCCGGGGCTTCCTATCCGGACGGGTTACCCGGGATAGGCGGAGAACATCTTTTGAAGGAGCGAAGGGACGCGCAAAAGATAGTGAAACGGCTACGCAGAGGCGAGATAGGAAGCTGCTGATAAAGGGAAAGGACTTGCAGAGATGTGAGTCCTTTTTGCATGCATAAATTTGAAGGGAGTAGGACAAAAGTGTCCGAAAGAATCTGCTGCGGTGGCGAGGAAGACGGTAAGATGTTATCAGGGGAATAGATTCTTCACTCGGTTTCATTGTTCTGTTTTCCATCTTTCTCACAAGGTATTCTTACCTCCGTTCTGAATGACCGGGTACGGAAGAAGCCGTGGGAATTCTGACAGTCTTTTTATTGACTGATAAAAGCGGCACCAACGGTAAGGCGTCATTCAGAGCGTTAGCGAAGAATCTATAGCCGTGATGAGGAAATGGAAGCCGGAGAGAAGCGATAAAGAATCACTGTATTATTAAAAGGAAGGAAAATGTGTAATGGCAACAGCTATGGTCATTGGCGCCCAGTGGGGCGATGAGGGGAAAGGAAAGATTGTAGATTACCTGGCGGCGAAAGCTGACGTCGTTGTCCGTTCCCAGGGGGGGAACAACGCGGGACATACGGTTGTGACCGGCGGCAAAGCTTATCCGCTGCGCCTTATGCCGAGCGGCATTATGTATCCCGGTACCATCTGTATCGTCGGTACGGGCGTTGTCGTTGACCCGAAAAGTTTCCTTGAGGAAATGGAAAAGCTGGAGGCCCAGGGAATCAACGCGAAGCATCTCCAGATTTCCACCCGTGCGCAAGTCGTATTTCCCTACCATATCCGTTTGGACGAGGCAGAAGAAATGAGAAAAGGCAGCCGGAAGCTGGGGACGACGAAAAACGGGATCGGGCCGTGTTATGCGGATAAGATCAACCGCATCGGTATCCGTATGTGCGACCTTATGGATAAAGAAGTTTTTGCGGAGAAATTGAAATACAACGTGGAGCAGAAAAACATGCTTCTGGAAAAACTTTACGGGATGGAAGGCTTCGATTATGAGCAGATGCTGATTGATTACCTGGGATATGCGGAAAAACTCCGCCCTTATGTGAAAGATACGAACTATACCGTCCAGACTCTGGTCAGGGAAGGAAAGAACGTTCTTTTTGAAGGCGCCCAGGCATCCATGCTCGACTGTGACAACGGCACTTATCCTTTCGTCACGTCATCCCATCCGACGGCGGGCGGTGCATGTATAGGCGCAGGCATCGGGCCGCACATGATGCAGAATATCTTCGGTGTGGTGAAAGCATACAGCACCCGTGTCGGAGAAGGGCCGTTCCCAACGGAACAGGTGAATGAAATTGGCGACCGTATCCGGGATATTGCTCATGAATTCGGTACGGTTACCGGCCGTC